>JACKZZ010008335.1_pt1 | contig 14516 bp, 7 predicted proteins | sample 8027871 | NCBI WGS metagenome assembly JACKZZ01 (sample SAMN15724774, study PRJNA655200) | protist metagenome | isolation source: fluorescence activated cell sorting (FACS) single amplified genomes of... | place: USA: West Boothbay Harbor, Gulf of Maine | collected 2000-07-19
GAAACATTCTAATCTAGGAGAGAATGTCTGACGCTTTACTCCTCGGGGAGCGACTCGAAGTGTGGTCGACTGCTCGACCGGAACTGTGCTGGGGTAGCAAGAAGGACAAACGTGGTTTATTTTCTGCTGAGAATCATTATTTGCATGGAAGAACGAAAGAAGAGTTGTCGCTGCGGGACTTAATATCTTTTAAGGGCAGCCAAGGGGAACAAACGGATGGCTCTGAAGATTATGACGACATTGTTCGTTATAGTAAAGACTATACGATCCGTTGCTTAACTGAGAGCAAAGTTGGCGGTCGCTTCTTGACCGCAGCAGGGAACCATGGCGTGTTCTGCACGACAAATGCAGATGTGGCCACAGACAGAGGGTTTAACAAGTCCGTCTTGTTCAAAATTAAATCAGCAAGTGAATCTACCAGGGGGATTACTGCAAAGTCGATGTTCGCAGAAGAGGTGTACGCTACTGCGAAAGTAGTGTTTGAGTCTTCCCAGTCCCCAGGAAAGTTTCTGACTGTAGCTGCCAGTGGCAACATAATCACACTTGAGGGTCTCTGTGCCCGTTCAATATTCGTCATAAAACGGGCTCATCTGCCACAATATTTGACGAAATCTGGCGAGGATTTTGGGAAGTCGAAAGATGGGGTTGTGTACGAATGCCAAAAGAAAATCGCAACTGGATGGGTGGCGAGGAGTTCGACCGAGCACTTCATCGACTCCCATGGTCAACCTCTTGGGACCATCCCCACACATGATGGGCTCGGGATGTGGCGTGTCCAGTTGCGGGATGGCACTGACTCGCAAGGCTGGGATTATGGCTCTGCGAAATGGTCGCACTTTTTGGATGCTAAGCGTCGTCCTTTTCACTACACTGGGAAAGAGGTAACCCGAATGCGCAAGTGGGTCCACCAGAACAGTCGTTTCTTCACCGACACGAAAGTGTCCGCCGGGAACAAGGGGAAAACACGCCGATTTTCTACGGCTGCGGGCGAAGACACGGGTCGGTTGAGCTTCTTGCCTTCTCTTGACGATGCGCTAAAGCAGGCTGTGACCAATTCTGTTCTTGAAGAGGAGGAGGATGAAGAGGAACCTGAAGAGAGTGAAGTCCCCAGCACTAACAATGGGGCAGCAACTGCTAACTCGAGTGATGATACAGACGGCGCACCTGGCAAAGAGGTCAATCCCGAAAGCACTGGCGCTAGTGGCTCGTCTTTGGCGCCACCCTCAAAGGTAACGGCCGGGGCGTCTGCACGCGACTTCGACGAAGAGGCTATGAAGAAGAGGGACGATACCCCTCACACAAACTGGTGGTCGATGGCAACTCCGATACCGAAATCGACTCGTTGGGAAGGCGAAGCTTGGTTTGCAAACAAAATTTCGGACGACACTTCGGTTGCGGATGGACTCGCGGTCTACAAGATTGAAAATACACCAGTCGGTGTTGAAGAGACTGCAGAAGTTGGCGGTGACTCTGCAGCAGAGCTCAGGCCCCGTGTAGCGAAAGGGCAGTTGAGTGTTGATGGGGAAAGCCAACAAGCGACCATTACATTATGTGGGCAAGAAATAGTTATAGATTTGGCGAATGGTGTTGTATTGTCCACCATAAAGGACGCTTTTGCGGCAGAAAAGTCGCTTGCCGAAGAAGAAGCGGACCTGTGGAAAAATCGACTGTCACTCTTGAATGCTAAAGTAGAAGCGTTTCGAAAAAAACGGCAAGGTAAAAACAAACTGGAGCAACAAACAATAACTCTCGAAAAAATTAACCCTCTTCTAGAAAGACGATTAGCATACACAGACCAAGCTCGTGGGCGGATGCCTGCTCAAGGCTGGCTCCTGTTTCAGGTCCGAGATGGTACACAATTGACCGAATGGGTATTTTCCCCAATAGAAACGGAAAGCTCTTTTGTGTACGGCCTTCAAGAAGGGGCGGGTTATATCCAAGGTAAGCGTGACAATTACCGAAATAATTTTGAAAAGTGCCGGCAAGTCTTCGTAGACAATATCCCTGACACTGATGAGATGAAAGCAGAATTTTCCCGCTGTATGACAGTAGCACGGAAATCTTTGGCAGGGATGAAAGAATACCAAGCAAAAAACTGCGCACGAGAAGCTTCGATGCAATCTCGGAAAGGTACCCAAGAAGAATTAGAAATGGAGAAAAAATTAATGAATATGCAGAAAGAGCAAGAAGCTTTGTTAAAGGATGCAGAGGCGAAAGTATTTGATGTGATCAATAACAACAGGGTCACGCCGTTTGTGCAGGGGTGCCAAGAGTGGGTGGATGACATTAAGGCTTCTGAGGCAAGAGGTAAAGCGGCGGCAGAAGAAGGGTTGGAAATTTTGAAAGAGCAAACTGGAGTTCTTGATAGCGTGCTTGGGCTGATAAAAATTGCCGCAGAAGAGCAAGCTTTGCTTACTCTGCAGTATGCTGTCCCCTTAGTTCCAGGAAACCATAAGAAACCGCCATGGCAAGGTGATCGTCAATGGCGGATCGATCTGGAAGCGGGTAAAGCGTCCACCTTCGATAAAATAATCGAAAAAGCAGAAAATAAGGCGGCCGAAGCCTCTGGCCTTCCGGTAGGCATGATGGGTGGCGGCCCCCCCTCAAGTTTGAGTATTGGAAACCCCCTAAATGCGGATAAAGAAGATGGTGCTGCGAAAGAAGAACCCGGAGATATCGAGAGTGGCAACGGTGTTTCAGGGGCTAGTGATACAGACAACGTAAAAGCAGAAGACAACGTTGCCAATGAAAGTGCCAATCTACTCAGTACGTTTGCTAGACAGCCAGAGGAATGGGAAAACCACCGCTCATTCTGTTGCGCCATATGTTTTTTTCTCCTTGTGAATATCATTCTTTTTGCGATTTACAATTTAGCTCCATCCGCGTGAGCAATTAATTCAAAGAAGTTTCGGGAATGGGGAGGGGAATACATGATAGTGAGAGAGGAAATTCTTTTTGGGTTAAATACAGGCGAGCAACTGATGAAATAATAAAAAGATAGCTATATATCTTCTTCATGTCCATATTTTAATAAAAAAACTATCATTATATATATAAAAATATTATATAGTAAAATAATCATAATGGCTGTATGCTGTATATAAAATTAAAATATCATATGCATAAACTCAAAACAGCACCAGCCTTCCAAGACTTCCGGCATTTGCACATACAAAAATAATTAAATAATTACGTTAACTTGATAAGAGCTACCCCATTCACTATGTTGAGGAGTTCATTGATTCTTTTGTGCCGCCATCATCATCTTCTTCCGTGTTGCCCTGTGCTTGCTCTGCATGGTTTTTATCATCATCGTCGCTATTGTCTATACCGTGATGATTACTATGAGGTGGCATGTTCATGGCAAAAGAAGGGGCGTTTTTCTTCTTCCTGATTGCATCCAAGATTTTCAAACTCTTCGACAAGGCACGTCGATCTTGAGTGACAGCCAAGCATGGACAGAGGCAATATGGGATGCAAAATGTTTGACATTCTTTGCAAAATGACATTTTCTCTCGCGTTGACTTCACCTCTTGGCCCCCGGCTTCGGTTCTGTTGACAAAACGACAATAATTAAATGAATGTTTGGTTAGTAATGGATGCAAGCTATAACTCTCTTTTGGTTCAACAATGTAACTAACTACTTACGCATTGGCCCAAATTTTTTCTCGGATGGCGCCGCCACTTGCACAAGGGCACATCAAGAAAAGCATAGCCTGTTCACACACAAAATACAAGCCAATTCGTTTCCCTTGATTGTCCTTTTCCCATTTGCCCTCAGGACCTACGACAACATCGCTAGCATTCACCCCGTGCAAACAGCAACAGCAGCATGCGCTGCATAAGCAAACTGTCTTCGAATTTTTTTGACACCCGAAGAGACCGCCACCAAACTCCTTCCACCCACTTGAGTGATCATGCATTACCCGGGCCTTGCATTTCATTAATGGATCGATCACCACCTTTCGTGCCGTCTTGGTAAAATCTCTACAACCATGTGGTTTTCTTTCTGTACGTTCCATGTCATGCGAAGTCGGTGGCTCGACAGAGTCGTCAACATCACTCTCGTCGCCGTTATAAGAATATTTGTTTCGTACCGTATCCGCCATAATGCACACCGACCATTGGTTGTTTTTAATTCTATATTTTGCAGAGTTCTGCGTCGGTTAAAATGGCGCAAGTGTACTGTACACAGTGTATCTCGCCAGTTCGCTTATATATCGTGGTTGCGAAGCAGTTGAGGTGAGACGTGCACACTTTCTGGTCGCATGTGTACATGCGTGTGATTCAACCAACGACTAGTAATCGTTACGAGAAATTACGCAATCAACACATACTGTACAAGAAATAAATGTTTGTCGTCGCATGTCATACAGTATCTGTATGTGATGAACACTACTGTTTTTATATATTAAATTTAATCCATTTACAGTCTTGTTGTACCTATGAGGAAAGAAGAAGAAGAGCAGAAATAGGAAAATCGAAGCCCAATATCTATACGAGTTCTCGTATTGGCACGGGGAAGCGATCATGACTTTTTGAACGAGGGACGACACAAGAATTGGTAAGTATTAAGTGTTGATGGCGACACAAAATAGTCTCAAGATGTTATTGACAAATGGAGTGATGAGTATCATGAGCACAACTGTTATCATCAGTTCGATCCAAAATTATCTCACTAGATCACTTTCAGAAGATCGGCCAGCGACGACGACGAGGGTCACAAATATTCGACACGTAGCAGCATACCTCCCATACATATTATATGGAGAGGAACGGTTCTTCCACATCTTCTCGCACAAACAGCCCACTTCCACTATTAACTGATGCTTGGCCATCCACAACGACGTGCTCGTCTGAAATGCCGCTCTCGCGTCGTGGGACCAAAGGTAGAAGCAATAGAAGGATGAGCCCAGATGCACCTTGCAAGCTTGCAGTTATTTGAAATGTAAAGGCATAGCTGTATCTGTCCGCTAGATAACCACCAAGTGCAGCAGAGCCACACCAACCGAATGTGCTGATTGAATCCAACGACTTCCACCTTGCCCGAGATGAGGATGGAACAAAATCCATAACAATGGACTCTTCCAGTGGGCCCGTCGCATTCATGATAGCCGTTCGCACAACGTACACCGGTACACAGAAATACCACTGCTTCATGTCACTGTTCACAAAAAAAGACATCAACATTAACAACGATACACCAAAGAGTCGAACAATAAGCATTACCTGCACTCGACCAAACGTTTTCCCAGCGCGTTGACATAACTGCACAAAAATTATCATTGTCAGGGGGACAACGACATAGATACCTTGGACACTCGCTGGGTCCATGTTTATTTCACCTTTGAAAAACAAAGGAAAAAACTTGACGGTCATACCCGAACCCAGGGCACACAAAATGCTGGAAAGAAACATTATATACGGAACAGCTTTGGCAGTGCATCCACACCAGCCTTTATTGGCTAGACCATTTTGACTCATGAGTGTTTTATGGTCAGCGTCATCATCATCAATTGTGCCCGTGGAGACCTTCTCGGCTGTTTCTTCTTGTTCAAGCTCCACAACGTCCCGGAAGAAAAACGAAAGCACCGCCACTGGAATCTCAAGAACTAAACCTACCAAAATGATGGGACGAAGCTCGTCAAAAGTCCAATTGTTACCATATATCTGAAATAGAACAATGGCAGTGATTGGCCCGATGATAGACGGGAGCAACCAAGCAGAAAAAAGTCGTGAGTACCAAAGACTGCGGTCCCCTTGCTGCAAACTGTCTGCAAACAATGCTTGGGCAGGACCATTAAATATTGTACCAGCAATACCCCACAAGCACATTGACCCCCCCAGCCAATAAAAATCGTAGGCAGGCTTATAATACACAGCATACGCCGTTGTAAAGGTTGCAACAAGAAACAATATACCAGCAACCTTTATCATCGGTGACCGACCATACTTGTCAGCAATGTAACCAACAGGGAAGGCAGCAACCATTGCAGCAACACCAGACACAGCCTCTATATAACCGACTGCCGAATTAGAACCATCAGAAAGAAGAAATATCCAGGCAACTATCAAGGTGCCAGTCCAGATGGAATCCGCAAGACCCCAAGAAGCACACAAAGCAAGCATCATGTAAACATTTCTGGACGTCTCCTTCCTGGCTGTCAAGGAAGAAGAACGCAGGCGGGTATAGTCTTCTTCCATTATTATATTTATTTCTTTTCTCAAACTCTCGTCTCTTGTAAAATACAACAAAACTTACTCGGGCAACAAGACTTTGAGCAACAAAACAAGACTTGGGCCGCAGGCCAACAAGACTTTGGTATCGTGCGCAGTGCGCAATCACAGATCTTCTAAATAAATGAATGAATGAATTCATTCCAGTCTTCTTGCATTGTGGTACTTATTTATATATAGGGAATACAGGTAGGACAAGATTGGTTGGTTGGTAGGTCAATAATATACAGATGTATTAGTTTAACCAAAGGGTTTCAGCACGTGTGAGGTAGGTACGCACGTCAAGTTCTTGAACAAATCTCTGTGAGGCTATATTTCGGCACAAAGTATAATTTTTGTAAATAAAGTCGTTATCTCAAGACGCTTCTCACCTAATATAAAATATTTGATATTTAGACTTTTTGTATTGTTTTTTTGATTTTAATGTATATAAATCACTAAATATAAATAAAAATAGAAATAATTGTGCAAAGTTATTAAAAAATTATATAATAAATAATATTATATTTAAGACTTTATTTAGTAAAAATATGAATATAATTGATATTTTTGTTCTTATTATACCAAAAATATTTTAAAATATGCATTCAGTAAAATTATAATTTGGACTCTTGACTTTTAATTCGAGGATTAGTATAATGAATGAATGGAGGTTAAGTAAGTACGAGAGTTAGTAGTACGCAAAATCACGAAAGTACCTTTTGCATTCCATGAGTGAGTAGTAATGGGTGGTGTGAGATGTATGTGTGGTCTGTCGTTCTATCTCTATCTACTACTGTACCTTCCTTCCTTCCTTCCCTGCTGTCCCTGTCTCCCTCTTTTCCCCCTCGACTCCGGCCGTCCGTCCGTTCATCCAAAACGTCACTCCAATGATGTGTCGGTACTACCCGGGGAGTACGCAGTAAAACACGTCTGTGGTGCGATGTGATAGGACAGTGATCGAATAGTTCAGTAGTATTGTTCTTCCCATATTTGTGGCACTTCAATGTTTTTCCTCAGCGACCAGAGGAGGTAGAAGATACAGATAGCCGTAGTTATTTATATAGAGATATAGAGTAGACCGTCAAATATGACAGAAGGCGTGTGCGTGTGCGTGCGTGCGAGAAGAGTAGAGTAGTCGTCCTTCGTATACATCCGTTCGTTCACCGGCATTGTATGTAGTATAGTATTACAACATCTTACACTTACAGCTTTGGTACTACTACACTGTGCTCGCGTTGCTCGATTGTGCTTTCCACCTCACATTTTTGCGTACGTGGCGACCGACCGACGCAGCCTTTTACCGGAGGAGGGACGGAAACGGGCATGTAGACCCGTGAAGCATAGCAACCGTCTTTGATTAAGTTTTTACTTGCATTCGCGCTCCAGAAACTCTTTTCGCGCTCCAGAAACTCTTTTCGCACTGACATAACCAGTTATGAGTCACTCAGCCTTCTCCCACCGACATGTGGCAGGCTCTGTCCCGACGAGCATTCCTGGGGCTTCCCAACCGTATCAACAAAACTACGATGGCAAACAACCTGCGCCGGGTGGGTACGGTGCAGACGATGGTGATGCCTCGAAACTTCGCCGTCGCGCCTCGACTGATTCAGCAGAGCGAGTCAAAACCTGGATCAGAACTAACCAAAAACACATCATTCTTTGGCTTTCGCTGGTTGTCGTGGTCTTATTCGTGTACCACGTGTTTAGTGACGGTGACTTCTCCTTCCTGTTGACGCTAGGATCTTTGATTGGGATGTTTGCTTTTATTGTCTTAGCGTATTATCTTTACGCGAAAAAGACAGTCGCAGGAGTGTCCTTCAAGTTCTTGCAATGCTATGCGTTTGTGTTCGTGTTTCGGTTGAGTTCTATCCTGTTCTACGAAGGCTACTTGCCCTTTGATAAAAGTGGCGACTACATGTACCAGACGTTCGAAGTTCTATCGTTGGTGGCGGTCTTGGTGTGTTCCTTCTTCGTTGTTGGGCCATTCAAGCACACTTATGAAAAAGACCTCGATATATTTGGGAACTTGAAGATCCCCCCGGAGCTTGGAAACATCTACGCGCTTGCCCCGACGTTTTGCCTGGCGCTGATCTTTCATCCATCACTCAACTCCAACTTTCTCACGGACACAGCGTGGACCTGGGCCCTGTGCTTGGAATCTATCGCTATCGTTCCCCAGATTATTATGTTTACAAAGAAGGGGGGGGCAGTAGACGAATGGACTTCTCATATTGTTGCCGCGTTAGGTCTGGCGCGATTCTTCCAATTGATATTTTGGATTTCTTCCTACCACGAATTGAACGATAAGTTAAATTCAAGCCCTGGTGGAGAACACGTTGGGCATTTCGTAGTTGCGTCACAGGTCCTTCAGCTTTTGCTTATGTGCGATTACTTTTACTTTTACATGAAGGCCATGAAAACGGGACGTCCTATGGTGATGCACCCTCCGATTGTTGCCGATGCAGTGTAGTGGAAGTAATTCTGTATTTTGCAAGTGGGAGGCACAACAATATGATTCCGTACGTACGCGCGAGGCAAATCCGAACGGCCGTATACCGTTGGGCGACCATACTTGTGACATGAGGGAAGAACTCATTGCACACAGACATAAATGCACACGTATGATGATTTCCGTACAATGTATAATGTATAACTTACATGATGCAAAGTATTTTTTGTAGTATATGTTGCATTTTTCTAGTATCGTAACTTACGTACGTAGTAATACTACACGAAATTATCATCCAGAAAAAATGAGAGTCTTAAAGCATATTTGTATATTTTGTTTTCATCCAGAGTGGTAACTTAGTCTAAAATTTTGATATTTGAGACAGGAAGTGTTTAATTAAATACAGCCTTACTATTTATTTTTATTTTTTAGTATATCATAAAAATGTACCCGGTTCGAAGAAGTCAGCAAACTGACCTTCTCGGTGATTTTCCTGGCAAGTGAAACAGCCAAGGGGTAGTTCAGAAGTAACCCTGCGTAGTTTTTAGCACTTCTCCGCAACCGCAATACCCTCCACTAAGTCTTGGGTCACATTTTCATCGCTATCGTGATCATCGGAGAATACTTCTTCCTCACACCAGCTATTTCTGTTATCATGAAGATCTCGCCGGCCATGAAATTCCTCCTGACGGTCCTCCTCGGTATCATTGCTGGGGACAATTTGGAACATACCTCCTTGAATATCTGGTCTAAAAGTTGAAATGGGCAAGCCCCATTTCCAAACGGAGGCTCCAAACATTTCTTTAATGTTTCCAAGGGTGGAACCTCTGCTGTACGGAAACTCTTTGCAGCCATATTCGTGTAACTCAATGGTGGTAGTCGCTGACGCCACCAAACCAGTGTGCAACATGACGAAGATGCCCAAAGAAACTGCCATCGCCCCAGATAGAACGGTCCCAAAAGATGCCATTGTTACATCGAAAAAGGTCAATCCAATGCGCTCCATATCCCCATTTCTTTTAAAAAGAGATGTGCAACTTACCAACGTGCAGCCCAAAAAACCATACAGCACAAACAAGTAAAAAAACTTGTAGTTATTCTTCCCGACACAATTTGCAACCCACGGGCAGTGATGGTCCATATTCAAGATGCATGCGGAGCAAATAGAACAGTGGTGGGCCCTCGGTGGCTTGGTAACTTTGCACACTTTGCAAAACCTTTCCTTGCTCGTGGCGCCACGATCACTCGTTTGGGTCGCCTCGTCTTCCTCAAACTCTATCGTGGTGGGTTCAGGTTGTGGTCGCCCAGGATCGGTGAAGACACAACGTGTGTATGAGATGAGTGCGAGAACAAACCACACACCAAAAACGAACGACACGAAGCTATCCCGGAACCCTCCATAACCAGGATCCTTTAATTCAAAATGTGGGCGGTAAAACCCGTCTCGAAATGCAACAAAGACTAGCCAAAAGATTACAAACACGAGCAAAACAGGAACAAAAAATAAGACGCGAAGGGGTAGAACAGGCGCGCCACGACCGTTCTTTCTGGTCGCCAGCAACATGTAGCGCGCGAGCCCTTTCAGCGGCGTTGAGCTAGCGTGGCAAGAATGGCGTAGCAAGAATAGCGTGGCAAGAATAGCGTGGCAAGAATAGCTGTCCACAATTGCACAAACATACGATGTCTCGCCCACCGTCGGATGCATGCATCCGCTCCTCCCTGGATCATCACAATTGGTACCCACCACCCACCACCCACCTTCGTACCTTCGTCTCCTACCACTCTTCCATACATCGTGGGGGGAGGAGACTACTTCATGTTCTTAGTCTACACGAGCACTGGATGCCTATGTGCGAGGCGAGGATTGATGCCCGTGCGATCGTGCGATCGTGCGATCCGTCTCCTTCGCCTCGACGATTCTGCCGCTCGCCCCTTCCTTCAATGTGGACCTTCGTTTCTGCCGTGATAGGATATTTGGCCGATAGTGGCTCGTGTGGCAGACAGATAGCTGGACATTTCTGGTACCACCAGGCTCTCTCCGTCTCACACAGGATAGCCGTCGTTGGAGGCGCCACGGGAGAGGAGGAACATGTCAGGGTGGTTCGTGGGTTTCGCTTCGCCTTTGTCGGCAGAGACCACGTACGCCGACGTCGAAGACCCTCAAACTGCCCCCGCAGCGCCGGAGCCTACAAATGACAATAGGGGTGCGGAGGCAGCATCAACAGGATGTGGAGATGACTCTGGGTTAGATGCAACCCCAGAGCCGAAGAAGATGGCGACCCTTTCCACCGTGGAAGCCAGTCCCGTTGAAGAAGACGAAGCACCTGCCGTCCACTCTCCGCGGGGGCGGCGCAAGAGTACTGTCGTTCCGAAATACGTCGGACTTTATGTTGCGGAGGCGCGATTCAACCTACCCACTCAGGTTTTTCCCCATAAAGAAATTGATTTGAATATTGTATCCGATGGCGTGCTGGTGTCATCTTCCCCGCGAATTTCTCTGAAGAGCACGATTGGGGGGCGGTCAACGGTGGCCGTGTGCGAACTGTTGACGCTTTTGGAGTACGAGCAGCTGCGAAGCCCCGAAAGAATACAACCCCTGTCAAGGCGCCGGTCATTAAATAAGAGAACGGGCTCTTACATAGAAATAGTAGTCTCTCAAACTGGAGAAGTTTTTGCTCAGATTGGACTTGCCAAAGATCATCTGAACGGCCGTCTATATGGTGACGAAGGGCTGGAAAAGGAGGGGAAATCTGGGACGAGGGAATTTTGGTTGTCGACACCTTTGGCCGACACAAACGCTTATACTATGATACGATTAAAGTCAGTGTGTATGGTGGACAAGCCAAACAGTGGGAGTAGCAGGATTTCGAAGGACACGTTTGAGAAAACATCACTGTCTCAATGCCCAGAATACGACAGGTATGGAATTTCGGTGCAATCGTCTGACACATTACAGCGCGCGTCGGCATCATGGGAGTCTTTTTTTGATTGTGAAAACGATTTCTACCGAGTTGAACCGTGGCAGAAGATGGACAACCTTCTCCTTCTCCGCCAACAGCACCCATTTGGACTGCTGGGGCAAGCTCGAGCCGGGGTCCGCAACAAACAAGTGCTTGGGCATGAACGTGTGTGGCGGGACAATATCTGGCATTGCTGCGTCCCCCAGAACATGCGTATGCAAGTGTATCTCGAAGTATCAGGAGCAAATCGGAAGCGGTCGAAAGAAGCCCCGTCATATTTCAGACGACTATGTCAGCGGCAAGCAACAGAAACAGATACCATGCAGATAGAAGTTGATCTTCCCCGAACATTCGCAGGGAACAAAAGTTTTATTAATACCGAGACGGGCCTCAACAAACTAAGGGTGGTGCTACAGGCCTTCTCATGCCGAAATCGCGCGATTGGTTACTGCCAAGCCATGAATTATTTGGTTGCGCGGCTCCTCATGTTAGGGGGGGACGAAGAAGATGCATTTTGGATCCTTTGCGCTATTTGTGAAGACATGTTCCCTGGGTACTGGGTTCCATCAATGACTGGTGTTCAAGCAGATCTTCGAGTTTTAGAAGACTTGATCCATGCCAGACTTTCGAGAATTGCACTCAAGATCAAACGTCTGGAAATCCCGATTACTGGTATTCTATCCCAATATTTGTTGACACTGTTTCTGCTAACTCCATCTGACGTTAGTTTTCGCTTGCTCGATTGCATACTGTTGGAGGGGGGGAATGCATTACTAGTTATCGCATTTGCATACTTCAAAATCTTTGAAACTTGCCTGATTGAAGACGCACATGATTTTGACGATTTTTGTACTTTGTTGAAGAAGAAAGTAGAAACATACCACGATGCACCAGAAATACTAGCTGTTGCCTACAGGGAACTTGGGATAGTTGGGCGCGAAACGCTGTCGGTTGCGAGGTATAATTTCCGCCGAGAGTTCAACTTGAATGCAGTATTTGAATCGCGTATGCGCAGTAGATTGAAAACTAAGTTGGGAATGCCAGATGCAGACTTCGAAGCTGCATTCCTTGTCTTTAGGGAGGCCATGGAACGAAAGAAAAACACCTCGCACAGCAAGGTCAAGGGGGAAGAGACCAACAGGGAACTGAGCGTGGATTACTGGGGGCTCGATTTGCAGAATTTTCGTGAGGTTTTTTTGATTTTAATGCCTATCTGGGAAAACGATTTGTCTGCAATCGACAGGCTTTTTGTCGCGCTTGATAGCACACACAGTGGCGTAGTGGACATCAACGAGTACATGCATGGCGTTCAGGTATTATCTTCCAACTCCGACTCGGCAAAAATGAGACTCATTTTTGAAGCGTATGACTCCGACGATACAAACTGCATGTCTAAGGGAGAGCTGACAAGCTTGCTCAGATCCGTCTACACGCTCTCTCAGATCAACCTTGAAGGTGGTGCTCTCATGGCGAGTGTCGAAGCCTGCATCTCGGTTGTGTCTGAGACTGACGAAGCCACGTCTCCATCTGATGAAGTCACGGCTGAACATGGGAGCAATTCGTCTTCGACAAAAGACACGACGCTTTCGTTTGATCAATTTTCTCGTCTCGCATCGACGCAGCCCTTAATATTGAAGTCTTTCAGCATGAATATCCGGTCGCACAAGTAGTGTTATCTACACTGACGGGCGCAAGTTCGGGGGTCGTATTTTCCAGTGGTGCGAATAGCGAACCATGACTTTGGCACTAATGTGGAAGCTTTGGCGGAGTGGAGGATAATGTTTGATGATGATAACTTTCCCAACTATAGTTTAATATAATGGTTGGACTAATTAAAAATAAGTTATTGTAATAAAAAAATAATAATATATATATATGCTTTATTGTAATAATATATATGATACCCGCTCGCATAACGTGAGATCATTCACGGGCGTCTCGTGCTGCTGCACCACATCACCTTCACAAAATTTCCTCTGTCGACAAATCGATAACTGCATCCACCGATTCATCGACACTCCCATCATCCCAATCGTCGCCGAAGGATGATGCATCAAGCAAATCCAAAGTTTCTTGAATGTCGTCTTCTCGTGGAGCTTCTGGCGAAAGCGTCCCATCCTCTATGGCTGTTCTAAAGCGGAGGCCTTCGAGGAATTTATCTTTCGAAATAAAAACGGCTCCACCTGCCCCTTGCCGTCGTTTTGCTGCGGAAACCCCCATCTTTCCCAGCAGAGTTTCAAGCATTTTGTCTGTCAGGTTCCACTTCAGCTTGCCGGGCAGTGCATCAAGAAGATCTTTGATATTTTCTGAGGAGACACCATCGCCTTCTTCCCATTTCACAAAGGCTTTGGAATACTTGCTTATTTCCCCTTTTTTTAACTCTGGAAGTGACTCTGCTAATGCCTGGCGCTCTTGCCGTCTTTTTTGATCACTTTTTAAATGTCTTTCTTTGTCACGTTCTATTTTCCCAACAGCATTGGCGGAAGCTTCGTTTGCACCAGGAGATTGGGGAGATGAAGAGCCATTCTCGTCACGCTCTTCCTCCAAACGTTGCACTAACAAACGGGCTATTTCGTCGTCTTTATCATCCGGTACATCCTCCTTCCTCGGGGATGCCACGCTTTCTTCTTGAGTTGCAAGAGTTGGTATCGAACCAGAGCTCTCATCGGCACGGCTGTCTTCGGAGTCATTAAAATTAACGACCAGTTTTTCTTTCCGAGCAACCGCGCTCCCTTCATCCTGTTTTTTTTTGGCGGCTTGCAATTTCTCTTCCCGCTCCCGAGCGTTGGCCCGCGCTTCCTCTATTTCCTTCTTTTTTAAGTCTCTACGGCGGGTAATCTCAGCCTCCATTTCTTTTCGCTTCTGCTCCTCAGCCAATTTTTGACGCC
>JACKZZ010018492.1_pt1 | contig 14515 bp, 11 predicted proteins | sample 8027871 | NCBI WGS metagenome assembly JACKZZ01 (sample SAMN15724774, study PRJNA655200) | protist metagenome | isolation source: fluorescence activated cell sorting (FACS) single amplified genomes of... | place: USA: West Boothbay Harbor, Gulf of Maine | collected 2000-07-19
AGTTTTTTTCTTTTTATATCAAATGCAGATGTGCAAATCGGTGTGAATTTGAATTTTCATAAGTATCATCAAATTCAAACCACCACTGATGCATTTTCTTCATGATGTATGACTGTACCCGATGCAATGCAAAACCGCAAAAATGATCACAATCAGGAAAGCACGCTGTTGCTGTCTCCGAAAAATTATAAGTACATGATTCCTTGGGTCGATTTCGTTTTCTGTTGAACAGACAAAAGGAGCCTTCAGAGAATCGTCGTTGAGTGCTGGCGTTGGTTTTACCTTGACCTCCAGGTCTCGGATGCAGACATAGACGTATTTATACCTGAAGTGGTTTTTTTGGGTCCGTACTTCTTATCCCGCTCGTGCAATGCTGCCTCCACGGATGAAAATAAATTTTAGCACAGCAAGTTTCTTTTCCACTAGCTCAACATCTTCTTGCAGAACGTGAGAAAGAACGCGACGGACAAATTTGGATGAAACCAATTTGTGTACATTTTGTAGTGACGGAAGAAGGTATCCAGCACGTAGTCTGATATTGCTTTCACGTCATTCAGGTTGAAAATGCCGCTGGAAAAGGGTGGTCGGTGACACGAGTGCTTGAGGAGCAGGTGCCGGAAAAGCTCGTAGCTTTCCGACATACTCAGACCGAGATCAAACGACTCGTTGTACACCGTCCGCATCATACCTTGCATATTTTCATTTTGTTGATGTGTTTATTCATGCGGAAACAAGATATTTCTCGAAATCTGCATCTATTTGTACAACTTCTGCAGCTCGCTACTGCGATACATAGCTAAAAGCATCAAGATCAAAAGCAGGCACACATAAATAATGTATGATCATGTGGTCTCGTCTAGTTCAAGTTCGGCAACAGATAGATTTACGAAGACAAAAACAACAGAAAATCGAAGGAAATCTGTTGGTACTGAGGTAAGTCGACATTTTTGGTGGCGTAAACTTGAGAGATTCTGCGAAATTGTAGTTGTGAAAGTGGAAGTCCGCTGCAATTTCGAAAGGAAACGTGCCCTCATCGTGATCCACCTTCATGCATTTCGTCGCCAGGTAGTGCTTTCGCTGACTTGTCCCCTGCTTCTGCATCAATAAAACCTGGTACATTTATTCGGTCGAAATTCGCAATCTCGGTAGGAAAAAAAAATTCAATGACCAGGAGTCTCCTGATCCTGTCCTGTCGTGGGCAATGGCAACATACACATACTTGTAGTACAAGAAGGTGGTCGAAATCATAATCATGATTGAATATGCTTACATCTTCCTCCGACACGTCGGTGAATAAAACGAAAGGCACATTGCTGTGCATTCCCGCATTTTCTGACATGTACTGCGGCTTCTCTTTTTTCTTTGCCCCCGCGGAAGACGGCATGGCTCCGAATGCGTTCGGGAAATAGCAAGAGCTCACTCGTCGAAACTAGGGTCTTCCCCCTGATGTGCTCGAGGTCGAGGCTCGGAACGTCTACAAATTGATAGGCAGCGAAAGACAGATGATGACGATGAGGGTCACGATCAGTCACGAGTCCCTTCGTTCTTGGCAACTCCGTGACAGAGTCCTCGACGTACGTTTTCGTTCCTTTGCGTCTACTGTCCCGGCCGCGTCTTCAGTGCTGGAACTTTTACAACGCACTTCTGCTGGATATAATGGGTTGTTTCCGTACTAAGTCGCCCTAAATGCCGTGTTGCTTCAGCAAGTTCTTCAGCCTTTGCACCTCCTCGAGGTGAATCTTCGGGAAACAACCAGTTGTGGCAGTGAGTGAGCGTCCTCGATCTTTCGCTTGCTTTTCTCCCGTATTTCTACTGCCACACCGCACCGAAAAAAATACGCTATATCAAAGCGGCTTGTGCAAAATTGCTCTACGAACTTATTGAAAAGTAGCAACGCATACGCAGCACGGCTCAAGAAATATTCATTGCAAATCTATGTATACACAAGTCACGCTCGCTTTCAATTCACGAACGGCCTCTCACAGTCAATCATTAGTGGTTGATTCTAGTTAGTTTACTTATTGGACAAGAACCGCACTCACGCTCAATCGATATCGAACGAAAACAACACAAGTGCCTATGGCAGCACTTCCTCCTCGATATATGAAGAACAGGACCGAGGCATTGGAAATGGAATTGGCATCGAGTGTAAGTCTAAGCGATTGCGTTTGATACTATTTACCCGGGGGAGCTTGTTCGGTGGATTTCACCTTCGAAGACAGTCCCGATACGTCCGCATTAACGAAGAAATTGCTAAGTGGGTATTTGAGCTGCACCAAGACGCGCGAGATGATGAGTAGAAGTGCGCGCGACTTGCTTATTTTGGTTACACAAGTGATTCGTCTGCCTCTGCAACTACAAAAAATGATACACCAGGTGAAGTCAAGCGAGTCCGTAGGTCAGTTTTGAATCATGATACGCAGTCTTAAAAAATTCTTAACCGGCAAATATAATTGGTTTCGATTTGAAAAAGTCAACAGATGATTGCTCTGGTGGTCGAGCTCCTCGAAGACACAGCGACCATCTCAGGCAAGCCGTAACCACTTCGGTGACGCGCGGAAAGCTTCCAAAAACGCGGCATCGTTACTCGCGGTGGACTTGATATGCCCCAGCGGGAACAGCCTGCTAATAAACTGCTGAGCAAGCATGAAGTCGAGCGTGCCCCCCGCCGTTTCGAACAGAGCATCACCGGTGACGACGTTGAAGACCGCGGCTGGGTCCACTTCGTCCCGCTCTACACAGGCGATATCCAAGGCCAGCACCTTTTCCAGTTGCGCTTTTTTCTCCCCGCTCTTTTTCAGCTTCGCCGGCGGCTCGATTTGGACCTGTGCGGCCGCATTGGTCATCACAAAGGGCAGCGTGTACAGCAGCAGAGCGTCAAGGTTGCCGTCGCACAGAAGCACTGTCTTGGTGAATGCTTCGTCTGTACCACCGCTGTACTCGACCGGGCACCGCTGGAGACCAAACAGCGTGGTGCGAGCGCCGAACCCGACTTTTCCCGGCTCCTTGCACGCATCAAGGAGATACTCCGCGAGGACCACGGCGTATCTGTTGGGGTTTTTGAAGAAAAGCTACGGCCATACGAAAAACAAAAAGACTTCAAGAACTTGCGCAACCATGGTTGATGCTTTTACTTCACAACAAAAAGACCTGACATGTCTAAATCTGCGTCCTTTTTGTTTTCGTCTCGTCCGCATAGGTTATTACTGTGACTGTAAAAATAGAGAAAGCGTAAGTGCCAAAAAGTAAGTAAGTACTATCCTAGAATCTTCTTTCTATACCCCTTCATCTTCGGGTCTTCAATGGCTGCCACTACTGCCTTTCCCGTTTCACTAATCGCCAACCCTGCTGCTTCAGCGGATTTCGTAACCAAGTACTCCTCTGTGTAGACGCTGTTGTACGCTGCAACCGCGGATGGCACCACCATGGGTGCGTGGGAATACTTGAGCATCTCCTTTCGCGGCGGAAACTCGCCGAAGACCTCCCCGTCCTGCGGCCGGGCTTGCGCGGTCAGGGCGGGCTTCTCCAACGTTCCCACCGTGTACACCACCATGCCAGTCATCTGGAAGAGCTTCAGCGCGACGTCAAAGGAGCTGTCGTTGACCGCGAGACTGATGGGCTGCTCGCGGTTGAGCCACTGTGCCAAGGCCGTCAAAAAGCTGGCGTCGTTCACAACGGCCGGCGTGGTCACGTCCAGGTACAGCTGCCGCCAGTGCTCCGTGATCTTCACGGGGAGGTCCGCAGATATTCTCACATTCATCAATGGCTGCGACGCCAGCTTCGAGTAAGAATTCTGTTCGCCGTCACTTCCCTCGCTTGCTGCGGTTGACGCGGTCTCTGAATTGATGGTCCCCTGGGGCTGGAAAATACCCGCGAACTCGCTTTTTTCAATGGATTCCAGTGAGTTTTGAATCAGCGGCGCTTTGCTATACGAGGCGTCCAGCTGGTCAACGGTGAGGTTCGGGCAAACACAGTGTCGCAAAGCCGTGCACTGCCCCTTGTTCTCGATCAGGTTTGACCAACGGACCGCGTCGCCCACTTTGTCGTTCCACTGGGTGGACACCTGAATTCACGAGTGAGAGAATTGAAAAACGGAACCGTTGAACAAGAAATTTTCACACGAGCTGTGGTAAAATATAGGAACTAGCAGCAGCAAGAGGAAAGTCCAGATCGGTCTTGCGTATGACGGTCCTGCAGCGTGTTTCGTGTTGTAGTAAACCATGGATGCGCGCAAGCGCAACTCTGAGTTAGTTTCAGATTTTCGTAAAATAAAAGTTTACGTCTACGGATATTTTTAAGTACTTACCAGGGTGTTTGGTCCACCCGTCGATGCGAACAGTTTGGGCACCACCTCCTTGATTTTTTCGGCGACCTGACGGCTACCGGTAAAGTGCATGGGGCAGTCGGGACAAGCAGCGAACACGCGGCGTTGCTCCGGGATGGAACATGCCAAGTAGCTTACCATGCCCAAATCGACGCCTTTCTCCTTCAATTTATCGAGCAGAATCACTGTCCACCGAAACATGTGCTGCGTGGTATTGCTCCTTGATAATACCACCACCGGTACCCCCATTTCTATGTGTCGCAGGACTTTTCGGAACAAATCTAGGAAGTTGGAAAAGTTACTAACGCACCCGACAAAAACTGGCTGCTTGCTGCGGATGGTAACTTGGCCCGCCGCGCTCGCCTTGAGAAGCTCGTCGTTGATACGCTGCTCGACCAGATTGGCCTGAATCGACTCCTCAATCTCCGTGATTCCATCTTGCTTTTGAAAGTCAATCGCCTGGTTTCCGATGATAGTCGGTGCTAATTTTTCAGCATCGCAAAATTCCAGGTCTATCGCGCGGATCGCAGGTCGGAGGTCGGTGCTCGGGGGCTGGTAGCCTTTAATGTGCGCGATCACCTGGTCCACTTCGGTCGCTGTTGCGAGCGTGATCTTTCCGTTGACTCGGTTAAAGGCGTCGACCTGCATATGTTCTAAATTTGAGCGCAAACACGTCACGTATTTTCGGCTGCAACAGGAGAAGCGGGAGCCACGGCAAAGAAACTAAAAAAATGACCCGTATCTGAGTGATCGAGCATGAAAAGCAAGTCGCACAATATTTTTCCGAATCTTTACTGTAGTACCGTATCTTCCGTCGTGCCGCCCGCCAACGGAGTGCCGTTCAAGAGCGTTGTGATTGGGTTGGTAGACCAAGAACTTGGATCAAAACTCTTCATGTATTCCGCTGTCTTCGCCCTCAGCTGTGCACCGTCCGCCTCGGGAAGACTCCCGAAGCAACCGCGGTAGCCCTCCGTTGCGAAATTGAAGCTCATTTTAATAGTAACAACCAGGTCCGCAAGCGCAACAGAGTTCCTGTGTCGGTGGGCACAAAACTACGTGCCTCCGAACAAGCAAGATATCGTATATTTATCCTGATACTGGTAGTAATAGAGCACGTAATCAATGGGTAAGGGAGTAAGGGGGTAAAAAAGGATACACGTCAGATCTGGGTAGAAAGATGAGAAACATCCATGACTTCGCTAAATCATTCAGTTCGACTGATACAACAGGTCTGCCAGATTCAGGTTTCCGCTAGCACTGGGCCTCGAGTGAAAGAAAAAATACCTCGGAACAGGGAGAAACAAATGTCGTCAACAACGATCAACCGGAACCTTTGTTTTCTTCAGGTTGACAAAAAAACCAACTCTACTATACGAACCTGATCGAAAAATCTTCTCCGAGACAGAGCAATTTGGAAATCGCTTCCTCTCGGTAGTATCTGTCACTCCGACCAACGAAAAAACCTAGACCGAATCACGAACGACAAAGATGGCTCCAGCTCGTAGAAGTGGAACGGACAGTGGATTCTTGTTAGAGCCCTGTTGATTTCTTCGACAAACGAAAATGGAGATCCGAGTGGCATACAAATACATCCATAGACAGACCGGGAACGCGCGGCAAGGCGCGAGACACACAGTGGTTAGTGCTACCCGAAAAAGTTCGAGCCGTAGTATAATTTCTCGAACTACACGAAGTGAAGATCATCTCAGCCCATCCTTTCATCACCAGAATAGTATACAGTTTAGTGTACTCCAGTTTAGTTCATCCAGCTTCGCGGCCCATCGTTCATACATTACGATTACCTTGCAAAGCTTCATCACCCCATATTGCTTTGCCTGTAGTTCTCGATTGTGGTAAAAAGGCTACGCTACGCGTTTGGAGGCATTCGTATTGCTTCCACTCATGATATTTCCGCAAATTCATCGTTCATTCGTATTCTAGAAAGACACTCGAGGTGATACACCAGGTTCATTCTTAATCTTAACAAACAGCGTTGCATTGCTTTATAGACATAAAACAGACACACAGGAACAGGTTGAACATTTTTTACAATTACAAGGGAAAGACCAAAACACCAGCACCGGCAGCAGGGCTGCCGCTCCTGCTGGTGTAAAACATGAGACCAGTACGAGCAGCATCCTCTTCACGTTGTCGCAGCAAAACTGGAATTTCGCAAAAGAGTGGCATGGTCCCGCCCACGCTCTGGTCCGAGGATCGTTTGCATCGTGATAATGTTGTTGATGATGTCTGTACTTTTCGCCAACGTCGGCGCATCTTCGGCGAACGCACGAAGCATGATACCTGAGCCATTTTTTTTGACAAATTATAGCAGGACCGTACCTTTCTTCCTGAATCGTCCTTCTACTCCAGAAGTCGCACGGGAAAACAGCATCGGAATGATCCAAAAGAGGGATGATCACATAGCAATCAAATTACCTCTTGTGCCCGTGATTTGCTTCGGCGCCCAGTCTCGGGTTTTTTGATAATTCTCGAGATCCCAGGAAGATGCCTTGGCTGACGTATCTGGCTCCCGTGTTCGATCGCTGGGCTTCATCAGAAATCGCTTCGCTTTCAGATAAGCATACCGACCTGTCGTAAATAATGTGTGCTCGATTTAAAATTGCAGGTGGTGGAAGTGACTCTTTTATTAAAAAACGTCTGCTAAAAATATTAAAATTTAATATTAGCAGACATGCGAGAACAATTGAATTGCGATTTTTGCCTTCCCTTTTAGAAGATTCTACTGCGCCATGACAGCTATCAAAGATTCGTGCAAATTGAAATACTATACCCTCGTATTCGTCTGCTGTGCCTGTATATAGTAGCTCTTCGAGTTCTTTCGGTATTGAGTTGACCCCGGATCGCATTCCGCCGCCTGTCCCGTGTGGGTTCTTCACGAGGCCCTCCTTCTGCTCGAGGTAGTGGTTGTAGGTTGACATTTTACCTGGGCGAAAGAATCAAATCAACTACACGGAGAGGTGCGTACAACCACGAGGAGGACATGATTGTCAAGGAGACAAAAAAAACAAATGCAAGAAAACGCAGCAACAGCAAGCAGGACCGCTGACAACACAAACACTTCCAGTGTTGTACCGAGTTCTCTCTGGGGTACGACTCTTCCCGTTTTTGGATCCTTGACAAGTTTGGCGACGTGGAAAAATCTTCGTGGTTCCCGTACTTTGCCCAAAGCTTCGTCGATCTTCTGTTGAAATTTCACCTTCTTCGGATCCGAATTACATCCAACCGATATGACACCTGGTTTTTTTTTTTTCGTTTTTAATTTGTGTAAAGTGAGGCACTTGTGTCTGTGAGCACTCAACAGTGTTTCTGAATTAAGGGTAGAATCAGTGTCGTTTTTCAAGTACTTCCGACTGGAGCGGGTTTCGGCTCTCCACCTTCTTCGACGAACCTTCTTCTTGTTAATCGCGTGGCCGGGTGGAGGGAATTCTTCTTTTTTTCTTTCTCGATCAAGTTTTGGTAGCGCAGCATGGCGTGCACATCTTGAAGGTCCGCCATCTTTGCGCTCTGTATTCCTTTGATGCGGTCACTTCTGGCCTTTTCTGCGTGGAACCGACACGCCTTTGCGCGTTGCCGCGCGACAAACGATTTCCGAGAAAAACTTCCGCCTTCCTAGTTCACATCGAAACAAAGTTGTTCGTTGGAGTTGATGCAATAGACACGACGACACGTAAGCATATTAAGCAAGCCCTCTCGCTCTCCTACTATCTATGCCACTGACGTTGTAGGCACTGGATTGGGCATTCGAGCTCCAACTCCAACACCAATTCCATCTCTCCTGTATCACTATTAAAGCGGTTTGTTTTATGTTCATATTGACGATCGATGGGTTCACGATCACGATCGATGAAAAAGTAGGACATATTTAACGATTACGATATTGATCACATTCACAACTCACAAGCCGAGGGAGCGTAATAGTAAGAAATTAAGCGACGCCTTATGTGTTGCTGTTGTCACCATACGCGCAAGCATCAGAACAGCACCGACCTCATGAGATTGGTCAGTTCTACTTCAGAACCGACGTAGTGCTAGTTGTAGCTATATTTTTGCGCTACGTACTCCTACAAATTCTGTAAGTGGAGTGTCGGTCGGATTTTTTGAAAGTGTGCTTTATTACTATGAAGTGTTGAAAGCATCAAAAATCAATTCCAGCAGCAGCAAGTATTTGGAGTTAGGTGTAGTCGAGTATCCTTTGATGGCTACTTACAAATTGAAACGAAGGGATCGAGCAAAGCGATAGGAAAAACTAAAGTCACATGAACATGCGGTCTGCTGAATTTCGTAGTCGTAGTCAGTGTACAACAACGAACCGTCGAGAACAATAACAGCCTTGGAATAAACGGCACTCAACTTTCGGGACGACCATTGGCGGCCCCGCCAGCTCTTTTACAATTGCAGCAGTAGCGCAGGAAGTGGATGAAGGTTTTCTTGCTTTCTTAGGACAACTCTACCCGGTTCCAGACCCGGATCTCCCACCCGTTTGGGCACCAACAGGCCGCTTGTACAACACTTTCGTATTTGTCACTGACTACGGTCTCCTTCATAGCGGTCACCACGGTGTCCTTTCCCACTTCGTCGATCAGCGCCTGCAGTTTCTCCAGCTGGTCGGTGTCCCCGTTTTCCTATCCAGTGTAAAAACGTCCCTACCCCAGAGCTGTCATGCAAATGCGCAATGACAGAAACATTTGTAATGCGCATCTCCTTGAGAGGCATTACCAGTCGTGTTTTGGAATTTGTAATGCTGTAAACAGGATGAGTAAATGGCTTTCTCTTGCGGCTTTCCTTGCTAACCAGCACTACAATGCAGATGAAAACTTGTCATGCAGAACTCCCAAAGCTTGGAGATTTGTGTTGCAGATTTCCCATCTTGACTATGGTGTGGGGACGTTTTTACGTAGGATATTTCCTGCTCCTTCTTCAATCGCCGACCGATGGCTTTCGCAGCCCGTTCCGCGGGCGTTGGTTCGTCATCCTCACCTGGATCGAACTGCACCTCTTGATTCAAAATAAACTCGTCCACAAACTCCTGCAACTTGCGGCCCTTTTCCCCCTCGCACGCATACAGTTTGCGGTCCACTGCCACCTCGTCCTCGCTCGCGTCGGGGTCTTCTAGCGCGTTTTCGCCGATTTTTCGCGTTTCCTTGAACGAGGAAGTCGCGTCCTCCGTTGCAGTCTCTGACTTCACAAACGACGGCACGCTGCGCTCCTCTACTCGCAGACGAGCCTGCCAGCCCGCAGACTGAACCTTGCACCCGATACTGTAGCTCATTATAGCCTCAGCCAAAGCAGTGGAGAAGTTCCTGGGTCTCTAAATCAAAGGTCTGGGTCTCTGTCTCTGAACATGTTTAGAGGCATAGAGACTTCCACTTCTCGGTTGGTAAGAAAGAACTGAATACTTTTTCCACGCACTTACTGTACTTTACATTTGACACGGGAAACATTCAGGTTTATGAAACCACTGGAGCAAGCCAGCATACGAATTCTCACACACCCATGAGATATGAACTTGCAAGTGGATATCATAGATAGAGCCGAAAATGACCTTAACTAGTCGTATTTCCTTTTGACCACGGACCGACTCGATGAATAGGAATAGTACGAATACCACACCGAGAGAAATAAAAAAAATGCATCGCGCAAATCCAACGGCAACCGAATGTTCCCGCAACGAGGCACCGAAAATCCAAATCTCAGCAACCGACGAAGATGCTAGATTTAGTAGGTACAGCAAGACATCGGAAATGATAGTATAACAAAGACGGAATCCTCCACACAGATTCGAAATGGCGGCCTAGCTTATATATACTCGTGTTTCTGTTTTTCTTTTCACTCCATGGCTATACCACAATAAAATTGCATGGCAGGTCATGTTGCGTCTCACTTGTAATACTGGTGTCAGTCGTGAACGAGATGCAGATGGAATGTTTATCCGCAGCGTGATCCTTTGAAGGATCCACGCGCTCTGCATCAGCCACCACATTCGTGATGCAGGTTGAAACGAAAACAAAAACCACGAGAGACTTATGACAAGAAACGCGATCATACTCTATCTTTTTTATCGGTGGTCTTCAGTATCAGCCCGATGCTGCTCGGCTGGAATACGTACTTATTTGTACTTCTGCTGGCCTTCGCCCCGGCCTTCGAAGTACATTTCTTTCTCCCGATCCATTGACTTTTTCCATTCTGCCATCTCCTCCCTGCCGAACTCTTCAGTGGGTCTCCACGCTCGCCAAACGCGATCTCCCTCCTCCAAAAAGTGGTTCTCGAGCTCGAAACCATGAACGTCCTCCGGCCGCCCGGTCAACAAGGTCACTCGATCTCTTCGCAGGCGAGCAGGAGCATCACATCCATCTTCCTGCTGAGCATCCAAAATTGCGGCGTCAGCTCGCACTAATCGAATGGCGAGGCCAACTCTGTCTACATGCTCCTGATTTGCCTGCGAGCTGTGAACCACGAAAAAATTGTGCGCGGAAGCTTCTCCAGGGGCCAATATCGCGGCAACCGTTGGGAACGAGCGCTCGTCGGTTCTTATCGCCTCCAGCTTGTCTTTCTCAATCGTCTGACCGAATGCCAGCATGTTTCCCTCCTGCCCGACGTTCTCATCGTGCGGGAGCTGTCCCAAGCGATGCGATCCTTCCCGGAACAGCACTGGCCCTGCTCGCTCCGTGACGTCCGAAAATGCCAGCCAGACCGTGACTCCCTGGTCCCCACGAAATCTGCTGTATGTAGAGTCCTGGTGCCAGGAGAAAAATGCTTTACTCTCCGCGGGTTTCACGCAGAAGTCGGTGCTCCAGATTACGACCGGCGTGCTGTCCTTTATTTTGCTTTTGCCCGCCTTTTGCTCCTCGCCGTGTAGTTCTACGACCGAGGAGTGCTGTAATTCTCGTTGTTCGTCTTCTGTCAACAGCATCGTCTCGGCGTACCTTTTCAGCACTTCGCTGCCCACGAGAAGATCGAAAAGCCATGGCAGAAACAAATGAGCTTTGAACCGCAGCTCAGACCAGGGGGGTGAGCAGGCTGCAACAGGAATGTTGCTACTACTGCCTTCATCATCCGGTGCAGGCGACATGCTGACGGCACCGCTCGCGACTCGCGTTCGAAAACGCTGATAATGCCCATGAAGAAAATCATCTTCCATAGCGCGCCGCTCGACCATGCGAAAACAGGGGATGCAGCCGGTCCTCTGGTAGTGCTCGATTTTCGCACGGTCGACAACATTCTCCTCCTGGAGCGGGGGCGCGGCCATTCAGCACTACAACTGATTTTCCATGGGGGACTGCTACTTTGTGCCTGGGTCGGCAGATGAGATTTGGGACGTAAAGGGCAACACCTCTGCCTGAAGCCTGACTTGTGTCTGGCATGTGGAAATATTGGGTCCTGTTCGTAGGTAATGTTTTGAGGAGAGCCAGAAGATCACGAGCCTAAATCTCCTTCGCTATTTCGTGCCAATGCCGGCGCATTCTCAGGATCAGGTTCAGGAATAGCTTCAATATTAATCCCTCCCAATTTCAAAACGATAATGAATTCGTTCTCAACTTCATCTCGAATTCAGATGCTTTGTGCACTTTGCTTCTTCCGCAGGAGTGGCATGTACAAGCTCAAAGTTCACTTGTTCACGTTCACAGACAAGTTGCAGCTCATCATCTTCGTACATCGTTTTTCACGATCAATGCTTTACGCAAAAAGCGTTACGGCGTCCAATTTCATAAGTTCAATTTGCTTTTTTCTGAAGAAAGACTATAATGGGAGTAGAAGAAACGGAAAGTAAACCAAAACTACGTAAGTAAGTACAAACAGATGCTCAAGTCTAATCAATTATGTCCTCGCCGGTACTACTGCAGTGTTCGACCGCCTATCTAATGCGCCGTCCTGTGGCTTGCAGACCAGAGCGATCATCCGGGTTCGCGCTAGCGGTACTCCGGCTCGTCGAAGATAGCAGCTCATGATTGCCAGCAGGCTGTCGGTCGTGCCTTGCCAAGCCGTGTGGTTGATCTCTGCCGGGAATCTGTCTGTGAGCTCTAGCTCGTGGCCGTTCTGGCTGCCGTGCTGTAGACAATGCCGGAACGACCTTTACGTCGGGCGGAAGCGCTTCTGTTGGTTCTATCGCTGGCAGTGTTTCAGGCCTCTGTTTGCTGGATGTGGTTGCTCTTGCTGATGCTGGTTCCTCGGCATTACTATTGACTCTTGGACCTTCTGGGTCTGGCCTACCGCTGCTGCCACTTAATAGCGCGCTCCGGCGCCGTTTTATGTTCGACATCACTAGAGCGGACACTGCCACCCCAGCTTGTTGCTGCTCCTCGCTCCGAAGGGGCTTCAGTTCTTCAGGTGCTACCTGCAATACCTCAGCCTGGTCGGCATGATTTTGCACCGTTTGTTCGCCAACCAAGCAATCGGGTCCAGCAGTGCAGTCTTGCTCTTCGTCTAACTTTCGCCATTCCGCTTGCTCCCATTGGGCTTTCAACTGTTCGACATTCTGATTTTCTCGAAATCGCTGGATTGCGGTACCGGTACCTACTTCAGGTGTGTTCCTGCGTGTGTGTCTTTTCGCGCCGGTGCTGGGAGGATTCAAAGCACGCCCAAACGAGGAAACCCCGACCTCGGCCGAGCCGCCAGCCGGGTCTCCGTCTGCAGTGACTGAAAAATGTAGTTCGCCGTTGTGCACCGCAGCATTGTTATCAGCGTCGTTAGCGGCATGCGCGCGTTTTCTCCGTCGCTCGAAAGTTATGCCACGCTTTCGCCGTTTGAGCGCCCCGTTTCCGTCGACCTGCTGATCCATATCCTCTTGATCTCGCTCGTTTCCGGACGTCGAACTGTCATCGCTGCCACCGACGCTGTTCTCTTCCTCCGACGCGTCGTAAAGATCCTGTGCCTCGTCTGTGCGGTTGTTCCACCAGCGGTCGCGCAGCGCGTTCAAATCTCTCTGTTTTTTGCGCGCCTGCTTTCGCAAGTCTAGTACGTCGGCTGGAGCGGCCCTTCCCTGCGCCAGCAGCTCCCCGAGCACATCCTGTGGGTTGGAAATTACGGGTAACTTGGGCCCCACCGGCTCGCTTTTTGTCTTGCCGACGCCGGGACTGTCGACGACGCCATCGGATTTGTCATCGTGATGTTGAGGCACTTCGACTTCTAGCTCGACACCAGAATTTCCGACCTCCTCTGCTTCATGCTTTCCACCATCGGCGGAAGTGCTCGTGTTTTTTGTGTTTTTATTTCGAAGATTTCCCCGCGGAGAAGGTTCTTTTGCGTTTTTACCTGTGGGAGATTTCTGGTTGTAAGTTTGCTGCTGCTGCTGCTGCTTCAGCTCTTGCAGTCGCTGCTCGAAGTCCGCGATTTGCTTCTCCAAATCTACGTTCTGGCCCTGCACCTGCACAAGCTCCTTAAACCGTGGATCCTTCATGGCCTCCGTGTCAATTTGAGTCTGGGAGTCGACGCCGAGCAAAAACGGGCTCGTCATCATGTTTGTCGCATTCATGATGGCGGGCTGTCCGCCACTAGTTTCTGCTGTTCTTGCAGCATGATCTTCTTGCAAAGAAGACTCTGTGGCCGCTGCACCATCGAGATTGCCTGCCTCTCGAGGCCTCGTAGTTCCTGAAAGAAGATCCGCCGCGGTCGCCTCTACTTCGGAGGCATGCTTTTGTTGCTCGCTATGGTGCAAGGAGGCAGCAAGCATTTCAAGACTGGGTCCGACGGCGAGCTGGAGCTTGCGCGCCTCCGCGTGCAACTTGTTTTGCAAATCGGTGCGCGTGTAGGTCAACTCCTCCTGCTCCGCCTGCAGCTCCTGCAGGTGCGCTTCCTCGGCTTCGAGGGTGCTCTTCGCACCGGTGTTCGACAGAATGGGGTACTGTGCCAGTTTTCGCTCCACTTCTTCGAGCGTGTCGTTCTTCTGCGTTTCCGCCGTTTTCCGGCTCTCCACGCTTTCACGGGATTGCGCTTCCGCGTCGGCAATGCTGGCAATCAGCTTTTTCTCCGTCTCCGCCAGCTCTTTCAGCAGTTCCTGCTGCTTCTTCTTCATCGCAGTGACTTTTTGCTCGTCTTCGACGGAAACTTGCTGCCGGACGGCGCCTCCGCCGGTGCCGAGCAGTTGCTGCTGGTTAGCGGTGTTTAAAAACCCTGCGCCAAGCCCCTCGTTTCGGCGCGCCGCGGCCACGGCCTCCTGAAAGGAAAGCTTCTCGT
>JACKZZ010014416.1_pt1 | contig 14514 bp, 16 predicted proteins | sample 8027871 | NCBI WGS metagenome assembly JACKZZ01 (sample SAMN15724774, study PRJNA655200) | protist metagenome | isolation source: fluorescence activated cell sorting (FACS) single amplified genomes of... | place: USA: West Boothbay Harbor, Gulf of Maine | collected 2000-07-19
AAATTATGTCAATAACATCAAAAGTTAAACAATCGGTAGTTCTTACAGCTGACGGTCAGGTACAAAAATTAATAAATGGCACTGCAACTAATATTGGAAAAGCAAGTATTTTATCTGTATTTGCACAATCAACAGCAGCTGATGGTGAAGTTAAACTTTATAATGAATCAGATGATTCTAAAACACCAGCTAGATTAATATTCCATGGTAAGTTTGGTGCAGGTGATAATGCAGTTCATGAGTTTAAAATACCTGCAGCGGGTATATATGCTTCTGACGGAATATACGCAGACGTTACTAACGTAAATTTTTTATATATAATCGGAACTTTTTAGGAGTAGCCAATGGCGAATACTACTTCACAGTCCTACAGTTTTGACCAGGACTTTTCAATCGATGAAATTATTGCAGATGCATACGAACGTCTAGGTCTTGTTGGAAGTGCAGGACATCAATTAAGAACTGCTAGAAGATCTTTAAACATTCTTTTTCAAGAATGGGGAAACAGAGGAATACATTTTTGGGAAGTAGGAAATACTAATATTAATTTAGTTGTAGGTTCCTCTACTAATGTAGATGCAACTGATGAAGGTTCTGGTACATATACTTTTTATAGAAATGCAGTTGACAGTGCAGCAGCGGCTGCAGCTTCACCACAAGCTACAACTGTTCCTGTTGCAAATATTTATGGTATTACAGATATCTTAAATGTTTCTTATAGACAAAATTATAATACAACATCTCAATCAGATACAGGTTTAACTAAAGTTGCAAGAGACGCTTATGCTGCAACAGCAAACAAAGCATCACTTGGAACACCCTCACAATTTTGGATACAAAGATTTATTGATAAAGTCACCCTTACAGTTTATCCATTACCAAATTCTACTGCTGCATCAAATTTTCTTAGCGTTTATTATGTTAAAAGAATTGAAGATGTAGGAGCTTATACTAACGCAACGGACACACCTTTTAGATTTGTACCTTGTATGATTTCAGGATTATCTTATTACTTATCTATGAAGTTTGCACCACAACGAACACAGGAGATGAAGTTGTTGTACGAGGATGAATTAGCTAGAGCATTAGCAGAAGATGGTTCTGCAGCTAGTACATTTATTACTCCGAAGACATACTATCCAAATATATAATGGCAAGATTTGCAAAAGGTAGTAGAGCATTAGCAATCTCCGATAGATCAGGAGTAGCCTTTCCATATAGAGAAATGGTAAAAGAATGGACCGGAGCTTTAGTACATATTTCAGAATTTGAACCTAAACAACCACAATTAAAACCACATCCAGTAGGAGCAGATCCACAAGCATTACAAAATGCAAGACCTGCAAGAGTTGAGTTTCCTGTACAAGATATTTTACCAAACAATCCTTTTACAACTACAGCCGCTAACGCTAGTGTTAGTGTTTCTTATCCCGCTAATCAAATTAACGAAGGCACAACTTTTGTAAGATTCCAAGCTGTAAAATCTCCAGTAGGAGGAGTACCTATTGTTACCGGTGCTGCAGGTCCTGCATTAGAATTATCTACAACTTTAGATACAGCTGCTACAGCTACTGATACAACAATTACTGTACAGACAGGAACACATTTTCCAACAACTGGTTTTATTATGATTGAAAAAGTAAATGAAATTACAGGTAAATATGAAAATGAAGTCATACAATATACCGGAAGAGCTGGAGAAAATTTTACGGGTTGCACTAGAGGAACAAGCGCACCTTATAGAGGTTTAACACCTCCGGCTACAACAGCAGGAACGCATCCTATAGGAGCTAATGTTTTTGGATGTTATCTTGCAACAGCAGTTCCTACTACAATAGTAGTGGGTCCAGTTGGACAAACGGCTGTAGTATTTAATAATTTAACTTTTTCTTTAATATCAAATGCTATAAGCACAGAAACAGGGGGCGGTTTTCAATGTACAATTGGACCGTTAAATGATAGAGCTTAGTTATGGCAGGATTATCAAGTTATACATATTCAACATTAGTTACAGCTATAAGAGATTATAGTGAAGTAGACGCTAATGTATTTACAGAAACTATTGTAGATGGTTTTATTATGGCTGCACAAAATAGAATTAATTTAGATCTTCCTATGGATTCAGACAGAGTTCAAGCAGAAGCACAATTTGCAACTGATTTTAATACTATCACAATGCCTACAAAAACTTTATTTGTTAGAGGTATAGAAGTATTTGAATCAACAGCTAATACAAATGGTCAAGGAGTATGGTTAGAAAAACGTGATCAAACTTTTATGTCAGAGTATGTTGGTAATTTAACAGGTACTTCTGGAGGAGCAGCGGCTCAAGATGTAACAGGTCTTCCTAAATACTATGCAATGTTTGGTGGTGCAACAACAGGGGCCAACACAGCCACTTCTGGTGCTATTTATGTAGCTCCAACACCTGATGCTAATTACAAATATATTATTCATTATAACGCTCAACCTGTGGGATTAGGGTCTGGTGGTGATGGTAACTCTAATACATATTTAAGTAACTACTTTCCACAAGGTCTGTTATATGCATGTTTAATAGAAGCATTTATGTTTTTAAAAGGTCCAACAGACATGTTGACACTATATGAAAATAGATATAAAAGTGAACTACAAAAGTTTGCAGCGATGCAACTTGGAAGAAGAAGACGAGACGATTACACGGATGGAACAGTAAGAATACCAATCGAGTCAGCGCCTCAGTAATTAGGAGATTTTTTATGGCAATAACATCAGCAGTATGTAACACTTTTAAAACAGAAGTTTTAAGAGCAATCCACAATTTTACAAACGGTGGAAATGAATTTAAATTAGCATTGTACACAAGTAGTGCTACATTAAATAAATCAACAACAGCTTACACATCGTCAAACGAAGTAGCTAATGGTAATGGTTACACTACTAAAGGAATAGCGTTAACAAACACAACACCTGCTTTATCTGGTGACACAGCTTGTTGCGATTTTGCAGATGTATCTTTTACATCAGCTTCTTTTACAGCTAATGGTTGTTTAATATTTAATGAAACAGCAAGTGGTGATCCAGCAGTTTGTGCAATTGCATTTGGTGGAGACAAAACTGTATCAAGTGGAACTTTCACAATTCAATTTCCAGTAGCGGACGCATCTAACGCAATCCTTCGTATAGCATAGGGAGGTAATCCTTATGGCATCAACCTGGGGTAATAATACTTGGGGATCCAACGAATGGGGTGACGATACTATTACCGTTATTTTATCCGGACAATCAACAACATCATCAGTAGGATCAATAGAAGCTTTTAACGAAGAAGGTTGGGGCAGGCAAGAATGGGGTAACTCTGGCTGGGGTGTAGAGTACGCTGTACAACCAACAGGTCAACAAGCAACAACTGCAGTTGGAAGTGTTACTGCTTTAGATATTCAAACTGTTATACCAACAGGTGTACAAGCAACATCAAGTGTTGGCTCTCTTACACTAGCTTTAGAATCAATCGTAACTCCAACAGGAGTACAAGGATTAACAGAACTTGGAACTTTTGATAATGCTGGTACATTAGTTGGTTGGGGTAGAAATGGTTGGGGTGAAGAACCTTATGGAGATTCATTTAATAGTTTAGTTCAACCGGCAGGAGTTAGTTCTACATCTAGTGTGGGTTCACCTTCTTTAGATTTAACATCTGTTACATCTCTAACAGGTCAAAGTGCTACTTCAAGTGTAGGTTCACTTACTTTAAATTTAATATCTGTTATAACTCCAACAGGTCAAAGTGCTACTTCAAGTGTTGGTTCTTTAGGTATTGAAATAGGAGTCCCATTAACAGGAGTTAGTGCAACATCACAATTAGGTGGTTTAATACTTAGTGAAATCACTATAGGTCCAAATGGACAACAAGCAACTTCTGCTGTAGGTAATATAACAGTTGGTGTGGGAGTTCCGTTAATCGGTTTATCAGCAACATCTTCTGTAGGATCAATTGTTCCTGCAATAGGAGTTCCGTTAACCGGGGTCAGTGCTACATCTGCAGTTGGTGCAATAGCACCTACACCAATGACAGTAGGATTAACAGGACAACTAGCAACATCTAGTGTCAATGCTGCAGGATTAATTCTTAAGTATTATGGAAATATAACACCTAAAGATAGTACGGGTTATAGTACAGAGACGCCTAAAAATAGTACGGGTTATAGTACTAAGACACCAAAAAATACAACAGGATATACTACGGAAACAGCATAATTATGTTTGACTTGAAACTAAATAAACAATATAAACAAAACTAATCAGGAGTTAATTTATGGCATCAACTTACACACCTCTTGGCGTAGAGCTAATGGCAACTGGCGAAAACGCTGGTACTTGGGGAACAAAAACAAACGCAAATTTAAACCTAGTAGAAGGTATCACTGGTGGCTATGTTGTAGCTACTTTAAATGCAGCAGGTACAGGAGCTAACACTACAGCTTTAACAGTAGCAGATGGTGCTCTAACAGGTACAGCTCAATCTAGAGTTATTATTCTTGGAGCAGAATCAGCACAAGCAATTACAGGAAACAAGATTGTTACAATTCCTAATGATATTGAAAATACTTACTATATTTTAAACAACACAACCGGTGCATCTACAGTTCAATTAAAATATGCTACAGGTTCAGGAGATACTGTTACTTGGTCGGCAGTTAATAAAGGTTGGAAAATTATTTCAGCAACTAAAAATGATGGTACTAACCCTGACGTTACAGAAGTTGTAGCAGGTGGATTACCCGGAGGATCAGATACACAAGTTCAATTTAATAATTCAGGAGCTTTTGGTGGAGACGCTAATTTTGTTTGGAATTCATCAACAGGATTAAATATTGGAACTTCAAAAGAATTAAGATTACAAGATAATACAGGCGGTGAATACATAGGGATAAAAGCAAAAGATGGTACAACGTCGTATACTTTGACGTTTCCAGCAGCAACAGGAAGTGCAGATCAGATTTTAACTACTAACGGATCAGGACAACTATCCTTTGTAGATAATTCTGGCGGCACAGATTGGCAAGCAGTTAAAACTGGAACTTACACGGCAGCAGCAGGTGAAGGAATTTTTGCAAACACAACAAGTGGTGCATGGACTTTAACATTACCAGCGTCTCCTGCAATTGGTGACGAAGTTTCCGTGGTTGACTATGCAGGGACCTTTGACACTAATAATTTAACTATTGGAAGAAATAGTAAAAACATTCAAGGTTCAGCAGCAGACTTAACAGTAGCAACTGAAAGAGCAGGCTTTACTTTGGTATTTACAGACAATACTCAAGGATGGCTTCTAAAGAATAACTAGGGGTTAAATGAGTACATTCAAAGAAATTAGAGGAACACTAATAAAATCAGTTTCATCCGATCCTGCTAATCCAGAGATAGGAGAAATGTGGTATAACTCAACTATTGGTTCTTTAAAAGGTGTGGTATCTACAACAGGTCAATGGTCATCTGGTGGTAATACAGTTATAGGTGGATATGGGGCTGCAGGAGCAGGAACGCAAACTGCAGGATTACTTTTTGGTAGAAACGGTGAACCTGTTGGTGGGCCTCCTATAAGTGGAGCAACAGAAGAATATAATGGAACTTCTTGGTCAGAACAAAATGATTTAAATACTGCTAGAAGATATATAGCAGGTTTTGGAACTCAAACTGCAGCTGTTGCTGGTGCAGGAAGTAGTAGTAGTGGTAGAACAGCTGACTCTGAAGAATATAACGGATCAGCTTGGACAGCAGGAAATAGTTTAAACCAAGCTAGACAAGGAGCTGCTTCAGCGGGAACATTAACAGCAGGTTTAGTTTTTGGAGGAGACCAGCCGGCTCCTACAAATAATTCAGTACTTACAGAAACTTACGATGGTACTTCATATTCAGAAGTAAACGATTTAAATACTGCTAGAAGATTTTTCGGGGGTTGTGGAACACAAACAGCTGCATTAGGATTTGGTGGAATTGGTGATAATCCAGGATCTTTAACAAATGTTGAAAGTTGGGACGGAACTAATTGGACTGCAATTACAAGTTTAAATACTGCTAAACATTCAGGAGGTTCAGCTGGGACACAAACACAAGCACTTTATTTTGGAGGAAACCCTAATAACAATGGAACGACAGAAGAATGGAACGGAAGTAGTTGGGCAACAAGAGCATCAATGGCAACAGGTAGAGGTTATATAGCAGGCATGGGAACAACATCTAATGCATTAGGAGCAACTGGTTACATTGGTGGTACACCTGCACCTAATAGAGTTCAAACCGAAGAATTTACAGGTGGAACAATAACACAAACATTTACAACGAGTTAAAAAATTATGACAACATACAAAGAAATATTTGGAAAACAAGTTAAAAATTACAGCAGTGATCCTGCTAACAATGCCGAGGGCCAAATTTGGTTTAACACGACTTCTGGTACTTTTAAATCGCTTCTAAGTCTTGGTGCTTGGTCAAGTGGTGGTTCTATGAGCACAGCTAGGTTTGCTTTAGGTGGAGCTGGAACTCAAACAGCTGGATTAGGTTTTGGTGGTTATATTATAAGCACTGGTGATAAAAATAGCACAGAAGAATATAATGGATCAGGTTGGTCTAATGGTGGAAATTTAGGAACAGCAAGACGAAGCCTATCGGGTTGTGGAACTCAAACAGCTGGATTAGCTTTTGGTGGTTTTTCTGCATTGACTGCAACAGAAGAATACGGTGGCACATCTTGGACAGCAGGAGGAGTTTTAAGTACAGGGAGAAGAAATTTAGGAGGAGCAGGGACTCAAACAGCAGGACTTGCATTTGGAGGACAGACAACAACATTTGTTGCAAACACTGAAGAATACAATGGTTCAAGTTGGACATCAGGAGGAGCTTTAAACACAGCAAGATCGGGTATCGCTGGAGCTGGTACGCAAACAGAAGCATTGGGTTTTGGTGGTTACACTCCAACTAATACAGCAGCAACAGAAGAATATAATGGTTCATCTTGGACATCAGTTAACAGTATGAATACTGCTAGAAAATATTTAGCAGGAGCTGGAACTCAAACAGACGCTTTAGCTTTTGGTGGAATAACAACAGCTAATACAAATGTAACCGAAGAATATGATGGAACAAATTGGACATCGTTATCTGCATCATTATCAACAGCTAGACGTAGATTAGGTGGAGCAGGAACAAAAGCAGCAGGTGTAGGTTTTGGAGGAGAAACAACTACTCAAGTTGCTACTACTGAAGAATACAATTTTTCAACAACTGTCACTACAGGTGCAGCATTTTCATCTGGTGGAAATATGCCAGATGCAACATCAAAAGTAGCGGATGGTGGAACACAAACAGCAGCAGTTCAAGGTGGTGGACAAAAAAATAACCCTGATTCTCAACCAACATCTTCTTCAGAATACAATGGAACTAGTTGGACAGGAGGTAATGCTCTTCCATCTACTTATGGTGCTGTTACAAGTGCTACAGGAACACAAACAGCATTAATTACTGGTGGGGCAAACAACCCAACACCAGGTGGAACTTTTGAATACGATGGAACTAATTGGACAGCAGCCCCTCAACTTGGAACAGCTCGTTATGGTGGGAAAACTTTGGGAACACAAACTGCAGCTGTACATTGCGGAGGAAGAGTTTCTCCTCCTACATTAAACAATGTAGAAGAATGGGATGGTTCATCTTGGACAGCTGTTACTGCCATGCCAATCGCAACTCGTTCTCAAGGTGGAATTGGAACACAAACAGCAGGAGTCGTTGTTTCAGGATTTCAAGGTCCTTCTTCTTCTCCAGTGTCTCCAACAAGTTCTGTCTCTAGAGGAGTTTTAGGTTTTGATTATGATGGTTCAAGTTGGACAACAGGAGCATCTGCTTTAATTGCAGGTGCAGATGGTGGAGCTGCTGGTATACAAACAGTTGCTATATATTTAGCTGGTGAAAACCCTGCTCTTTCTCCAGGTTCTATTACTACATCTCAAACATATGATGGAACGAGTTACACAACTAATGCATCAGTAATAAGATCAAGAGCAACTGCTTTTGGTATTACTTCATCAAGAACAGCTGCGGTTGGAACTGCAGCTATGATATTTGGAGGAGCTAATCCAGCTGCTACACCAAATGATACTGCTGCTACTGAAGAATATAATGCTGGAACAACAGCAGCTAACTTTGAAACATTAACTACTAGTTGATAATGAATAAGAATAAGTTTATAACAATAATAACTAAGGAGTAAAAACTATGGCACTATTTATATATGGTACTGCTACAAACACTGGAAAAGGATTCTTCACAGCAGAAGATAGAAGAGCTTTTTTTCTTAGAGGTTTTCCTGCAAACGTTTGGGTCGTTGGTAACAACGAAAAAGGCGCAATGTGGTTAGCTGAAAAGAACGGTGTGGAAAAGACAAAAGCGGAAGCACAGGCTTTAGTGACTGCGGAAATAACTGCAGCGCAAACAGCGTGGGACGCATTGTCTGATGAGCAAAAAACAGATATGAATCCTAGACCAACTGATATTACTCTCCCATAAAGGAATTTTAAATGACAGAGTATTCAGGTATCAGAGGTACACGGGTTAAATACTTATCTTCGGATCCGACGTTAAATACGTCAACCGAGGGACAGGTATGGTATAACTCTACTACAGGTAATCTTAAATCATTAGTACAAATTAAAGCATGGTCTAGTAGTGGATCATTAGCCACTGCTAGGTATGGACAAGCAGGGGCTGGAACACAAACAGCAGGTTTAGTTTTTGGTGGTAATAGTACGGGAACACACGCTAATACAGAAGAATATAATGGTTTTAATTTTAGTGCTGGTGGAAATTTAAGTACTGCAAGATATTTATTAGGTGGAGCTGGAACTCAAACAGCTGCTTTAGGATTTGGTGGAGAACCACCACCTGCTGGACTTAATAGTACAGAAGAATATGGTGGAGCATCTTGGACATCAGGAGGAAATTTAAATCAAGCTAGAAGAGCGGTTGGTGGTAATGGATTACAAACAGCTGCTTTAGCCGTTGGAGGAACATCTCCTTCTATGAGTCCTAGTATAGGTGGAAATACTGAATCTTATAATGGTACAGCTTGGACTGCAGTAAACAATTTAAATCAAGCAAGAAGATCACCTACAATAACAGGAACTACGTCAGCAGCTTTAGCTTTTGGAGGATACAATCCACCTGCTGGAGATGTTACAGCAAACACTGAAAGTTGGGATGGAACAAATTGGACTGCTGTTAATTCTATGAATACTGGTGTATTTGGTGCAGGTGGAGCAGGAACAGCAGGAGATACTTTAGCTTTTGGAGGAAATGCACCATCAATAAGTCCAGGTCCCACAGAAACTACAGCCACAGAAAATTATGATGGAACTAATTGGACAACAAACCCAGCTACTTTAGCAAGTAAACGTAGTTATACGGCAGGTTTTGGAACATCAACGGCAGCTGTAGCTGCTGGGGGTTATACAGGCACAGCAGTAACAGGCGCAACAGAAGAATACAACTCAAACATTAATGCATTTACACCAGCAGTATGGTCAGCTGGTGGAAATTTAGGAACCGCTAGATATGGTGCTGCTGGTGCAGGAATTCAAACCGCAGGTTTATCTTTTGGTGGAGAAACTCCAAGCACAACAGCTAACACGGAAGAATATAATGGTTCTTCTTGGTCAGAACAAAATAATTTACCTTATGCAAAACAAAAACTTGGAGGTGCTGGAACGCAAACAGCTGGACTATCTATTGGTGGAACACCTACTCCTCCTTCTGTAAACACAGAAGAATATGATGGAACTAATTGGACTGCTGGTGGTAGTTTAGGAACAGGTAGATATGATATATCAGGAACTGGATTACAAACTGCGACTGTGGCTTTTGGGGGTTTACAAGATCCAGATGCAACAGAAGAATATAATGGTTCTTCTTGGACAGGTGGAGGTAATATGGCTAACAATAGAAGAAATGCAGGATCAGCAGGGACTCAAACAGCAGCTTTAGCTTGGGCAGGTCCTCCGGCATTAAATTTAAGTGAAGAATATAATGGGACGTCATGGACAACAGGTGGAAATTTAAATAATGGTGTACAAAACGCAGGATCACAAGGAACTCAAACAGCGGCACTATCATTTGGAGGAGGAGACCCCGGCGGTAGCCAACCTTTTAAAGCTCAAACCGAAGCATACAACGGAACGGCTTGGTCAATAACAGGAGCTTTAGGTACAGCAAGATATTTATTATCAGGTGGAACTTTAGGAGTGGGACTTGCTATTGGTGGAGCAAATGGTGGTGGTGTTTCAAATGCTACAGAAGAATTTACGGACGGATCACCTGCAGTTATAACAGCTTCGACCTTGACAACTAGTTAAAAACAACTATATTAAATCTATTCAATGAAAGGAATATAATGACTGAGAAAAGAAACATACATGCTCTAATAGAAAAAGAAGCTCCTAGCTTAAATAATTTATTAGATCCTAATGACGTACAAGAATTTAAAGAATTAACAAATGAACTTAGAGATACTTGGACTAAGAAACAAGTGTTTAGAACTGAAACAGAAATGAGAATGTCTGTTCTTCAAGATGCTAAGTACCCAACTAAAGCTTCTAAGTATTGGCAGTGCGTTAGAGAACAAAACGTATTCCTAGAAAACTTAATGTCTTTGTCATTTGATGCAAGACGTAATGAAGTTAAATTAAAAAGATTACAAGAAAAATTACTCAAAGAAGAAGACTCTTTAAAAAGAGAACTACTTCAAATTGATATAGATGAAAAAACATATTCTGTAGCTAACATGCAATTAGTTGCAAGAGACAGAATGAGAGAAATTAAACTATGGTCAGTTCTTAAAAAAGAATTTGATGACGGTTCATTTGATACTAAAGATGTTAATACTCATCAATTAGATTCATATCATTTGATTATGAAAAATAAAGCAGAGACATTAACATCAGGCTCATCACAGCCAGAAGTATTTAATGTATTAGGACAATTACAAACTATAGAAAGAGTTAAAAAATCAGGAGAGATGATCTATAACAAGAAAGAACAATTGACTAATGACCTCGGAGCCAAACCAAAATAAACAACTCTTATTTTTAGTAGCACAACCTAGATCGGGTAATACTTTATTTGCAAGTATTATGAATCAGAACCCTGAGATAGCTGCAACGCCTAACTCTATTACATTAGAAATAATAAAAGATTTGTTTTTATTAAAAAATACAGATGTGTTTTTAAATTATCCAGACCACAAGTCTTTAGATAATGTATTAGATTCTGTGTATGACACTTATTATAAAGATTGGCCTCAACGTATAATTATTGACCGTGGACCAGTAACGACAATAGGTAATTTTGAATTAATGCAAAAGCATTTTAAACGTCCTTTTAAGTGTATAGTATTACTTAGAGATTTAATGGATGTCCTAGCTTCATATATGCAGTGGTATACAGAAAACCCTGATGCATTTCCTAATAGATATAATCTAAATACGGATGAAGAAAAATTAGCAATGATCATGAATAAAGATGGCGCTGTTGCTAAAGATTTAGAAGCTATAAAAAATTCATATAACTATAAAGATATGTGTCACTATGTAAAGTATGATGACATGGTCACAAACCCAGAACAAGAGTTTAGAAAAATATATCAATTTATAGGTGAGCCTTATTTTAATCACAACTTTGAAAACCCAAGTGATGTAAAAGTTAATGGTTTAACTTATGATGATAAAATTGTAGGTAGTAATATGCATAAACTATTTGCAGGTAAAGTTAGAAAAGTATATAATCCCTACATTGAAAAAATTCCAGAAAGAATAAGAAAAAAATATGGACACATTAAATTTTAGTATCTGTCCCTTAGGACAAACAGTTTTAAAATATCAAGTACCTCTTGATGTATTTAATATTATTAACCATGTGTATGAAACAAAATATCCAACACTACCTCCAGCTAACAAACAATTGGTAGGTAAAATTGAGAAAGAACATAGTTTATTTTATCAAGGAAAAGATACTTCAAAGATGCATCACCACAATATGTTACCTGATAATGTATTGCAATGGGTTGATAAAGCTATGGGTCACTATTTAGATTTTAATAAAATAAAACAATATAAAAAATCTATAAATTCTATTTGGGTGAATCAAATGTTTCAACATGAATATAATCCAGTGCATGTACACCAAGGTTCTTTGTATACAGGTCTATCAAGTGTTATGATTTTAAAATTACCAGAATCTTTTGGAGTAGAGTATTCTTCAGAACACAATCCAATGAATGGTAAGTTACAAATTATGGGGTCAGTGTCAGGTCAGTTTGCAACTTGTGATTATTCTCCTAATATTAAAGAGAGAGATTTTTATATATTTCCATATGATGTTAGACATTGTGTCTACCCTTTTAATGGACCAGGATATAGAAGAACGTTGTCTGCAAATATGGATGTCGACTATAACCCAATAATGAACAGAGGGAGAGATTAATGTACGAAAATAAAATTATTACAGAACCTAAATGGAAGAGTTGGATTATTCAAACCACCACACCTTTATTTACACCAGATCAATGTAATCAAATTATTGCATCAGGTAGAGCACAGAAACCACAACAAGCACAAGTAGGTATGAATAGACCAGGTGGTGGAACCGATACAAAAAAAAGAGTGACGACTATTAGTTGGATTCCATTTAAAGAAATGGGACATATGTATCAAGATCTAAATACATTCATTCAAAAAGCAAATGAAAATCATTTTGGTTTTGGAGACATACAAGTTACAGAACAAGCTCAATTTACAGAGTACCCTGAAGGAGGGTTCTATGATTGGCATATGGATTGTGATGTGAACATGGAACACGAACCACCAGTTAGAAAAATATCAATGACTGTTTTGTTAAATGATCCTAAGGAATTTGAAGGAGGTCATCTAGAATTAATGGCACCTGGTAAATTTGCTGAACTTAAACAAGGTCATGCAATTATATTTGCATCATTTTTAAACCATAGAGTTAATCCAGTAACAAAGGGTATGAGACAATCTCTTGTTGTTTGGTTTGGAGGTAAAGCTTTTAGATGATTAGAGAAGAATTTTTTCCTACAAGTGTTTACGGCAAAGATATAAAATTAGATAATGATAAATTAGCTCAAGATATTGTTAACTGGTCTAATCAAGATCAAGGTGTTAAAAAAACAAATATGAATGGTTGGCACTCTACAACTAATATGCATTTAAAACCAGAGTATCAACAACTAGTTAATGAACTTTATAAAATGCAGGAAGAAATATATGTTGAGGAATGGTTAGATAGAAAACCAGTCTTAGGTAATATGTGGGCTAACATAAATTATCCTGGTGGATATAATAGACCACACATACATCCTAATTGTTTATTTAGTGGTGTATATTTTGTTAAAGCTACAAAAGAAGCAGGGACGTTAGCTATCAATGACCCAAGACCAGGTATCCAAACAAACATGCCTGTAAGAAAACCGGGTAAACCTCCTAAACATTTATGGAGAGAAGCACATTTAGAACCTATTCCAGGAAGAATTATAATGTTTCCTGCATGGTTATGGCATTGTGTTGAACCCAACAAAACAAATGATATAAGGATATCAGTAAGTTTTAATTTTATACAAGATGGCTTTTAATAAATATCAAGTAATCAAAGGTGCAGTTAGCTACGAGCTAGCTAATTTTATATTTAACTACTTCTTGCTTAAACGAGATGCAGTTAAGTATATGTACGATAATAATATAACTTACGATAATGGTATGTTTGGAACATGGACTGACGCACAAATACCAAACACCTATTCTCATTATGCTGACCCAGTAATGGAAACTTTATTGGTTAAAGTATTACCAGTCATGGCTGAGGAAACGGGACTAGACCTATGTCCTACATATTCCTACGCAAGAATATATAAAAACGGAGACACTTTACATAGACACAAAGACAGACCAAGCTGTGAGATATCTACGACGATAAACTTGGGTGGTGAGCCATGGCCAATATTTATTGACGGAACAGGAGCTAATAATGTAATCAATGAAAGACAGAATTTAATCAAACCAGATGCCCCAGAAGGCACAAAAGTCTTGCTTGAAGTAGGGGATATGCTAGTATATAGTGGCTGTGAACTTGAACATTGGCGAGAGCCTTTTGACGGGAACATATGCGGTCAAGTATTTCTACATTATAATCATGTTAATGGCCCATTTGCTGATAAAAACAAGTTTGATGGAAGAGCTAAGTTAGGTCTACCGTCAGGTGTAAAATAGTATTATAATGAGGTTATATGTTACAAAAATTAGGTTTTCTACCAGGGTTCAACAAACAAGTCACATCAACAGGTGCTGAAAGCCAATGGATTGATGGAGAAAATGTTCGTTTTAGATATGGTACTCCTGAAAAAATAGGTGGTTGGAATCAATTAGGACAAGATAGTTTAACCGGCGCTACTAGAGGTTTGCATCATTTTGTTAA
>JACKZZ010011745.1_pt1 | contig 14511 bp, 19 predicted proteins | sample 8027871 | NCBI WGS metagenome assembly JACKZZ01 (sample SAMN15724774, study PRJNA655200) | protist metagenome | isolation source: fluorescence activated cell sorting (FACS) single amplified genomes of... | place: USA: West Boothbay Harbor, Gulf of Maine | collected 2000-07-19
TAGAGCCCATCATTACAATGAGCTCCGAGCTATTAGCTCATATCGTACATAGCTTCTAATGCGTTAGGATTACGCACTATATCTTTGGTATCGATACTTGGCATATAGTCTCCTCTCTTTTAGTTAGCTTATGTTTAACTCAGCTACAGTCTGTTCAACTGTTTGCTTTGTTTCATGTGCAGTTCTTACGACTTTTTCCATCGCATGAAATCTACACAGGACCTCCCTCTTATCCAATTGATTCTGGATATAAGGTGGGTATGTACACTGTAACTCCTCCGACTTAGAAGACGGAAGTGTTTTGATACATTGCATATGCATCTCCTTTCTACTATCAATATAGATAGGTCAATGCCCACAGTTTCCCATGGGCATTATCTACCTACTAGCTTTCTTGGAATATAGCTATACCTGAATCGTCATAGCATTCACAATCAACTGCATCACCTAGTTCGTTGGTGATATGTAGCATTGTCACACATATTTGCCACATGTTTAATGGCATCATACGTTCTCCTTTCTACAACACTCTTGACATGCAGCAACCATTATAAAATAGAATGGCTGTCCACATATTGTGCAGGGTGTCATTGCTTCTTACTGTTATAAGAGTCTTTACGTTGAGCTCTCATAACAAGTAGCAGGGCTGTTAACCCTGTTACTCCTACTATTAAAGGAACCATATAGTCCCTCCTTTCTTGTATTGATATATCTGAGGATATACCGTTCACCCATGACCTCTGACAACCATAGGTGTACGCTAAGTCCTCCTCTTAGCTAGCTCTTTGATGGTGAGCTTTAACCGTTTCGCTTGGTTCCCAATCTGCTTACACATTGACAGTGCTTATCGCTCAATTGGAAGAGCCTGCCCACAGTCCTTATGCTGTGATGTGCACACTTTGGCACTCACATAAGTACACGTACATTACGTCGTTAAACGCAATCTTACGTATTACTTTGTTAGTACCATTAGTGGCAGCAACACAGAAAGGTACCGCAGCTATTCCCTTGTTCTTGAGGAATAGTATTACGTTACTTACTTTCATATGCTTGTAAGTGGTAGTGTTAGTTGGCTAACACACCATGCTGCCCACCAAGTTAAACTTGATGAGCAGTTGTGCTGTATTAGTAACAGCCCCAGCAATCAGATAGTACTTCTTCAGGATGATGGTCACATTGATTCTTTATAGTAGAATCTCCTATGTCTTTCATAGGTATGGAACCAACTTCTCTTTCACCAAAGCCAAGAGACTCTTCTTCAGTCTCAAGTCCAATCCAATATCTCCAGTTAGGAAATATATTGTTAAGCAACTCTCTACCTATAAACATATAAGTAAATGTTGCAACGATTGCTGCTAGTAAATAGATATCCATTGATATCCTCCTTCTTTTAGTAAACGGCATACCGTGTGTATACCTTCGGCTACTCCACCAAGAAGTAGCACAAGCTATACAACAAGCTATTGTTAGTCACAACAGGTCACCAGCTACTGGGTAGGAGGTCCCAAAGACTGAGCTGACTTAACAGCACTCGTCCCAGACTACCTGGTGATTATCTGTGGTCTTCGCCAGTACTGTCACTACTGGCTAGGTAAAACTACCCTAAGCAGTCGCAGTACAAAGGAGTCGTACTCACTGCCTGTGGTCGATTTATAACCCGTGGCTCGACACACTAACCACGACGGGACGTCAGTCCGTACTTAGACGTATCACTTAGTAATGCATTACTGCATGTTTGGGATGTGATGTCCCTCTCCAGATTCATAACGTCTGGGATGACAAATCCTCTCACCTCAATACATGTCACCATGTATCTTGGTGTAGGACGCGTACCCGTGTCAAGAGTCGAACTTGACTAAAGACCGTCACGGGTCAGATACTAACTCGTATCTATCACCATCTCCATCAAATAAGGAGGGGTGGTCAACTTATCGCTAGTGTAAGTCAACAATAACGCTAAGCACCCCGTACAAAAATCTCTTGTTTTCGAGTTTGACCATCTATACACTTATCGGTATATAAGGCTCTATCCTGTGTTCAAACCTGATATAATGGTTTTCAAGATGGCTAGACCTACTAAGTTAACCCCACAATTGATAGAAGACATTACTAACTGGCTTAAACTCGGCTATTATCAGGAAGATGCAGCCACTATGGTTGGTATTTCGCCCTCAACCTACTATGAATGGATGAAGAGAGGCGAAAAGTTCATTGAAAAGGAAGATAATAAGTTGTTAAACCCACCAAACACTGAGGATGGTGTCGAGATAGTCCCAGGTGATGCAGCTGTCGAGGGTGAAGTGATAGACCTGTATTCAGAGTTTTCGGAGGCAGTAAAAAAAGCAAGAGCCGAAGCTGAGGGTGCTCACATACGTAACATACGTAGAGCTAGTGATAATGGAGTATGGCAAGCGAGTGCTTGGTGGCTAGAGCGAAGTTTCCCAAAGAAGTGGGGCAAAAGGTCCAGTCTTGAAATCGGAGCAGAGGGCGGAGAGCCTATAAAGTTTCAGATTTCCTATGGGGACTAAGCATACCGTATAAAATTTTCTTGTTTTCATGTCATATCATACATACACACATGATGTGTCCCTTGTGTCCCCTGTTCCCCCTTCCCTAAATTAAACATCATATCAATCCGCATTTAGTTTTCTTAATAAACCTTTTAAGAGTTAATAGATTTGTTTAAGGTTATGTATATATGGATAAGGTAAGCCTATTAGCAGATGTCTTAGGAATTCCAGAGTGGTATTCAGACGCTGCTTGTAACACAGTTGTTCACCCAGAACTTAATGCTGATGAATGGTTTCCAGAACGAGGCAGTTCTACTAAAAAGGCAAAAGAGATATGTAACAAATGTCCAGTAATAGAGCCTTGCTTAGAACAAGCTTTAGAACGAGGAGAGCGTTTTGGGATTTGGGGAGGAAAATCAGAAAGAGAACGTAGAGCTATTCGTAAAGAACGTAAGATGAAACCTATCGTTGATAATGATGATGATGATGTTTCTTTAGGAGATTTATTAAGGTAAGTCGTCTTCTGTTAATGGATGAGATTCATAATCAGATTCAAAACGATTATCATAATCCCACTTACTTAATCTATTAAGGAATAGAACAATCTCTTTGAATGTATATCCTATTAAAAATCCAATTACGTAATCCATAGCTCTCAATATTAGAACATTTGTTCTAAAAGTGTGGTAAGAAATGTTAAAAACATGTTAAATGAAAACAGTGTGATAAGGTTAGAAACTATGGACTATATTCTCGGCGGAATCAGATTTAAAACAAATCCAGAAACAGAAAACAATGGAAAAATACGTGTTGACATGATTAAAGATAAACAAGTAGTTGACACATTTAGAGTTCCTTCAGATTTAGAGGGTAGAGATTTAATTAGTAGAATTTCAGTGATAGTATTATCAAGCTATCCTGCACTATCAAATACCATGGGTTTTAAGTTTAAGAGCTAAAGTTAAATTGTCGGCATCCACACCGACCTCCTCCCATCATCGGCTCTCTTAGGAGAGCTGTATCTAAAACAAAAAATCTGTTAGGATAACTCTATGTCAATATTTATAGCAATGCCAACAATGCACGATACTGAATTACTACCTATACCTTTAGATTGGTTTCATAATGACATATAGACCTTTACCTGAATTTCTTACAATAGATAAATCTAACATTGAAGGATTAGGACTATTTGCAACAGGTACAATAGAAAAAGGTGTTAACGCTGGTATTACTCACATAGAAGACGCTATAACTACAAAATTATATAGAACGCCTTTAGGTGGTTTTATCAACCATAGTGAAGAACCTAACGCAAAGATTGCAGAAGTCCAAAGAGTAAGGTATTTATATTTTTTAAGAGATATTCAAGATGGAGAAGAAATTACTGTTAAATACAGTATGTACGACCCTACTCAATTATCCTAAGTGTTATGCCTAGATATGAACACAAATGTTTAAAAGATAAATGCGAACTTCTATTTGAAGTAACTTATGGAATTAAAGAAGAACCAAGTATAAGTTGTCCTAAATGTGATAGTCCTACTAAGAGACAAATTTCTCGTAATGTCATGTTTGAAACTCCAGTTGATGTAGAATGGGAAAAAGACCCTAAAGATTTATCTGAGAAATCTTTCAGACAATATAACTCAGCTAGAAAAAGGAGATTCCGATGGTAGAGAATTATGAATTTTGGGACCCAGAGAAAGAAACTCACAAAGAATTTAAAATGCGTACTAAAGGCAAAGGTATGCGTGGTGGTGTAGGTAAAAAGAAAAATGCAGATAAACCTCAAGGTGGTCTGACTAAAATTAGAAGTGATGCTATGCAAAGAGCTAGATTTAAATGTGAATGGTCTGACTGTAATGAAAGTAGATGGTTAGAGCTTGCTCATATACTCGACATAGGTATGGGTGGTAGAAGTGCAGATAAAAAATATGATTTAGATAACGTATGTATTTTGTGTAAGTATCATCACGATATTTATGATGGTAGAAATACTAAAGGAAGTAAAAGAGCTTATAGAGAGTTACTTTCTGAATACCTCGATATGAAATATAAATTTAAACCGTAAAATGCCTGTATATGTACCAGAACTCCCAGGACTTCATGAAAACCAAAAAGAAGTTGCCAGCTCTGACAGTAGGTGGAAAATACTTTGTGCTGGTCGAAGGTTTGGTAAAACTCGTCTTGGTATACACATGTGTATGGAAGTTGCTCTCAATGGTGGTAGAGCTTGGTGGGTCGCACCTACTTTTGCAATAGCTAGAGTTGGTTGGAGAGCACTAGAAAACGCAGCTTATTCCTTTCCTCCAGAAATACAACCTAAAGTTTCATTAGCTAACATGGAAGTTATATTTCCAAATGGTGGTTCTATAGCTTGTAAATCTGCTGATAATCCCCAAAGACTACGTGGTGAGGGTTTGGATTTCTTAGTAATGGATGAGGCGGCATTTATTAAACCAGATGTTTGGCAAGAAGTATTACGTCCTACTTTAACTGAAAGAAAAGGTTCTGCTTTATTTATTAGTACACCTATGGGAATGGACAATTGGTTTTATGATTTATGGGAAGTTGCAGAGAAAGCACCTAATTGGGAAAGATTTAGATTTTCTACTTATGACAACCCAATGATAGATGACGAAGAAATTGATTCAGCTAAAGATGAAGTAGGTTCTATTGTTTTCGCTCAAGAGTATTTAGCAGAGTTTGTTGACGCTGGTCAAGGAATGTTAAAACCAGAATGGATGACATACTTTGACATAAAAGATAGATTATATATTGGTGGTGGCTCTCAATGGAATCCAGCTGAAATGTTGCACTTCGGAACAGCAGACCTTGCTGTTACTACAAAAACAGAATCAGATTACACAGTTATATTATCATGTGCTATTTCACCTGATATGAAAATATACATTGAGGATATGGTCAGAGTAAAAATAGAAGGTCCCGATATCGTACCAACAATTAAACAAATGTACGAAAAATATAAATGGGCTTATGTCTGTATGGAAAAACAAAACTTTACAAAAAACTTTACTCAGCTTGCACAGAGAGTAGGAATGAGAGTTAGAGAAATGGACACTTCTAAAGATAAAATAACACAGGCTTTACCTTTATCAGCTAGGATGGAGTCAGGCGATGTGCTATTTCGTCGTAATGCATCGTGGTTAGAAGAGCTAGAGAGAGAATTAATGACCTTTCCAGTAGGTAGACATGACGATATAGTTGACGCTTTGGTGCTAGGAGCACAAAGTTTAGTTCAGAGGAGAAGTTGGACAGCATATTAAATGGCAGAAGATAAAAATTTTTTACAAAGAGCAACAGAATATTTAAATAGACCTAGTGAAGCTTCACTTAGGAAAATGGCTAACTATAATCAAAGCCTATCATCTAGTCGTGATACATCAATCTATGGTTACAACACAGGTGCAGGTTTTTGGGAAACTAGCTCCTTAAAAGAAATAGGTGACGGAACTTCTAACTCTGCAGTCGTCGCTTGTTTAAATGTTTTATCTACATCTTTTTCTGAACCACAATTACAAGTTGTAAAAAGAGACCAAGTATTTGGTGATAGAGAAGTAGATTACAAACATCCTGTAGCTGAACTATACAGAAGACCAAATGAGTTTATGTCATCAAGTCTTTTATCACATTACATTGTTGTTTCTCTAAATGCTCATGGAGACGCTTTTATATTTAAAAACAGAAATCAAAATGGTAAAGTAGTACAACTTGTACCTTTGATGCCTAACTTAGTAGAAGTTAGAGGTAATACTGAAAAGCTAATTACACATTACGAATACTACGCACACTCAAAAAATGAATTAGCTGGAGAACCAGTAAAAATAGACCCTAAAGATGTTATTCACATAAGACAAGGAATTGACTCAAATGACCATAGACGAGGTCATGCACCACTTAAATCTATATTAAGAGAATTAATTGGTGATGAAGCAGCAGGACAATATTCATCTGCTCTATTAACAAACTTAGCAGTTCCAGGAGTAGTTCTCTCTCCAAGAAATGATGCAATGGGTGGTCCTACTAGAGAAGAAGCTGAAGCTATAGCTGCTTCATATAAACAAAAATTTGGTGGAGCCAACAGAGGACAACCAATGGTTCTATCTGGTGCAATGTCAGTTGAAGTTGTTTCTTTCTCACCAGACCAAATGAAATTACAAGAATTAAGAAGACTTCCAGAAGAAAGAGTTTCTGCTGTTTTAGGTGTCCCAGCAATTCTCGCTGGACTCGGAGCTGGACTGGATTCAGCGACATATAACAATACTGCCGAACTTAGAGAATTTTTTACTGAGCAAAAACTTGTACCACTATGGAAAACTGTTGCTAACGAGTTAACACATCAGTTGTTACTACCAGATTTTGGTGGTGATGATGTAATGTGTGAATACGATGTAAACAATGTTAGAGCACTACAAACAGATATGGACAATCTATATAACAGAGTTAATAAAGGCGTAAGTGGTGGTTGGATTACTATTGGTGAAGCTAGAAAAGTAGTAGGTCTTGAAGTAGATGAAAAACATAATGTTTATTTAAGACCACTTAATATGTTACAAGTTCCTGCTGATGGTTCTGACCCAGCTCCAATGACAGAAGAACAAGATGAAGGTTCAGATAATAATCCACGAGCTGGACAACTTCAAGCTGCTAGCGACAATGAAGCTAGTTATGAAGCTAAACTTTTAAGAAAATTATATGATGCAAAGATGGATAGTGTAGATGCTGTACCAGAGACAACAAGACAAGCAGTATCACCAAAGCCTTCTAGGAATATGTTTATGTTTACAACTAGAGAAGCTGCTGAAGAAAGAGCAGAACAATTAGGTTGTGAGGGTTCTCATACTCATAAGATTGAAGAAATGACTTACTATATGCCTTGTAGTTCTCATGAAGCATTTGAAAGAAGTAAAAAATCTTTTATAGCAGGTATTGTTGAAGAGTTGAAAGTCTCAACAGAAGAAGCAGAAGTAGTCATGGAGCAAGTTTTTGAAATGGAACCTGAGAATATAAAAGAAAAACCTAAAAAAGATAGAACAAATTTTCCAAGTCCTGATGACGATAAACTTGTAAGAATATCAAATTCAAAATATAAAATGTTTCCTTATGGTTATGCAAAAAACCTAAAAGAGAATTACCCAGAAATATGGAGACGAGGTGGAAATGGAGGAAATCCTCCTACCTCATTTACAGGTAATGATGCCTTTAACAGATGGAGTAAATACCAATCTGGTGATAGAAGTGAATCAGTACTTAACTGGGTACGTAGAAGAGAACGCTTTATGGGAAGACATCAAAACAACAACAGATTAGCTGGTGTTGTTGCCGCTATTAAATGGGGTGGTGTTCTTAACATGGGTGTTCCTGCTATGAAGAAAGTAATTGCTGACCAAGTTAAAGTTGTAAGGGCTAGAAGAAAAGAAGCTTTTGAGCTTGCTAGTAAAATGGCTGACGAAAATGCTGGTAAAGCAGTATCTAGTAGAATAAGAAAGACTTTAACAAATAAAGTTGAAGAACACAACTCAAAAAATCCTAAGCACAGAGCAACACTAAGAATGTTAATTGCTGTGTTTAATAGAGGTGTAGGTGCTTATCGTACAAACCCTGGTTCAGTTCGTGGAAATGTTTCAGGACCTGACCAGTGGGCTGTAGCCAGAGTTAACGGGTTCCTTCATGCATTGAGAACAGGAAGATTTAAGAGAAAGCCTTATGACCAAGATTTACTTCCTTCATCACACCCACTCTCATCTAAAAAGGGTAATGATGAAATGAAAGCAAGTTTTGTTCGTATAGGTCAATCTGTTTCTTGGTCAATCAATAAGGACCCCGACCCACCTTCAACAGTACATGGTGTTGTAACGAGTGTAAATGGAAAAGACAAAGAAGCCACTATGTTAGTTTGGGCTATTAACGAAGATGGTAGTCATAAAAAGACTGATAGAAAAGTTACTATGCCTATCTCTAAATTGACTGTTATTAAAGATATCACTAAGTAAATACCACACACTTTATAACCATTTGTTATTATTTCTATATATGCACCTAAATAAATCTGTTAACAGTTTATATAGGAGATACACTCGTGAGTGAAATTAAGAATATCGACTTAGAATTTAAAGCGGACGGTGAAGGTAAAGTTTCTGCTGTATTCTCAGTTTTCAATACATTAGATAGTGATGGAGATGTAGTAATCCCAGAAGCTATCAAATCAGGATTTAAATCAGGTTCAGTACCAATGGTATGGGCTCATAAATGGGATATGCCAATCGGAAAAGGTGCAATCAAACAAGATGGCGATAAAGCTACTTTTGAAGGTGAATTTTTCATGGACACAGAATCTGGTAAAGAAGCATACAATTTAGTTAAAGCTATGGGAGACCTGCAACAATGGTCTTTTGGTTACAGAGTTAACGATTCAGAAAGAGGTAAATTCAAGAGCGGTGATAAGGATGTTGACGCAAGATACTTAAAAGACTTATCAGTCTACGAAGTATCTCCTGTTCTAGTAGGTGCTAATCAAGACACATACACAATGGCTATTAAATCTAATAAAGAACTATTAGAGGAAATGGCTTCTGAAAAGGGTGTTCTTGGTAATTCTACATTTTTAGAAAATGAAGAGCCTGAAGAAGAGCAAACCGAAGAAGAAAAATCAACTTGCTGTGGTGGACATAACTGTGCATCAGCAGTAGAAGAATCATCAGACGAAAAAAGTTATGGTAATTGTGACTATGACAAAACAGGCAAATGTGCCAAAGATATGAAAAAGTCTGATGATATAGAGAATTCAGAGGAAGTTTCTAAAACTTTCTCAGATGAGGTCAAAGACGTGCTTGCTGCGTTACATGACTTGATGACACGAACTAACGCCATTGCGATGTTACGTGCCAAAGACGGAAGGAAATTAGGAGTCAAAGCCACTGAAGCATTAAGGGCTGTTCAAGAAGACTTGTCAGATGCATGGACAGAAATTGACCAATTCATCGAACAAGTTGGAACCGAAGGTGCTTTAGAACAAGACTTAGAGGACGAACAAGCTGAAGATATTGAAGATGTTGTAGAAGAACCAACAGATTTAGTAGACACTGAAGAAGTAGCTGTTGAAGCTGAACCAGAAGATGAAGTAGAGAAACCTACTGAAGAGTCTGATGAAGCTGAAGTTACTGAAGAAGTTCCAGTAGATAACACAGAATCAGTCGAAAATGATGAGCTTGACGACGAAGTGTGGATAGAGAGCCAAAGATTAATAGCAGATGCTATTGATGCAGAAGCTCAGAACGACGAAGTATAAGTATATCTAATAGGAGATAATTACAGTGAGTAAAGTACAAGAGCTTAGAGAAAATATCGCTAAGTCACGTGAAGAACTTAAATCTGTGTTTGATGCTCCAGCTGAAGAAGGCAAGTACTCTCATGACCAAAAAGAGAAAATTAAAGGTCTAAATGATGAGCTTGCTGGTTCATTAGACGAGCTAAAGATTGAAGAATCTAAAGCTGCTAATGAGAAAGCTATGGAAGTTAGCAACGAAGTTGTTAATGAACTTCCTGTAGCCGAAGAAGCTCCAGCTGGTATCAAGTCAATAGGTGAGCAATTCACAAACACTGACGCTTATAGCAAATATATGAGCAATGGTGTTAAAGGCGTAGATTCTCAAGCAGAATTTAAAACAACATTAAATACCACAGGTTATCCACCAGAGTCATTAAGAGCACCTGGAATATTAGAGACCGCTTTAAGAGACCCAAATGCAATAATTGGATTGTTTGACCAAATCAATACAGACCAAAATGCATATGTATATCTTGAAGAGACAACATTCACAAACAATGCAGCTGAAATTGCAGAAGCAGGAGACATCTCCTCTGCAGGCGAAGGTGCATTGGCATTTACAGAAAGAACAGAAAGCATTCGCAAGATTGCTACTTTCTTACCTGTAACTGACGAATTGTTGGCTGACGTTTCTGGTATCCAAGGTTATGTTAATTCACGTCTCACCACAATGATGAGATTAAGAATGGACAACCAATTACTAAACGGTAATGGTTCCGCTCCAAACTTGACTGGTGTATTATCAAAATCTGGTATTAACACATTTGACTATTCTTCATTCAGTGGAGAATTGAACAGACTTGGACAAGTGTATCAAGCAATTACTGAAATCAGAAAAGACTCTTTCGTAGAGCCTGATGCAGTTGTTATGCACCCAAGTGACTGGTATCAAATCGTTACAGCAGTAACAGACCAAGCAGGAACATCCTCAGCAGGTTATGCAAGCAAAAACCCATTAATAGTCGCCGCTGGTGGCTTTGGTGGAGACGTTGCTGCAAGACTCTGGGGTCTTAAAGTAGTTCCAAGCACAGCAATCGCAGAAGGTACCGCATTAGTCGGTAAATTCGGTGGTGGCGATGCTGCTCAAATTGTCATGAAGCAAGGTGTAGACCTAGCTATATCTGACAGCCATAGTGACTTCTTTGCGAAGAATCAACTAGCTATCAGATTAACCATGAGAATGGGCTTTGTGGTCTATAAACCAACAGCTTTCTGTTCTATAACAAACTTCTAAGTTTGATTTAGACGATAGTTTAGATAAGGGCTTCTTCGGAAGCCCTTTTCTTTTAACAATATAGGAGAAAATAATACCAAATAATTTGGTTTAATAAGTTAGGATTAATCATTATGTATACAATTCCAGAAAAGAACATTTATAAGCTACCTGATGGAAAGTTATGGGAAGGTGACGCAGTTGATGTGCCATATTCTCAAGCAGACCTAATTGCTAAAGCTGGTAAAGAATACCCTACTGATTGGCTCAAAGAGCAAGGTTGGGGTAAAAAAGCTAAAGCTGAGAAAAAAGCTCCAGCTAAAAAAGCTGAGAAAAAAGCTCCAGCCGAAAAAGCAGTTAAAAAATCAGACGTAGAAGATAAAGCAGTTAAAAAAGACGTCGAAGACAAGTAGGAGGTCTAAATGGCTTTCTCAACGGCAGCTGACGTAGAGTCTTATACCCAAATAGACTTTGACTCTAGCTTAGAGACTCATTTAACTAATAATCTTATACCTTTTGTAGATGCCGCTATTAATCAATATGTCGGTTATAACCTTTCATATGGTAATAAAACTGAGACATTTACTGGCGACCAAACACACGAAATATTTTTAAGACATCTACCTATACATTCCATTACATCTGTAGTGGAAGATGATACAACATTAACAGAAGGTAATTCTGCTGATTTTGTTTTTTATGATAGTGGTAGGTTAAGAAGATTAGGTAAAAGATGGTCTTATGCTAAAGAACAAAACATTGTAGTAACTTATGTATCTGGGTACACAGCATTTAATGGTGGATTAGACACCGATTTACCAATACAAATAAAAATGGTTTCTGCAAGAGCTGCTGCAAGAATACTAGAAAACACTTTATCAGTATCATCACAACAAGAACCTGGAGAAATATCTGCACAAGGTTCATCTGACGCTGGTAACTTTAATCTAGCAATGTCAGAAAGAATAGGTGATTATTCAGCTGATTACGGAATAGGTGTTGATGCACTATCGACAGCACCATTAACTCAATCAGATATGAATCTATTGTCACCTTATAGAAAGTCTTACTTTGTGTAATGCCTAATAAGCAGACTCCATCAATAGAAGAGGCAAAAGAATTATTCAAAGCTAACCCTCATTACAAGTTAAAAGATTTTGCTAATGATTGGGGCGTCTCTATAGAACGTGTAAGGCAAATCAAAAAAGAAGCAGGCATAGTTCCAATGTCAGAAATAGACACGAGTATTGTTGAAATAATTTTAGAGAGAATAAGAAACGGTGAAGCAACTTTGACTAATCGTGAGCTATATAAAGGATTACCAGTAGGTTACGACAGATTTCGAACATGGATGATGAAAGATTCTAGTATTAAAGAACAATGTGATTTAGCTAGAGAGGAATACTTATCTACTGATAAAGTAGAAAAGAAATGCTATAAATGTGAAATTATAAAACCTATAGATACATTTAATAGAAGTCAAAAGTATCAAGATGGATTCAATAGATATTGTATAATTTGTCAGGAACAGATTATAGAGGAAAAAGATGATGTTAAAAGAAAGACTTGTTTTATGTGCAAGCAATCTCTATCAGTTAAATCTTTTAACAAAAATAGAACTATGAAAGATGGATATTCTTTATTTTGTAAGAATTGTCAAAGAAAAGAACGTAGGTCTAAGAGAAGACTAAATAACTTAACTTCCTAATCTAACTGCTAGATTTATAGTATGGCAGGCTCATATCCCGAACGTTTATTAATACATAGAATTTCTATTCAAAGAACTGTTGGTGCTAATTATGACACTCGTGGTTTAGATTCAGATGTATGGACTAATGTAGCTACTAATGTACCCACTCGTATGGTCTTTGGTAGTGAAACAGAAAGTAGAGATGGTAGAAATACTGTCGTGCAAAACTGGTCAGCATACTTTACTGGTACAGTAGATTTAAAGTCATCTGATAGAATTTACTGGGATGATGAAGACCAATATTTTGAAATTAGTAGTGTAAGGAAGAGTCACAATCGAGTAGGCAGATTATTCTCAGTACAAGCTGAACTTATTTATTTCGAGTAATGCCTAATATATCAACAAAAAGTGTTGCTGGTCAGTTTGGTGAAGAAACTAAGGTAATTACAAAAAAGACCTACGTATCTGAAGGTCGTAAAGATGTTCTCCTATCCAGAAAACAAGAAGCTTCAGCTTTCCGTATTCTAAGATATTATAACTGGTCAAAGTCATTTGGAATGAAAACTCAGTTTCTTAGTAACATGTCCAATGCATCATATGGTATATTACAAACTCTAAATACAGTTTCTGCTTTCGCAACTTCTGATAGTTTAGTTCGTTCTATTGCTGCTCGTTATGGTTGGGTTGTAGCTGGTAGAGCTTTTGGTAGAGTTCAAGGTAAAGTTTTACCACAGGGTGGAGGACCTTTTGGTAGGTTCGCACGTGTTAAAGGTGGTCAGTTTTCAAGAAAAGTATTAGGTAATTTTATGAACTACTTTACTACAACGACTATGGAATTTGAAAATGTAGCTGGTACTCAAAGAAAAATAATGAAACAATTGCAAACTGCTGGAAGTATAGGACCAACTTGGGCTGGTATGGCACTAGCTGAAGCTATAACTGGAGCACCTGACCCTTATGCTACACAGGCTAGAAAAGTTATGAAAGGTGGTAGGGAAAGAACAATGAAAAGAGATGCGGGTTTTGCCTCAGATGCAGAAGCAGGTAAGACAGATTCGTATTTAAGTAAAAGAGCAGACATATTACAAAGAATGGGTAGTGCTGGTATGAGTGCTCCTGAAATGACATATTTAATAAAAGCAATGGAACAAGGTGGCGACCCTGACGACATAATGAAAAAATATAATGCCCTTAGTTCAGACATAATGAATACTTTGAATAAACACGCAAAACTAGGAGCTGGTGGAACTACAGGTCACATGGGACAACGTGCAAGGTTTATTCAGCAAGATATGACCGACAACATGGGTAGACCTGTCATGGAAACAGCTTCCAATATTACTGGATATGATGATACAGGCACTCTTGGATTTGGAAGTCATTATCTACAAAATCAGTATAACGATGGTACTGGTGGAGGTACTAGTTTTTATCCTAAAGCAAATAAAGAAGAATCTATAGTCCGAGGTGGTAAAGCTTCTGTAATTCAATATTCCACTACAGATGATACATTTGGTAGTTATACACAATTTAATGAAGATGCTACTCAAGTACAACAACAAAGAGTAAATGAGATACTTTCTGAAGCATTAGGTGTAGATTTATACAAAGGACCTCAACAAATATTTGAAAGTTATTTTGGTGGCTCTAGCACTCAAATGGGTCCTTCTGAAATGAAGTACGGTAAAGATTCTAAGCGAACAAGTTACGAAAAAATTATTGACCCCAAAACTGGTAAGTATGCAGG
>JACKZZ010012251.1_pt1 | contig 14510 bp, 2 predicted proteins | sample 8027871 | NCBI WGS metagenome assembly JACKZZ01 (sample SAMN15724774, study PRJNA655200) | protist metagenome | isolation source: fluorescence activated cell sorting (FACS) single amplified genomes of... | place: USA: West Boothbay Harbor, Gulf of Maine | collected 2000-07-19
AGTGCCCGGTCGTATTATTTTGTCTACTGCTGGATCTGGTGGGTTGAAGGAAGAACGAGTTTCAGTTTCATCCGCCACTACTGTATTTACGTTGGCTGATAATCAACTCCAAGGCTTCAATATCCGTGTAGAAAATTCAAGCTATCCCATTTTAAATATAGAAACTGATACAACAATGGGTGGCGCTGATGTCGTAACATTAACATCGCGAACAACAATCATAGATACCAAAGAGCAATTTGCTATCAACGCAAAAGGCATTCAGCTGAAGGGAGAAAAAATCAATATATCTTCAGTTGCTACATTTAAAAGTCCAACAACAATTCTTAAACCGCATGTTGACTATCATGCAGTGGATGTAAACCCAGAAATAATATACACAAGTAAAGCTCGCTATACATTATCAACTTGCAATGTATCATGTACAATACCAACGACTACACCACCATTGACTACGACGGGAGCTCCTACTACAACGGGATTTGCAACAACAACCACTAACACAGTAAGCAATACAAGCTCAACAACAATTGCACAAACAACAACACTGGCAGGAACAACATCGGCGGGAACTACGACCGCTCCCACAACAACGACAACATCGGCGGGAACTACGACCGCTCCCACAACAACTACCATCGCCGCGACAACAACAACAACCGGGGCTCCTACTACATTTGGTAATTGCCAAAATGAGACACAATGCATTGAAATGGGTGGGCAAATAAGTGTATCTTACGGTGATTCGTGTACACCATCTGACAAAGTTTACTGCTCAGCCAATACTTATTCTCACGATATGGTCTCTTCGTTATTTGTAAGAAGCCCACAAATTGACGATACTACATACAATGGGACTGTGAATAATAGCGCGACGTTGCTTGTCAATGGAGCATGGAAAAGTTCACCGGGCCATCATGCATTATATGTAAGAGGTGATCAATCCATATCTAAAATAGACGGATACTTGCATGTTGATGGAGGCGTCCAGGTAACGGCCACAGTGGTATATGCACACGGGACCAATCAATCATCAGCTACCAGTGTGTCTGAATACGAAAGTTCCGTTCTTGTCTACTCCGTAATGAATGGCCAAGGAGTAAAATTACCTGTTGGGAGTCCGGGAAAACGCATTTCATTTATTCGTAAAAATGCTAAATACTTTTATCATATTTATCCCCATGTCAACGGGAGAATTAACGATAATGCAATAAATTCCTCTTTAGTAGTAGCAGTTGGTGGAGCTATAACAGTTTGTATGTCATCATCGAACAATGAGTGGAGTTGTATTGTCCAAAGTAGCTCTGGTGGTAAGATTTTTACAACTATTGAGAGTCATGGCAATGCAAGCTTAAGTGGTCATGTGATTCTTGGGGACCAAATCAGTGATACAGTTTCGGTAAAGGGGTCATTGACTGCAGACAGTTCACTTGAGGTACTTTCAACAAGTACATTTCAAGGGAAAGTGACAACACACAGCGACTTTATAGCACAAAATAGTAATATATTAATTTCATCTAATGAAGATTCAATCAAGGGCAAAATGATCAAATTTGAAAAATCGAGATCCGCTACAGCTGGTGTCCATGGACGCGTACAACAAAATGATACTTTAGGAACACTTGCGTGGTACGCATCTGACGGAAATAAATTTGATATGGCAGCATCTATACGTGCTGAAGTTGATGTGTATGACAGAAACCATAGCCAAGTACCAGGGCGATTGCTATTTGTAACAAGTAATAACGAAGAAGGTGAAGTTGCCAGGATGAAGCTGTCCTCTAATTTCACTACGTTAACTTTAAATGATGATACTGTTAATGCTTTTTCTCTGCATGTACAGAATACATCGTTCCCAGTCATTTCAATTGATTCTCATGTAATAAATGAAAATCAGACACGTTGGGGCAGTAACGCATTGAACTTAAAGTCTAAAAATACTAATGTCATAAGCGATAAATTTGTCGTGTCTGATGGTTTAAGTACGTTTTTAAGTATCGAAAATGACTATGATAATGCTGGCAATAATCATGTGGTGACCATTGCAGCAAATAATAAAGTCGTATTGGATACACCAACTTTGAAACTTTTGAACTTGAACTCAATAGACTTTAACAATAATGTAAGCGTAAATTTAAGTCAAAACACTGTCGATGCAATCAAAATATCCGATGGTAGCACGGATATGTTTCAAATGACTACCAGCGCAGCTGTTGCCGGTCAAAACATTAAAATGTCAGCGGGTGGATCAATAGACTTTGTTACTCCAACGATAAACATGTCAACATATCCTACAAAGTTGCATATAAACAACAACAACCGTGGTGCGTTTGTATTGAGCGATGGTACTAATACAATTTTCAATGTTTCTACTAGCTCCAGCTCTGCGCTTGAACAGCATATTAGTCTATCTGCTGGTGGAACACTAACGCTGGATTCACCAGTAATTGATTTCTCACTTAACACCGTAAAACTTTTGATTCAGGATAGTGCACCCAAGTCCTATACTTTGTCAACAATAAATCAAGAATATGTTAGAATCGATACTTTGAGCGACAAGGTTTCCATTAACAGTTCTATGCTAAACGCAGCAACAACAAATATGACACTTTCAGCTGAAAACTCCTTATCCCTTATCACACCTATTGTTGATGTTTCCGCTAGCGATACACTTTTTAAAATCAAAGAAAATTCAGATAATGCTTTTAAAATTGTGGATGCTGCAAACGAGGCATTACTATCCGTAGATACCGATACCGGCCCGGGTTTCCCGAGTGCAACTACAATAGGAACACAGCTAACCGTCAATCCTTCTCCCGTGACGGCTCTGGGAATTGATGCAGGTTTTAACATGATGAAAATTTCTACTACAGTTGTGGATGTAAATAATGTACTGAACAAACACGTAGTGACGTCTCTTTTTGTTGACAATTTGGAATTGAAAGGAGATATAAATTCAGCTTTAGCCATGAGCGCAACTTTATACGTGGATGGTGCTAGTCTCCTTGCATCTGGCGAAAGCTCAGGGTCGCTAAGTGGTCACAACCAGTCTAATTCTAGATATGGGTTATATGTAGCTGGGGAAGATGCAAACAACCAAATTTTAGGGAAGCTGTATGTAAAAAATGGCTTGTACCTTGGCGAATCAAATGCTTCTAATACACCCGCAACGCTTTTGTCCAGAGATAGCCTTTTAAAACTAGAAGGAACAGATTCAACATTAAATAATGCAGGAGATAAAGCCGTCATGACCGATGGAAACGGAGAAGTAAATGTGCATACATTAAAAATGAAGAACAAACTAGATATACCTCAAGATATGATAAACAGTGGGGGGTTTGTATTATATGGCACTAAAGTTACGTCCGATGGAAGTGATTTAAATCTTTTAAAGGGTTTAGGAAATGACGTGATACTCCGAGACGAAGATGATAACGGTTTATACGATGAATTTAATTCCGACTGGAAATCAACACCCAGGTTAGTAACAATTAACTCTATGTACCAGACACAAGTGTTTGGTCTAGAAATATTTGAGTCATTTGGAAATGGAAAAACTGGTAAGTCCGACATTGAAATTACGCAACAGGCTGGAAATATTACCCATACTTATGACGTGACCGCAGGCAATGCATATGCTACGTTAGGCATCAAGAGCGTAAAGGGCGTGGTTCAAGTTGAAGATGCAATTTTTAACGAACGAAAGATATCAAATGTTGATCAAATTGAGATAAGCTCCCTAAATCCACTTGCATTCATTGGCACCGATGAGACAGATAAGACTATCAGTATTAATATTGTCGAACCTACCGCAGATAGGGGCATCACCTTACCAGACTCATCCGGCTTAGTAAGACTTTATAGTTCCGAAGACATGACAACATCCTCATCAGAGTCAATTAAAATTGATCCGTATAGATCATTTGTAACGTTAACAATATCAAATGACAACGAAGTTGTATTGCTTCCAAACTCAAGCACGGTGCAACGAGGTCACATGGTTGAAATTTATGCAATCACAACGTCAGGAGTGAAACGATTTAAAATGCAAGCAAGCTCAGTTGATGGAATTAATGGTCATTCGGCAGGTACATCGAGTAAAGCTATTGATGCTGGAATCGATGGAACGCTAGTCACGTGCAAAAATGTTGCACCATCTGGGAACCACTCATGGGCATGCACATACATCTCAGGCAATGACCCACAGCATATTATGAAAGTTTCAACTGGGCCAATAACCGATGCCACTGTCGTACCAGCTAGTTTAGTGGCTGGCGATTCAGGTAATGTCACCGTTACATTTAATGTTGTAGACGCAATCCCGGGTAATGGTCAGATTTATGTTGAATTTCCAGGCACAAATGCAAAAGCATTTAGTTTAGATAATATTAGCAGCAGCATAGTCGATGTTGTAGGTATGGATGGGCAGTTCGTCGTAGAGAAATATACTGATTCTACTGTGAAAATAACTCGCAGTAGTGGCAGTGGTGCTGGTAATCGTCAAATATCATTTGTATTACAAAACATACGTAACCCTGAAATAAGTGGTACCACGTCTACATTCACAATCACCACCAAAAGTAATGCAGAAGTAACCATTGGTACCGTCACCACTGTGCCTCCTGTGACTATGGCCGGTGGTGCTATTTTTAATGCCGCAATAACACCCGTGTCATTAAGAGCGGTTTTCGTTACCAACATAACATTAAACTTTACAGTCACAAACCCAGTACCCGCAAATGGTGTAATAGTTTTAAAATTCCCAGATGCTTTCCCGTCTGGGCTTGGCGAGCCTACGAATGTAAAAGCATATTCAACAGGTGGTAGGGTTGATGGAACATTAAACGTTCAGGTAAACAATAGGAATTTAACCATAACTAGGAGCGGTGGCAGTGCAATTGTTTCAGGACAAACTATCGATGATATAGTGATAACAAATTTGAAAAATCCAATGGCACTAGGCCAAACAGGAACCTTTTCCATTGAAACATATACGGGTGACAATGCTATCATTGATTCCGTGTCGACAGTCGATGGCTATTTTATTGTAAATGCTTTTTCATCGCAACCTGTTGTTACACAAAATAATAACACAGACGGAAAGAGTGTTATCATTACATCAACTATTTTTGTAACAGAGAAAATTCGTTGTGTTGTACTTCCAGTTGGCACTGAACCAACTGCGAATGAGGTCTACAAAGGCACTAATATGACGACTGAAAATACCACAGGTTACAATGTATCCAACATCGCACCAGCTGCATCTATAGCAACTATGTCCACTGCAAAAGTAATTGTTTATAGCAAATTAGAGAATGGCACATCATACGATGTTTACTGTGCAACACAAAGTGGCATCTTGAGTGCTAAAGCTGAAGTAACTACAGCTGCACGCGGGTTTGCTATCCAACCAGTCGCCACAGAATACGAAGATACGGATGGAACCGTAATTAAAATAACATACACCACTCAAAATAATGTAAGCGTGCGATGTGGAGTCCGCGGAACACTAACTAGCCAACCTACTTTGGGTGACATACGAGACGGAGTTTATTCTAAGGGCACACCACCAAATGCGTTATTGTCACTCTCCAATGAACAGACTACAATCGACTTCCCTGGCTTGACAAAAAACGAGCCGATTGAAGTTTACTGTGCAACCATCCCTTATGACAATGCCTTTGGTGTAGTTAGTGAGAAATACGCGTTCACAACAGCGCTAGCTGGTTTCTTTTCTGATCCTGTGATAACAGAACCAATACATACGAATGGCACAATAATATTGATTAATTTTACAACATACACAACCGAAATAGTCGGCTGTGTTGTTTTGGACGCAAGTGAAAGCACACCATCGCCAGCCCAAGTAATTGCTGGAACAAACGCATCGGATTACGTAGCGCGCGGTATAGTTCCACCCCTCGTCACAACATATGCGTATACACCAGCTTTGATTACGTATACTGGGTTGCACAAAGATGTAGCGTATGATGTATATTGTGCCACAAATAGAAGTGTCCTTGGAAGTGTAGTCAGCAGCTTTACACCAACTACCGCAGGGTTTCAATATCAACCCGCCATTTCACAAAATCTACATACAGATGGTACTAGTGTTAACATTACACTAACAACTTACAGTGCTGAAAATGTTCGTTGCGTAGTTTTAAACGGTGGTTCCATAGCACCAAATGCCGCCCAGGTCTATGCAGGTCAGAATGCATCTGGTATTAATGTATCTTTGGCATCACCAGAGCCAAAAGATTTTGGCTTAGAAGTTGCGGCTACAATAGTTTATAGTGGATTGACACCATCAGTAGATTACGATGTGTATTGTGCTACGCAGGGAGGTATATTAAGTAACAAAGTTAATGCAGCACCCTTAGGCAACGGATTCGTCGCCCAACCGACTGTATCAGACATAGAAAATACTGGATTTAAAATAACAGCCGACCCAGGTGGAGCTGTAGTCATTCGATGTGCGATATATGCAAATAATCTCGCTGTCACACCAACTGCGACTCAGGTAAACGCTGGTAAAGGAAGTAAAATTTGTAATAATACGATATTTACTACATATAATGCCTGTGTCAGGGTTGGAAATTGGAGTGGTAATGCCTGTAATATCACATCAGGTGGCCGTGAAACGAATGAAAGTACGTGTGAAGCACCCGCCTCAGTGTGGAGGGATAGCGAAGTAGGTGAATTAAACGGGCCGGTTGTTGATGTTTTGCCAAGTGGTGCCACAAATTCCGGCGATTCCCACACATTTACTTACACAAACTTACTTGAAAATACCAATTATGATATTTATTGCGCAACAAACGACACTACGCCAGTTGTATCGAACTTGTTAGAAGTTAAAACTCCAGGCCTATTAATTTCGGCGACAACCAGCGTGGTGCCTGACAGTTTAACAGCGGGAACAACAAATAATGTCCATGTAACATTTACAACTATTAATGCAATACCAAGTAATGGTATAATTTATATAACGTTCCCAAGTGGATTTGATGTGAATAGTGGAACCATTGGCGTGTCATCAGCTGCTATTGATGGTAATTTTACTGTAGCCATTGATAGTGCAAACAGCCAAACAGTGTTAATCACCAGATATGGCGACGGCACGGTAAAGGGAGCAGGCAAAATTATTAATAACTTTACATTGACAAATATTACAAACCCAAAGGTTTCTGGTGCGACAGGAACATTCAAATTATCGACAACCACTTACGATATTGTTAGGAAGATTGATTATTTAGAAAGTGTGCCTGCAATCACAATCACACCCGGGGAATTAAGCAGTACAAGTGTCGGTTTAACAGATTATAAAGCTGGATCAACACCTAATGTCACGTTATCGTTTACGCTCCAAAATATATTACCAATGGATGGTGCAATTGAAGTGACATTCCCAAATGGATACAATTTAAGCGGCAGTATATCAGTTGTTTCTTCTTCAGCAGATATTGATGGCTATTTAAATATAAGTAGTGGTATTATAGGGCAAAGAGTGATAGTTAGGCGTAGTGGTGGTAGTGATATAAGCGCTAATACAATAATTGATGATTTGGTATTTATTGGGGTAAAAAACCCCGTGGTGAGTGGGCCAGGAACATTTGACTTCAAAACTACAGATGTAAACCAAGCGACAATTGATGAAATTTTCAATATTACTGTTGATATTGTTCCGGGTGTAATTAGTAGTGTCAGTGTAGGTGCTGCGAGTGGCTTGGAGGAAGCGGGGACAACCTCTGCGAAAACAGACTTCACATTTACAACAAGCAACCCTATCCCAAACAACGGAAAAATTGTTTTTACGTTCCCAACAAAAACACCGCCTGGTCCATTTGACTTAAGTGGGGCAGGGTATTCTTATTCTGGATTTTCAGGGACTGTTAGCGTAAATGGTAATAACGTTACTGTTACTAGAGACGGTACTGGTTCTGATCTTGCACCACAAACATTTACACTTTTTAGAATCACACAACTTCAAAATCCATCAAAAACTGGAACGACTGGTAGCTTTATTATTACAACATTGAATGGCAATAATATGGAAATAGATACCGCAACAAGTGCCGGGTATTTAATTGAACCGGGAGAACTATCATCTACATCGGCCGTATTTGGTAATTATCAATCCAGTGCAACATATTCTTCGGTAACAATTTCATTTACAGTTGCAAACACCTTGCCAAAGTTTGGAGAAGTTTTTGTAACATTCCCCTTTTCAATTAGTGGCCAGACTATAGCAGTAGATTCCACTGAATTAAACTTAGTAAATGAAAATTTCTCGCCTCAAACAGCAACAAAAGTTGAAATACGGAACCTGAACAACGCCGGGACGTCAGGGAGTGTAACAATGGTGTTGTCAGGATTTACACAGCAAAGTGATACCGGTTCCGCAGGAGATTTTGTAATTACAACAAAAGATACAGATGACGTAACACTTGATACGGGGGACATAACTGCTACGCCAAGTGTAGTAGCCACAGGATCAATTATTGATACAAATATTTCAGTAGCCAATAAAGTGGGTGGTACCGCCCCCGGTAAATTTAATATCACATTCAACCATTCCACTACAATTGGATATCGCAACAGAATTATTGTAACAACAACTGAAAATATTTTCAATAATACGGGAGTCAATGACGTAGCATGTACTGCTACAACAACCGATACGGATTCGGCTACATCTAATTTGCCTTTAGTAAGTAGTGAACTTTCAAGTCAAACAGAGATTACATTTGTGTTGGGTGACGTATCATCGCCGGGAAGTGGGACGTCGACTTTAAATAGCCATGTAGAAATTTCATGTACGAATCGTTTGTTGAATAACCCGGTACAGAATTCTAGTGTAATGTATAGTATACAAATTACAGGACATACAACGTTATCTAGCCAGTTTGGTTACATAACGACTTAAATTACACGATTGTGGAAGCATTCAGATGGTAAAGTATAGTTTAAAGTGTTGCGCCACAATCACATATATATTATTTTCTTACTTCATATAAGTTAAAATATAATTTTATTTAAACGCTATGATATAAGCTTTATCATATTGGTGCCAAAATCATATAAAAAACATTCCAACACTTTACAAAACTAAATTCCAGAATGCAAAAACCATTTTAATGTATTATAACCATGTTTATATAAAATATTTTAAATATACACGCGTATACATATATAATATGCTCTTACTCATTAATTTAAATAAAATTTTATATGGTGTCTTGCACTCCCAGCACTCATTAATTTCATTAATTTTAAATAAAATTTTATATATCTGTGTGAGTTAGATACTATTATATATATCTGTGTCTTCTTCTCTGAAATTCTAAACTACTTATTATTTTTTCTTGTAAAATAATATTATTATTAGAGTATTATTATTAGCTTTATTTCAATAGAGCTGTATAATAATAATAATATAATTATTAGTGTTGGGATCATCGTGGATCTGTAAATGGTGGTCCATGGTATTTACCTGCTACTAATATAAGTTATATTCCCTATCAAGATGATTTGTGCGGATATTTCTATCAATATTTTCCTGCACTTTTGGAATTTCGTGCACCCTGATTATAAACATGATCTACTTTTAGCATCCGAATAGCATTAAAAACACCCCCGAATGCTCCATGACACCAGGCCGGCACTGTAGCAGGACAATACAACTGAGAAATTAATAGAAAAAAAAGACGTTATTTTTTTACTTTATTCCCATTATATTCAACACTAATTAATTAATAAAATAATATAATAACTGTTTTTTTTTTATTAAAAAATAATATAATATAATAATAGTCTAATAATAATAATTATAATAATAAAAAATAATAATAACAATATCATCCTGCAACGTATTGTGAGCGATCACCAAGGTAGCAAGGTACTTTCGCCTCTTTGTACCGCGTTTACTGCAGTACAGCATATTACATTGTGGCATTAACCATCGCATAACATTCGCGTAATTAACTTTTGTTATCTCGTTTTGTAAGTGACATTCATTACACTATGGAAAATTCAACACCAATTCACGCTTCTACGGTTAATTCAGGTAGTAGTGCAATTAAAACAAATAAGACGATGAAAAGTAAAAGTGGTAGCACTAGAAAGCCATTGGCTAAAATTACATTAACTGACGACAATAACTCGTATAGTACGACCGACACAAGTGGCGAATTTGAAGAACGCCGCACTAGAAAAATGTTTAAACAAAAAAAAAGTAAACGAAGATCGTCCAAGAAAAGTTCTAGTAAAGCTAGTAATGATAATAGTAAAAATAAAAAATACAAAAGTCAACGTTATCGCAGTAACAAGCATCGTGTTTCTGCTAACTCCAGTGCAGAAATGGCTGACCAAAGTAGCAATAATGATTATGAAGAGTCGCCATCCTTAGGGTTCCAATTGCGAACTGCTACCATCCATAACAAAGTTCACGAGATGGAACGCCTATTGCGTAAAGACCCATCACTAGTAAACGATGCAGCAGCGCTTGGCGAACATGGCGCTGTAGAATCTGGTTTAACTGCTTTGCATGTAGCGTGTCAGCTTGGTCACGATGAATGTGTTGGTTTATTGATTTTGCGTAAAGCAGATGTGAATATTCAAACGGAAGGCGGTAATACTCCATTACATTTTGCATGTGCTGAGGGGCATTCTGGCTGTGTTGAACAATTGATCAATGCTGGTGCAAAAACACACTTAAAAGATATTTTAGACCAATCACCAAAAGATGTAGCTAGATTAGCGTGTAAACGCCAATGGGACATTTGTGTTGATTTCATCGAAGCGGAAGAAGTTCGTTTCGGGTATCAAGTATTGAAGGTAGGCGCGAGCATTGCGACATTAACCATAGCTGCAGTTGTTGGTGTTTGGTACTGGAATAATTTTAACGATAGCAGTGATGATAGAAGTAATGATACAGATGTTTGCGAATAGAGTAGATTCCTACTTTCGACTATAAACCAAGGAAGTTGATGATATCAAACGCGACAAAACAAAACTTGGAGAAATATGATTTTATAAAACAGCTATAATTTTTTTATTAGTTTGTTTTTATATAATAGTATCTTACTCATTAATTTATATCTCTGCGTGATTAAAATAAATATATACCCCTGTAAATGATGCCATACTAAAAAGTTATTTATTTATAAGTATCTCCAACGCCCATATCATAGTAAAATTATTTATATATAAATATATATCAATGAGTAAGAATTAAGTATATATATTATATATAATATATATATGGATTCTCTAGACTAATAAAAAATATTCTCTAAAGCTAATCCCCTCTTTTACCTCCTTAAAAAGCTATGTTACTCGTATAAGTTATCATTTATTTTCCGGTACTGGACACGTTTGTAAACCATACGCTAAGCTTAATCCTTGTGCCCATGACAATCGTACATCAAGGTCGCTACATACAAAATCATAGGCATTATTTTCGCCCCGAACCATAACACGCAATATTGGAGCTTCATTTGGTAGGAATGTACTATCCAAATCTTTAGCATATATACAAGCAATTGCTGCTATTTCAGAAATCGGAATAGAATTGACACCAGGCATTTCTATTTTTTCCCATACCAACGTTTTTAAATCAGGTGTACAATAAACAGATGCGCGAACAGCAGTACCTGGCAATAAATTATTAACAATTTCGTTACTATTTTCTGTATCCTCGTTTAATGGGCAAATATTTACTAGCATTTCTGCACCAGATGTAATTAACGATAACAAATGTTGGTGTGTTCTTATAACATTTGCTAATTCTGTATCTTTATCACTTTCTAGTGAGTCATTAGCAGGAAATTGTAACGGTGCTTTTTCAATATTTTTCTTATTATCTGTCACGTTTCTTTTAGCACCATACCGGCTAATAGTGTTATTATTACTCTGCCTTTCTGCCATCTCTTCACTATTGTTACTTATACTTTGAAACGCAACTATCTTTATGTTCTTCGATTTATTCGTTTCTGCTAGACCCGGTTCACTATTCACATCGTTAATATCATCAATATTACCACTATTTTCTTGTGTTAATATATCGTTCAATTTTAAGCGTCTCCTGGCATGTATTCTTGCTACCGCATCGGAATACCTTTCCGACAAAGACTTGCTCATCATTAGTAGCGCAACTTTTACCCACGTACCTACTCGAGTTTCTATTAACTATATATTGTATTGATAATCCACATACGTATGTGGTTAGATTAGACTAATTAATATGCGATGATCATTAGTATTCGTCTAATAAAATGCATAAAAAGTGTTTATGTAATAATAATATTAATTAATAAAAAATAAGAAGAAGCTTACTACACTATCTATCTACTTATATAATAAAATAATGAATAATATAATAATAATAATATATAATAATAATAATAGTATAGTGTTTTTTTTTGTTATTATTTTATTTTTATTATTATTATTGTTTCTTATTTATTCTTATTATTTATTATTATTATATACTACACTACTAGTGCACTACATTCAAATATTATTAACTGCATTTATATTATCAAATATCAATCTTATTTATTTTAACGCAACTGAAACATCCCTCTTCCTCTATCCATATTTTCCATGACTTTTGCCCGGTAATCTAAATTTAATTGCGTGCGACGACGCACACGTCTTTTCAAGAATTCAGGCTTTAAAGTAATGGCATCCGTTGTAGCGGTAAATGTTTTTGTCCCGCCGATTTCAGCAAACGAACGTGTACCAGTACTATATTTGAAATAACCGGAGACCATACGCTGCTCAACAACATCTGGGCCAGCACCATGTATTAAACAAGCTTCTTTTGTTGCAGCGTTGATTGCATACAACCCCCGATAAGTTAATTTTTCTTTTTTTCCCATCAATATCAAAAAATTTTCGGACGACGAGTCTCCAATTGCATTTCTAGCATCGGAATGTTCGTCAAATAAATGTGCCCCAGCTAAGCAAACATTTTTCAATGCAAGACAAACTTTCTTACGATTAGACGGACCTTTTAACTTTTTCCGGTAATTATTTGACCGAGATCCACGATTTAAATCGATTTTCTCGTAATTACGCTCATTATGTGCTTGCCCGTATTGCCTGGCTCTTGATACCATCGCTCTTTCTTGCGATACACCAATGCCTGGTTTTGCGCGCGCTGCTGCATCAACTGCAGCTTGCCGCTGTTGTTGTAAGGTGGCAGACGGTTGTCTCAATAAACTTGGGTGGCTTTGTTCACTCTTGTTCGATTTATTGTTTCTTTTCGATGGGACGACATCGTCAAAAATTGCGTCCCGAATTTCCGACAATGGGATTAAACCATCTAAGCCCAAGCCGTCATCAAACGGATCAGTGCCCCCCCCAACTAGCAATTTGCCTTCTGGTTTAGACATCACCTCGCGTTCTACATTTTCCCATGCTTCATATGCACGGTTATCTGTATCTTTTCTTTCATCTTCAACATTCCAATGCGAACCAACTATACCCATCATGTCATGAGATTGGAGAGACTTGATTCTTTCTTCTTTCTTCATTTTTTCCTTTGCTGCCATTTCCCGATCTTTCATTCGTAACTCACGACGACGACGGTGTTGTTCAGTTCGTCTACGAAGACGTGCTAGTTTACGCCGACGTGCTTCCTCCATTTTTAATTTTCTTACTTCAATACCAACACCATCCGCTTCGTCATGCATATCAAACGTCAAAACTTCTGGACGTAGTTTGTTGTCGGTAGTGTCTCTTGATTTTGAAACTACTGTCTTGTTTGGTACTATGGTATGGTGTTGTTGTGTCATATCAAATGTCATAACCATTGGTTTCTCGGATTTCCCACTTAATAGTGAACTTTCAGCTTTACTCTCTTCTGTTATTTCAGACGGTGTATATTCTTGTTCATATTCTTCCTCTGATGCTATCGCCGTCGGCATTTTCTGTGGATCAATAACATCATCACCATTACCATTGTTATTTGATGTTTGTAATATCTGCCCCTCAATGTTTGACCCAACTATTAATTTATCTGTGGTTTCAATTGGGGTTTCATCATCATCAGGTTGAAAGGTGCTGTTGCCAAATATATTCATTAAGACTTGGCGCCCAAGAGCAATTTTTCTCTGGTTACCTTTCACTTTCTTTTCTTTACGTTTTTCTTCTAGTAGTTGGCGTTGTCTCTGCATTTCTAAATACAATGAACTATCTACCGTCGCAGTAGCCACAACATTCTGCTTCTTGAATTCATTTTTCGTCAGTGCTATTGATTGTCGCGTCAACGATTGCTTTTTAACCGTACCTAAGTCTTTGGCATCGGTACTGGCTGTTTCAAAGGGGTTCATTATCAATTGCCGACGTCGCGACAAGGCAACTTTTGCATCTTGCTGTCTCTTACCTAACGGGTTGTTAAACTTATTGATCTCAAACCTTGCAATCGGAGTTACCACCTTCTTTACATCTTCCATCTTTTGTGTAAAGTCATTTTTATTACGTGTTTCCCCATGCATTTG
>JACKZZ010014907.1_pt1 | contig 14503 bp, 12 predicted proteins | sample 8027871 | NCBI WGS metagenome assembly JACKZZ01 (sample SAMN15724774, study PRJNA655200) | protist metagenome | isolation source: fluorescence activated cell sorting (FACS) single amplified genomes of... | place: USA: West Boothbay Harbor, Gulf of Maine | collected 2000-07-19
TGTTTAATTACTGTAACTTACGAAACTATATAGTGTATTTTTTTTGACGACTCTGAGCTCCTTGCCGGGGCCCACAGGTCCCAGGTACAAACCACGTGAAATTTCTCTAAAAAATAACCTGGATAATCGTGACGCAACTTTGGAACTACTGACTAATGACTTACAAATGCACACAGTAAATACACCACTCCGGTCTTATACGACTGATGATGTATCGTTACTCCTACAGGAAAGTGCAAAGCCGAACAATATCATCTTAATATCCCAACTAAAGAAATTATGGGTAATTCTTGAAGAGGTTAATGCAGCGATTTGTGCAGATACCATGTCATTTGTGATCAACAACAAGCCCATCTTCGATCAGCAAAAACACACGCTTATTGCTATCCAGAATTACGCGGAACTTTGCTTAGAGACAGGAAATATTAGAAGTATGAGAGTCCGTGAAAGTTATCAAGGAAAAAGTTTAGCTATCAACACCTTCTCTTCTGACTGGAATGCGCTGGCAAAAAGTGTGAATGACTTGATATCAGAAATAAACTTTGATTCTTCAGTTGACAATGCACGTGACGCCTTGCTAGGCTATAGTAGGAGAACTAAAAATGGAGATCCTTCTTTCTCGAATACACTGACTAGGTTCATACCCAGAAATACCACATTCTTAGTTATAGTGTGCATACTAACACTCATAGGCATATCTACGCTAGTCGGACTGACCATTCAAGAATATCGATTCGTCAGTGGTAAGGATAAGGGCGAGACTACTGTTGCAGGCTCTGCAATAAGCACAGACACTACAATACGCGATAGCGCACAATTTCAACCAAATAATTCAAAGTCAGCTTTAGATCAATTAAATCAAAATAGCATATTTACATATATTGACACAAAATTATACAGAGGCCCGGTACGATACGAAAGTGGTGCGATGAATTACCGGGGCGAGTACTTGCTCGCAACGGGTGACTCGGCAAAATCGTTCTATGAGCGTGCGGAGCTTCGAAGTGATGATGGGAAGTACAGGATAGCTAATGGCAAAGGCACAAGTTGTTTTCCTAAATCATCTAGATGCTATGAAGGTACATTTAAAGATGGTTTATGGCATGGTAAGGGCACATATTATATGGACATTTTAGGCCACTTCCCTGGACTCAATGGCAAAAGAGACGTATTCAATTATCAAACTAGTGATGGATTCGCAAAGACACAAGAAGACATAAGGAGGTATGGTGCATTTTATGGATATATTGATGATAATATTGTTAAAGGTAAGTTATTCAATTGGGAAGGTTTGACGCTATATTCCGGCGAATTGGACTACTGTTTCAAACCAATTGGAACATCTGGAACATATTATACTCATGAACTGGGGGAGCATCATTCCGGGACTCGTATATCACATAGCGAGTTTCAACGAATGTTTACGACAAGTACCGCGACAAAAAACCGCGGAACCCGCGTCGATTATTCGAATTTCTATTGGTTTATAGATCCAATTTGGAATAAAGTGTGCGTAAATCAAACAACAACTAAATAATTTTAAGTTCTGTCTTAATAAAGCCATTTTCCTGGGAATATTTCTGGATTTGTCGCACTGGACATCTACTTGGTGGCGCTGGGATCAGATCACCCTAATGTAACGAAATCTTATTAAAAACATTGATTACTATATCGTGGTGATGAATATATGTATGTATTTGATATGAAGTGCTATATTGATAAGTTTCCTTCATTGATTTGTCTTAAAAATACAATATTATTATTTATTTGCTAACGTACCTACGAAAAATCATAGGTTCGTTCGCATTAGCTTTCCTTCCCCCCTCTTCCCTTTCCCATCATATTTTTACAATTCATATATGTAATGAGTTTTTATACTTATTTAATTGCAAAACCACCACCTGCATAACGTTTTTGTGATCCTCTTGCTTGTGATTGTTGATCATTTAATAACATTTGTGGTGCCGTTTTTGACATGACCCCGCCCACACCTTCCATCTCCATGTCCTTCAACATTTGATCCTTGCGTTTTTGTTGATAATACTTTCGTTTCATTTCTTGTAATTCTCTATTTAAGCGTTCAACTTCATATTTATATTCGTTTACTTGTGCTTGGAACATATTTAACTCACTAGCCATGGCTTTTAATTGTCTAGTTTTTTGTTTTAAATTTTGTTGATAAACACCAATTTGTTCTGACATTTCAGGACCAGGTTGACGTGCTAAAATATTCTTTAATTCAACATACATTTTTTCTTTTTCTTGAATAATTAAACCTTTTTCAACAACTTCTTCAGTTTTTGATATCAATCGTTTTTGTAGTGTTTGAATTTTTTGTATTAATTCAAATGTTGCTGGGTCAGAACGATTTACAAGCAGACAAGAAAATCAAAGATCATCAGACACATTATATGCTAATTGTTTAAATATAGCACTAATTGTTAGATGCACCTCCCTCTATCTTCCTCTAACTAATTGCAAGAACTTGAAGATGCCTCGTTCGAACATCAAGCTCCTGAAGCTTCAATTCAATCGAATCCCTCTTACAGAAAATTTACTTACTCACCTACATCGGTTTTATTGATCTCGATCTAGCTTTTCCATCAATCTTTGATTCATTCCTTGAAACCTTTCCTTTATAGTATCTCCTGAATCTTTCCGCTTTCGATTGAAACTTTCCAAGACATCACAATCTTTAACGCCTAAGATTCCATTCCGTTTTTGGTGCAAATAAGTTATGCATGCGATTCTCTCTGTCATGATATTATTTACCAGCAATATGTGCATTTACAATACGATTGCACCAATAGGTTGTCTTATTCCAGAGGATGGATATGCCAATCAAGATAAGAAGCATGTATCAGAAGATCAAGAAATAGCATTTATTATTATATGTATAAGCCATATTGTATATAGGCCACACCCTGTACAATTGAGAAAATGTGCTTTTCCTGTTTCAAAAATGGAAGCTTACGCCGTCACGTTGCAATCCAAATCCATGGACAGTACTCCTCTACTGATAGTTCATTTATCAGAAAGTATAGAAAAGAAGTAATTTTATTTTATCTTATTTTAAAATATTGTTTATAGTAGAGAAGATAGCGTTCTTCAGCTCACGGTAGAACACAAGGGGACATAGCTTCATAGTGTAATATGCCCGGCAGAATGTCAGATCATGGCAAGATTGTGAGCTCACGATCGATATCTTCTATGAAAGGGAAACAAGCTCTAAGAGCAGCAGCACGTTTAAATCTTCAAAAAAGCAAACGTGATGGTCAGATTCACGCACGTAGAGACCGGCATACCTCTGATGATGCTGATGAAGAGGTACCTCTTGAAATTGTTGGTGACATTGATGGTGGAGAAGGTGAAATTGAGATTGAATACAGCAATGAAGCATATAAGGAATTCAATCGCATTGCAAAAGGTGGTAAATATCGATGTGAAGTTTGTTTACCGGAGATAATGATCGAGGTGCCTTCAGATCTAGAGACAAATTGGTTTTGCAAACTAAAACCTAGTGGTAAGCAAGTTTTAGTAAAAAGTGCTAGTAACAAAAATCGTGGACAAAGCATGATAAAAACAAATATCTTTTGTGCAATGACAGGTAAGCTTCTATTCAACATGTTGAGCAATATACCGTGTAACACTGTTCTCGAAGCTATATGGCAAGAGAATGTAGTACATGAGGATGATGATGACGGCACTGCTCATATGGGATTCAGTACGAAATACAATAGTATACATGTATTAGATGTCATGTGTTACAATGGTCAATGGCTGCAGCATACAACACTTGAATTTCGTGAATTTTGGTTAAGTACAAGATTCAGTGACGAGGATTTGCGCGCTTTTAATGACCCAGCAATGGAAACTGAAGCTCTTCAAAATAACACACAATTACAGTTATATTCATTGCAATTATGTCAAACACTAGAATGTACTTATAATACTTTATTAAATTTATACACTAGCACCGAAAATAATATAAAGATGTCCCACGACTACGGGCAGGGACAGTACTACGTTCGGTCAGATGGATTCCTTTTTTGTCATAAGGAAAGTCATTATGAAGTAGGTACTTCTCCACTTGTACTACATTTCCAAGATGAGAATGTCACAAGTGCTGATGATGACAATTATGCTGATATTGATATTGAAAAAGATACGTCGGCAGTAGAACCTACGATGATACCTGATGACTGTGATATGGATGAGCAGGAAAGGGAAGTCGAAAATGATGATGAAAATGCAGATATGCATGGATTAGTGTCAGAGGAAGATGGAACTAGCGGTGAGCGGGTGGGGACACGGGATGACGCGTCAGATGGCTCCCAGATGATGGACTTTGAATCTGTCCTTTTTGAGGATATCCTTAAGATTTTACAGAAACATTAATAGAAAATTGTATTCATGTGTTTTATAATATATATTGTATTTACTGTTGGTGACAAAACTACCTAATTCATGCTAAAACCTGTGCTTAACATGTTGTTTGAATACTACGATCGTCACAACACGTTTTTTGTGAAGATTGTGGAAGGGAGGGAAAAAATCCCGTACGCCGGTCGACGAAAAACAGGCAACAAGAAATGCAAGATTCATCTATATATAGTGAATAAAGATGAAGATTGAAGTCTTTGGCGTAAACCACGACCCCAATACATTCTTTTGTCATGACCTGGCACAGAAAATTGGTAGAATAATCCGTTGCGAGGAGCCATCTTCAGCAGATTCCGGAGAGGAGTGCAAAGGTGATGAATCCAAAGAAGAGGCCGCTACTACTCGTCAGAAGGATGAATGTGAAGTTATTTTCCAGTCTTTTTTAGAGCTTGATTACATCAAGAAATTGAGAAACCTGCAGAAGGATATTGGTGGTGCATTCTATCATCACAGAGATACAGAGACTGTCATTATTGATGGTAAACTCATTGGTGGTAAAGCAAAGTTTTGTGAATATTCACGCAGTAATAATCTTGTTGTAGAAGGTGTAGAATCTGGAAATGATGTTGTACATAATCGTTTAGCAAGAGAAGGTTTTATGGCATCAGTACAAGAGCGTGGAAATCGACCTATGGTTTACATGGAATTTGCAGATGGTTCTAAATTTACTGATGAAACTACACCAGTATATGGTAAAGTTGTTATTGAGCTATTCAATGATGTCGTACCCGTTGCAAGTGAAAACTTTCAAAAATTATGTTCAGGCGAGCTAGGCGCAACAGAGATGGCCAAGCTGCACTACCAAGGATGTCCAGTGCACAGAGTCGTTCCAGGTGGTTGGTTACAAGCTGGAGATATTGTTTTAGGTGATGGAAGTGGCTCTTGGGCAGCTGTTGGCAAAGAAGGAAAAGTGCAAGACGAATCATTTGTTTGTGATTTCAGTAGCCCACTGGGTGGTATGGTGGGTTTCTCCACTTCTCAAGCACACAGCATAGGTTCCCAGTTCTTTATCACATTAGGGGCTTGTGATTGGATGAATGGTGATTATGTTGGTGTTGGCAGAGTAATCCAAGGATTCGAAACTTTAAGAAGAATAAGTGCATGTCAAACAACAAATCAAAAACCTGATCCTTCGATCATTGTTGCTAAGTCGGGTAAGCACATCGTCGTATAGTCGGGTAAGCACATCGTCGTATAGTCGGGTAAGCACATCGTCGTATAATATTATTGATCCAATCAATACTTAATGAATGGATTGGTTAACCAATATATATTTCATAAATTATTTCAGTAAATTTGTATTTTTAATCGTCTATATAATCAACCAATTGTAAGAAATAGACATCACACACTCGATTGTTTGGCACACACTACGAAATTGAGAGAGAATCCTGACAAACGACAGGATATTCTGGTTGAATGTATTCGATATCTATCATTTTTATATGTACTCTAATCTAAATAATCTATATCTACTGTTTCATCTACTAGCACTTGAGAGACTCAAGAAAACATAGCATCTGCCGGTTCGAACTCGTAGTCTTGAGATAGGAGTGATCTTGCTGCAGACATGATGTGCGTAGATCCACATATCAGTATCAAAGGAGTTTTATCATATTTATTTTCTGATATAGCAAAATCTATTACTTGTTGCATATTACTCATTATTGCCTTATTCAAATACGCATATTCTTGCAAACGATCAGTGCTTTGAGCTCCTGGTTTTTCTTCTATCGAAGCTGATTCAACGAGGTCGTCAGTGATAATTCCCGCTATATCCACGAGTATAGAGCGAAGCTCATTTACAGGCAATGATTTTGAACTTAAAGTTGGGATACATCGTATACGTTTACCAGCTTGTTCTATACCAACTAAATTGACCATATGTTGAATACACGCAGCCACGTCTTTCGTCCGCTGCATGCCTGTGACGATGTAAATGTCCCCGAATCGATTTGATTGATCACGTAAAGCACGAACTCTTGAGCATAATGCTCTAATTGCAGGTTCGTTATGTGCAACATCAAGAATTACTGTAACTTTTTCTGTTTCAATGACTTGGAACCGACATGGTGCTTGTTCATTCAAAGCTTCTTGTAATGAATTTGCATTTGCTGATTGTAGACAGTGCTGCAGCTTACTCATTCGCTGACTATATGTATGCGTCCACCAAGGCTTTGGTGTCTCTTTAACGAGACACTTAAGCACAGCCTTAGATATGGAAGTATTCAACTCATCAATATTTGTCGTGGCTAAAGCTAGTTTTCGCAATTCCTTTGTATCCAAAACTTCATTTAAGTGCTGAAGTGAGGAAACACCTACTGACATGGATGTATCATGTAAGATTTTTATAACACTTTGATCTTCTTGTGTTTCTTCATTGATAGAATGATGTTGCAGCTCAGCTTCATCCCAAAGTGTTTGTTCAAATAGACCAGGAGCACCACATCTCCCACCATGATGTTCGCTCTGTTCTGCAGTGTTTAGTTTACTACCAAATGCAACCAATACAGGACAATCTTTCTTCATAATACCTGCCTTTTCTGCAGCAATAGCACTTAATGTATTACCTAGAATAAGTTCATGATCTTTTTGCACACTAGTTAATACACTTAAAGCAGTTTTAGAAATCACATTAGTAGAATCCCTGCGTCCGCCTATACCAACCTCCATGACAACGACATCAGCTCCCATTCTTTCAAAATATAACATACTTAATATCGTAATTAATTCAAAGAAGCTTGCATTTATATCTTCTTTATCACACAATATGAAGAGATCAGTTAAGATTTGACTCATGGTCTCGATATTAATCAGTTTGTCATTAACCTGGATACGCTCACGGAATGATGAAATATGAGGAGACACAAACAAACCAGTTGATAAGCCAGAAGCTTGAAGAGCTTTAGACACTTTATAACATACACTACCTTTGCCATTTGTGCCACCCACATGAATGACAGGTATGTTATCCAAAGGCCGACCTACAAGGTCATATAGACGAGATGTGTTGGCTGTATTAAGTTTGACAGATTTTGGGTTCTCAATATTCACTTTATGCATTCTAGTTAAGATATTTTTATATGTCATTACTCTAGTATCATTCGATAGTGATCTTAAACCCAAGGCGCGCATTGGGAGCAAAGTTCGTATCATGCCTAAAAAACTGTCCTTGGGCTAATACATTAACGCTACTGCTTGAACCAAATAAAGGACTGCTCTCTAGCTTCAACCGGAAGAAAAAATATGCATTTCCATTTAAAGTCTGGAGTCCGGCGATGGGTTGATGACGTCGATGAAATTTGATTAGATATTATGGATTGCACGATAGACAACAAAGAAGAGGTTTGTTTTCGCATCAGTATATAACCTTATCGTTTTATATTGATTTTTCATAGTTGAGTGTGTTTTGCCGTTGATATGGCAGAACTGGTGGCAAATGAGAAATCACAATTGGGAGATGCAGAGACTTTAGGCACTGAAGACGAGTTCACTACATCATCTCGAGGTCGTGCTCGCAAATCCAATGTGAAGTATGCTGAAGCAAAGGTAGATCCAGAATTGAGACAAGCTCTGCATCAGAGAACTTCGTCTATTAAGAAGAAGCCAAAGCCAAAGGGGAAAGTGAACAATCCGAATCATGATGATGAGTGGGTTGGTAAAAGAGGTGGAGGTAAACCAAAAGAAAACAATGATTGGGATGTGAAAAATATGTCTTCTAGTGAAAAGCGATCACATGCCATAGAAGAAGCTGTTATCAAAAGAACTACTGATCAAAAAGATCGGGAGGCCTTACGGTGGAGTTATAAACATAGATTGTTGCCAGATGGAGCAGAACATGTTCCAGATATACAAGCAGCTGTGAAAAAAAGTGTTAAAGAAAGTACTAAACTTTTGACAGATTGGAATCAAAATCCTGCAAACTTCATTGGTAAAACATGCAAGGTGTACTGGGATGGAGATAAAACCTGGTTTTATGCTCGTATTATATATTATGACGCAAATCATGGTCGTCACTTTGTATACTATTTATCAGATGCAACAGCTGAATGGCTTGTCATTCAAGATGAAACTATTATGATCGCTGAAGATATAGTTATTGTAAAGAAAGGTGCTATAGCCTGGCCTGCTATGCAGTACTGGTTGTCATCAAGTGCTCGCAATGTTGTTTCAAAAATGAAACAATATAAAAAAGGTACAGAATATATTGAATATTTTGCTGAAACACAACAAGGTAAACGTGATTATGGCTTTGTGCACAGTAACACTATATATCCTATATCAGACGCTTCGCAATTCATGAGTAAAAAGCCTTCGCTGACATTACTAAAAACAATGGAACAAGCACAAGTTGAACAAGAAGCTGTTGATTCATGTATTAATAGCGTTTTATCGTATATTCGAAAGAATTTATATACCGTACAAAGCGGTGAAGATTGGATAGGTACACGTGTCCGAGCAGTTACTCACCGAATACCTTGGATACAAATTGCACGAAAATTTGCATTAGACGCTGAAGAAAAGCATCTAGAATTAGAGCTTGAACGCCAAGAAAAAGAGCGTCTAGAAAAATTGCATGATATTAATTACAATATGAATGCTTGTATCAAAGGTCCTGCACTCAAAGTGGAAAATATTATATTAGCCCCTAGAAAACGCACATCTACTACTGCTGCTGAAGATAAGGCGGCCGACGATGCTCGCGAAAAATTAAAGAAATCGACAATTAAAAAAAATAATGTTTTGAATACATCAGACTATGTAGATTCATCAGATATGACGCGATGTGTTGGGACTATTGCAAAATATTGTCCAAGTATTGATAAACATTTAGTTGTATTCGATGAAGAGGCTCTGCAGCCACAGTGGGTGACAGTGAATCCAGATGATGTAGATGTTCTTGTGGGTCCAACAAATAGTGAAGAACATAGTATGTCATTTTTACGTGCAATAGAAGATGATACAAGTGGTGCTTATTGTGGTCTGTGTGGTTGTGGTCAAGAACATATTGATTGTCCTGCAGATGAGAATGTAAAAATTGTCTTACAAAAATGTAAAGTATGCCAGCATTCATATCATCCGTTCTGTATTCCTGGGCCAGATGCAAATGATAAAGACTTTGGAGAAGTAAGGCATACTAAAAGTGTAGCAGAATTGATTAAAATCAATGCTACGTACAATCAGCAACATAAACCTGACAATAATCTCTCTGCAGAAAGTGCCATTCACATGAAGATGGAAGCAGACAACAGTAGCAGTAGCAGTAGTAGTAGCACTGGGAAAGAAATGACTTTATCAGAATCAAATAAAGGCCCTACGACCCAACAATCAGATACTACTGATGACTTTGTTTGCTGGAAGTGTATTCCATGTGAAACATGTGGTCAGCAGGGCAGCGCATGGAACCGACCACAACACTGCTGGAATTTAAGTCGTGTGGCAAACAATGCTCCTGAGGAACCAAAATCAAGGTTGTCAAATGGATTTACGACTGTCACAAAGTGATAACAGTGCAGATGCAGCGAAGGTACCTATATCAGCTTTAAATTTGTTCGATACATTATCTATACTTGCTATTGTACCTTTATTTGAAAAATTTCTTTATCCGTGGATGAAACGTAAATATGGTGAATCGCCTAAATTATTAGCTAGATGCTATGCTGGTTTCATTTTATGCGTTGCCGCTATGGTGGTAGCTGGCTTCGTTGAAATTGCTCGTAAATCAAATTTACCTAATTATAATTTTAGTGCAGGAAAAGGTTATTTCTCTGATCCAGTGGCGGTAGCCAATGCATCACCATGTGTCAACTTAGACGAGTACAACCCTGCAGCCTATGAAGCATGGTGGCAATATAATTATCCAATAAATAAAAAATATTATCAAAATAAATTAATAGATGGAAGTTATGTTGAAATTAACGGTTATAAAATTTTCGATAATGGAGCTGCTCCGGCATATTGCAGGCAAACATGTGATAAAATGTGGTTTTCAAATAATAATGTTGAAAATAATAAAGCAAAAGATGAAGTTATGCATTTGAATTTAGACTGTATTGCATGTGATCCTATACCTCAAATATCAACAGTATCTGTTCTATGGCAAATACCACAATTTTGCTTAATCGGCGCTGCAGAAGTATTGGCTAGTGTAAGTAGTTTAGAATTCTTTTATTCACAAGCACCAACACAATTTAGAAGTGTTGTACAATCTTTCAATTTATTTACAACAGCAATGGGGAGTATTATTGTCATACCACTCATACTGATAGTCAACAGCTCCTCTGGTGATGTGGCATACAGTCAACCAGGCAAGTATTCAATCATGGGCTCACATGGTGGTCCGTGGGTTCCAGGTGATCTGAATTATGGCAATTTAGATGGTTTCTTTTTTTTACTTGCAATTTTAATGGTAGGTAATATCTTTGTATTGAAGTGGATATCAACAGGATATGTGTATCATGATGACAAGACACTGAAAGAATCAGAACACAATGACTAAAAATGAATCAGTGTGAGAATAAGTAGCTATAGTTATCTTTGTAAATCAGTAATAAAACACAGCTTTTGGGTCAATATTCACAATCAAGATTCTCTGACTAGATCTCCGCAAACAGACCAAAAGTTACAATAAGGCTACACAATACATACACTCAATAACATACTTCAACGTGCAGGAAGTTCTGAAGAGTGTGGAGTGTGACTCCACAACCACAACAGCGAGAGACACTTATATTTCAATCCAATCGATGTAATCTGAAGATTGACGGCATTCCTTGCACTTAGACCTCACCCTACCATGCTCACATATCTGTGATCCACCACAGTCCTTGCACTGCGACCTCACCCTACCATGCTCACATATGCTTACTCCACCACAGTCCTTGCACACCTACCTCACCCTACCATGCCCACATATCTGTGATCCACCACAGTCCTTGCACTGTTTCCTCTGTCTACCATGCTCACATATGCTTCCTCCACCACAGTCCTTGCACACCGACCTTCTCCTACCATGCTCACATATGGTTCCTCCACCACAGCCCTTGCACTGCGACCTCTCCCTACCATGCTCACATATGCTTCCTCCACCACAGTCCTTGCACTTCGACCTCACCCTACCATGCTCACATATCTGTGATCCACCACAGTCCTTGCACTTCGACCTCTGCCTACCATGCCCACATATGCTTCCTCCACCACAGTCCTTGCACTTAGACCTCTGCCTACCATGCTCACATATGCTTCCTCCGCCACAGTCTTTGCACTTAGACCTCTGCCTACCATGCCCACATATGCTTCCTCCACCACAGTCCTTGCATTCTGACCTTCTCCTTCCATGCTCACATATGCCTCCTCCACCACAGTCCTTGCACTGCGACCTCACCCTACCATGCTCACATATGCTTCCTCCACCACAGTCCTTGCACTTAGACCTCTGCCTACCATCAAATTCATCTTCAATTTCTCTTGTAGCACGATCACATTCTCTATCTAACTCTTGTAAACGTGTTCGTACATTTCTTGTTGCAATCTTTAATTCGCCACCTACTATTTTACTACGATCTAAGGCCTTATGCATCTTGGCTCTCATTTCATTATAACCATGCAAGCAGTCCTCCGTACGATGTTCACTATGGTTTTGCAATGCACCATGCATGCTAACGACATGCTTACACTCATGACAATATGCAGTACATTCAGATTTTGCAATTTCGGGGCACAGTATAGCGGGTAGTCTTGGCTCTATGTGAACTCTTTGATGAGCAATTTCTTTGAAAGTCTGCAAACCATGTTTAGATGTATCAACGCTAAGTTTATGATCTTGATGATGAAATTCACATAATGCTACACTACACGTTGAGCACCATGAATAGCTGGGAACCTCATCATAACATCGATTACAAAAGCTCATGACATCGGCCTTACTATTACTTAAAATATTTTTTAAGATAGAAACATCAAGTGGAAGAAAGCCGACTCCTTTAAACGAGCTTTCTGTTCTACATATAGGGCATATTGCTTTATGTGTTGGATTTCTTTCGTACATTTCTTCTAAACATGACTGGCATACAGTATGCAAGCATGGTAGTACACGAGGTACTGGCAAAAATTCCATATCATCAGGTCTTACACATTTCTGGGGTATCTCAAACTCACGAGAACAACTTGGACATGCAAGCCCTGGCTCATCAAAATGATTTGGATCCATAGTATGACTTTTAAATTGAATGGGGTTGTCAAAATTAGTTGTTGAGACCTCTCCCTGTAATGATCACGCTAACTTACAAATGCACGAAAACACTAGCGTGGGTCTTCAAAAGAGATCCCAATGCGTTAGATGATATACCAACGAGCGATTGTTTTTCCTTTAATAGGATGCCTTTTGGAATCATCATTTTGCGTTCGCATGCGCCCCCGGGTGCATGTCGTTCACACGAACTATTTAGCCTAACCTAACCTTATTATCATTCACACGAACTATTACTAAATATATGTCACACATAATCGTGATCTTACAAGATATAAGTGAGGTTTGAAACTTAGCTGTCTGTTTTCCCCTATTTGATGCAATAGATACCAAAGTAGTTCGTCGGAAATCTGGAACTCTCGATAATAATTTATTTATGACTTTATGACAAATCTACAAAAAACACTATTAAACAATATTAGCTGAATATTATACTCATAAATCATACAAAGTAGCATCTATTTATACTTGAATACCGCTTTAGCCTTGTCCCATTCTTCGTGAAATAAAGTATTCAGTTCAACAGCTTTTAATTGTGGCAAACTTTGCGGGGGATAATAACTGAAAATATTTTCAAACATTTGTCTAAAATCAGAATAAAAATCTTCAGGACTTTTATATGCTCTTGAATAGCCAGACCCAAAATTACCTATATTTGCTTCAGTAGCATCCATTCTATCTCTAATAATAGACAAAGACATGGGAGCGTCTGTAAATGCCGTCAGACCATACTGCTTGCAATTGATATTGTCTATGTTAGCAAAAAATGCTTGAGATACAGCCGGGTCGTCAAACTCAAGCAACCAGAATGGTTCAAATACTCCTTTGATCACATTTAAGAAATTAGTTGGTAATACAATTTCTGTAGAACTTAATATTTGTTCAGGGGCGCCAGCACCACCAAAATTGTCATTATCATCATCACCTTCTTGACTCATATGAGCTGCATGCGCATAGCCATAATCTACAGTCTCTTCAGATACAAATTGTGCTTCCTCGTCAGCTAAATGTTGTCTTGCTGCTTTGTTCCCACCAACTTGGAAAGCTTTATTACCAATACGTTTTCTGCTACCAAATCCTACACCAAATTTGTTTTCACGTTTTACTTTTACACCATTATCAACTGCTCCAGTTGTTGTACCAGCTGCTAATAATGCTTGTGTTTTACTACCAGCTGAAAATGCGTTTACTTTACGTGGGGCTTCTAAACCCAAATTAATTTCTAATTCATGTAATGGAAATGGTGTAAATCCATAACTTGCAGCTCTCTCTGCTGAAATATGAGTGACTACATCAAACAAACCACTACTTAACTTCTTCTCATCATTACTCATTTTCAAATTCAAAGACTTGATAAAGTTATCGCAATGCTTATTTTTTGATAATCCTTTGCTCTGAAATGCTCGATCGATGCGAGCAGCCGCAAATAGTCTATCAGTCATTTCAGATGACATGGTGAGCCGCAAAGTCTATTTCAAAGCATACGTGAAATGAAATCGATAATTATTGTTGAGTTAATGTGTCTTCACGGTCACAAGCAAAGTTGCTGATCTGATTGACCCGGCGGATCCAGTTTTAAGAAAAACAGGGGAAAATCAGAATTCACAACAGAAATAAAGGTCTTAAGCGTAAGATATATGCGCTTCCAGCACCTCTGATATGGTGAGTAATGCAAAAAAGTACCTGTCTATAAGGTCCGTGGCGAAATGTGACAGAACTGTGGGTGCAAAGTATCTTGATACCAAGGGCCAAATCTCGACCTGGAATGGCAAGGTGCTTAAGTGTGAGCATGGTAGGGCGAGGTCAGCATGC
>JACKZZ010008544.1_pt1 | contig 14502 bp, 15 predicted proteins | sample 8027871 | NCBI WGS metagenome assembly JACKZZ01 (sample SAMN15724774, study PRJNA655200) | protist metagenome | isolation source: fluorescence activated cell sorting (FACS) single amplified genomes of... | place: USA: West Boothbay Harbor, Gulf of Maine | collected 2000-07-19
TAAGAAGGGAAAGCAGGATATCAAAAGAAAACTAAGGCCAGGTCAGTGAGTGAGTGAGTGAGTGAGTAATTTAGGTGCTGATGTAGGGAATCAGCTTAGTGACTTGCTTAAGTAATTTCATAGTATCCCTCTAAATCAACCATTTTCTAACCGTAAGTATTTGATATGCTCAGCTTCAAACTCTAATTTGACAGACTCACAGACTGTGTACCAGGTGTACCTGGTGTACTTTCGGCTGCTGTGAGCAGATGAAAAAAGATCGGACTCAGTGAACAGCTCCGTGATTCGGGAACCGGGGGAACAATGACCTCCTCAAAATCAGTCAAAAAACTGTAGCCCACAGGAGATGAACAAAATTTGGTAGGACTAGCATAAGAAAAAGCGAATAACAATACAGGTTTGGTGATCACATGTCATGATTATATTTACGTGTATTGTAACTAAAGCAAATACATCTTACAATTTAATACATACTATATATATTTATAAGTCGCTCATTTTCACATTCTCAGATAACGTTAGTTATCATTCTTACAAAATGGGTTCAAGTGCAGGCAAAGTTATGGTTGTTTCCGAAGTTATTATGAGACCGAAACCAAATAAATCCGGTAGCAGTAAAATAAGTCCAATTCAAGCAAGCGATTTCCAACCTAGTAATGGCGATGATGGTGGTGATGAATACACCCCTGAACTTGCTAGCGCTGACGTTACACCAAGGGAAAAATCGGATGGTAAGAAAGCTGGTCATAGCGAAACGAGTGAAGCTAAAGCTGCCTTCGTACGAACAGCGTCTTGGTATGAAAAGTTATCTGAAAGTATAAGCAAAAGCAGCGGCCAGTGTGCTGACCACCCAGTTTTGGTGCGAACGTTTAGTGGACAGCTTTTTCGCCAGGGAAGCAGCAGTGGCAAATTGCGACGCAGCAACTCTGGGAAATCCCAGGCATTGGGTAAGAAGGGAAAAGAGGAGATTAAAAGAAAGATGAAGCCTGGTTACTGTTAAATTAAAGAGATTTAGTGAGTTAGCACATGAACATGGTATTTGTTTTTGATCAGTGTTATTAACTTATAATAACTTTAGAAGTGTTATATATGTCATCATATATATCTTTTTATAATTGATGCTCCTCACTGCTGTTGTTGGTGGTCACACGTTCGACATGAGATCCAATGAGTACAACTCCCTCCAATGAGTACAACTCCCTCAGCTGTGACGGCACGGATAACTAGAACATCACGCGGCACGATACTGTGTCAGATGTTATGGCATATGTTGGATCAAGTTACATCCGGCAGATTACACCTCACTACCACTGTGTGTCAGTGTGCTCGCTACCCCTCCTGCTTGTATTATTTTGTCTTTTTGTCGTCATTCCACACATGGCACAGTCTCAGTGGACCAGGTGAAGTTAACCTGAGTCAGTGGTAAACCTGGTAACGTAGAAACCGGTTGGATGTCTATTTTGCTTGTCGCCGTACCTAACCCTAACGGCGACAAGCGACCGGTAATACAGTATAACAGTCTGTACGAACATACTCAACACCACAGTGAGTATCGCAGGAGGCTTCACAGCAGCAGGGGAGTGACTGGAGATCAATCACACAGCAGTGAAACAGCAGTGACAAGGCGACAAGCGACCGAGACTGACGGAGAACTAAATGCCATTGGCGACAAGCGACCGGCGATTTGCCGGGAAAACCACCTATTTCCGGCTGGCGACAAGCGAATGGGCGACATCCAACCGGGAAACCGGGTTGACCATTTGAAATTTTGAAGAACAACGTGACCCTCCATATCTATTCATATGTATCTTTGTACAGTGATGTTTACTGTGTGCTCACTGCTGTGTCAGCCAAGCGAAGATCGGAATAATCCAACGTGGAAGCGAATTAGCGTTGCCATGTTCGAAATCTTATAACATTAACCTGAGTCCATCATTGAATAATATACTTCTCTTCTTATGCTATTTTTTTTTTTAAACACCGTATCCAGCAAGCTTCAAACCAATGTACTATATTTCTGAAGGAACTGAATACTCTTAACATATATAATTTATCACAGTGATCACTCTCAGTTATTGATTCATCAATTATATTGGAGTTATGGGTGCGAGTTTTTCTTTTTCAAATAAAGATAAAGCTAATAATCGTTCAACTAAAGCTAAAGCAATGGAAGTTATTCCAATGCGTGATCAGCTAAGCATGCGGAAGCTCGGTATATCGAAAAGTGGCATGCTCAAACTTTACTATTACTTTCATGATCTAGATCTTCAACCTGATGAATTACTGGATACGCCGAGGTTCTTACGTGGAATAGGGTTAACACCATCAAAACTTACAATCCGAATATTTGACAATAGAGAATCTTTACCCGGCAAGCACGCGTCGGTGTCTTTTATGGAGGTGAGGTTTACTACGACTGGAGTTACTAGCTATGATTCATGCGATATCATCATATGCTTGCTATAAACCCGTTTTGTTTTGTTTTGTTTTGTTTACAGTTTGTCTTGCAGATGTGGAAGTTTATAAGCATGGAACCTTCCGAAGTGGCTGCTTTTCTTTTTGATTTTTATTTGGATGTTGATGCTGCTGATGGTCAGAGCCAAAGACGTCGCAGCACTGATATGGACGATGCGATCGACGACACGGACGTCGGCAGTAGCGAAGACTTGCGCCTCGAGCATTTGAACACTGGAGCATGGCTGCGTTTAACCATTGCAGCTATGCAGGACGTGATTGCTCGAGAGCACGGTATGCGACACTTATCAATGTTACACAGCTCTTCCATTTTTGAACACATGGACCATGCGCATAACTCCATGAAAATACGAGGAATGCAGAACAGTATGAAAGCCGCACAGGAAGCGGCTGCTACTGCTACTGCTACTGCGACCGCGGAAGCCGCCGCTGCGGAAGCTTTGACACATTCTCGTCCTCCGCTGTTCATCATTACTGATTTCGATGAATTGGACATGAGCAACGCAACTAGTCCCAGCGCGCAACACGAAGCAGGAGCAGTGGTTGGGGCCGACCTCTCTAAGGGTGATTTCTGCCGGTTTGCACGTGAATATCCATGTCTCCTGGATCCTCTGCTACACATGCAGGTAACTATGTCTCGCTGCTACAGGTACAATCCTTATTGTTTTTTTTTGTGTGCTTACTTATGCTAAATTGTTGCGTTATTTTAGACAACATCGCGTGAGCGAGTGCTCGGAACTCAGTTCTGGGAGATGATGATGCCGTCTGTGCGCCGAGCCAAGGCCTCTGGAGTAGTGGAAATCGTATTCAAGCTCTATCATCACATTCGTGTTGAGCGAGTAAGAGCACGTCATGCTGCTGCTATGAAGGCTAAGGAAGATGCGGTGGATGGCACTGGCACCACAGGTGCAGTTGCAACTCAACATAATAAGGAGAATGTACTAAACCCTGTGATGGTGGTCAGGAAATCAGGAAATATCCGCACCTTGCAATTAGTCGGTAGAAATGGAAGTAACGCGAGTGCTACTAGTTTGAGCAGTGATGATAGTGACAGGAAAATGGATCCCGGTACTGCTGGTGGCAGTGCTCGCAGCAACTCGATTCTGTCGGAAGATGAACTGACTTTGCAGACAGGTTTACTGGCGAGAGAAAGACTGCCAGTGAGGAACCCTGCTGATCAAATGCCCGAAAGCTCTCGAAGTTCTCCTGGAGTTGACGATGGTAATGAGAAAGAGAGCGAGCTAAGAGGGCGGGGAAGCAGCCTGCGTAAATCCTTCGAATTCCTGCAGCGTGCAGCAACAAGCTTGAAGGTTCCGCGCATGGTGAGTCGCATGGAAGAACGACGCAGCACAGTGGACAATTCTGCTTTAGGACGTTTTATGAGCCCTGGTGGCGGTGATGACACTGCTGCTGCGAGTAAATCAAGTGGGAGAGACAACACATGGTGGCTCACCACAAGCATGAAAGCACTCGTTAAAAGTAAGTCTACAGATGCAGAGAGGAAAGCAGAGGAAGACGAAGTGGCACATGCACCACATATGGTAAAAGTGTTTAGTGGGAAAATGATTCCTGCTGGTACTGGCGGGTTGAGTAATGGCAGCACTAAAGGTCGACGTGGATCAGCTAAAAGCCATAATATTATTGGCACACTGAGCAGGATATTAAACGCAAAATGCGCCCCGGCCAATAACAGTATTTGTACTGGATAAAAATGGTAATACGGTAGCTGGTAGCTGCTACCGTCGCAAAGCAACAACAATTGCGATTGCTGCTGTTTGAGCTGTTCTTTGTGATGTTAACTATGAATATATGAATTCAGAATTGGAGTTGAGCGAGAGAGTGACAGAGCGAGAGAGTGAGTGTACGAGTGTGTGGTGTGCGATATTCTATTCTATTGATGACTATTCGTAAATACTATAAGCTACTGGTTAAAGTTATGAAGAATTGGTGAATTCACCAAAACACAGCGGCAACACAAGCGAACAGCATAGCATCCACCGATTTATGCATTGACTACAGCAGCCTTCAGAGTGACAATCCACTCTTGCCTCCACCCATCTCTACCATCTTTTCGTAACCAAGTGTAACGTTGTGGCAATGTGGATAACACGGAAGTAGGGTGCGCGGACAATTGAGGAGGCAAGACACCAGTCGCTTTGACAAAAGAAGTCTCAAACTTTGATGGATGGGCGGTGAGAACACAAAGCAAAGGGCAATGCTGTGATAGATTCCGGAACAGATTCCGACCAGCATGTACACCTAGTGCAGAGTGTGGACACAGGGCATACCCGTACGTTGAATAAACTTCACCAATTGAAGCTAGCGTAGCTTGATCTGACACACAACATGAACTGAAGATACTTTGAATTGAAGTCAGCATATCGACACTTAATGTCACGCTCTGACTGCAATCAGTGTTAAACTGTGCATCGACTTGCGCCATCACATTCGCTACCGCAGTGCAATTTCGCCCACCAGTGAAGTATAGCAAACGTTCGACATTATAAGCGAACTGAATATCCATTGCTGGCGTATGAGTGACACAATTTGGCCCAACTGTCAGATCTCCTACAAACAGTATGGAAATATAGAAATACCATGGAAGTGGGTTATACTAATTTAGATAGTCAAAATATGCAGGTGTACAGCAGTCAAAATCACCTGAAGTGATCATACGATGAATGATGTCATTGGCATTCGTGGCGCAAACAATGCGGCCTGCACAAACAACAAAGAACAACATGATAACCAATATACATTACATTAGATTTCACTGCACTAACGCACACTATCCCATTGCTAAAAATGACCAATACAGCAATAAATTAACATGCATCAAACCCACCCCACCCACTTACCAATCGGAACTCCCATCATTCTTGCCAGTAAGCAGCCCATGCCATTTCCAAAAGCACCACTAGGAATGCAGATGTTCAATGGTAGACCGATAGAGAACTTAGTTTTAAACACCTGCATGAGTCAGAAATAGAAATTAGGGTATCAATAAAAGTGCAGAAAATTAGCAGCAAATGACGGCAAGGAAGTAACCGGTTGGTGTGATGCGCCACTGCGACAATGCAGGACAGCCAAGCACGATACTGCTCGCTTAAATACAGCATCGTACCTGGAGATATGCCTAGACGTAGTAAGTTGACTGCGCAGCTACCCGTGCCCAGTTGATACTATTGATAGAACAAACACCATTCTCAGTAACAAAATCAGCATAAAGAAACAATTCCTTCAGCACACTGCTCTGATCGTCGTTGTTCCCTTCAGTGCGATACACATGGACATTAGGGCTCTGTGAAGTTATCATTTGAAGCTCCTGGACCGCACTAATACGTCCATAGGGATACAATACAGTAAGATCAACAAAAGGACAAGCAGTCACGGCAGAAATAGCGGCAGGACCTGTGTCACCTGACGTGTCCACTAGAATCTTAGCTTTGACAACTTTGCTATTGGCCTTGTTTTTAATCATTAGGTAATGATTAAGCAACTGGGCTGTCATTTGTTGACCAACATCTTTAAATGCCAGTGTAGGTCCATGAGATAAATCTAACAAAATAACATTATCGATGGTAGTCATCGGAAATGGGATCTCCGATGGGAATTCAACGAATGCTTGACGTGTCATTTCCTGAAGTGCTTGGAGGCTGATATCTGTGTATAAATGCATCTGTATAAGTCCAAATAATAAATAAATAAACTGATATATCAAAGCAAAACAAGGATACATCATTACAGTAACACAGCAGACACATACCACTTCAGCACATATTTCTTGGAAAGAGCAGTCTCTCCATTGATACATTTTTTCAAAAGAAATCGATGGGATATCATCTTGTGGAACATATAAGCCACCATCACAGGCATATGAAGAGAATAGAATCTGTTCAAATGATAAATCCGATTCACCACCACGTGTGCTTTTATATAGCATTATGATAGATAAATAAGATTTCTGCGTAAAATGTAAAGGATTTAAAATGATTTTACTTCGCTTAGATTAAGTGTACTAAACGTATTACCGTTTTGTTTAGTAACTAACGATAACGTTATAACATATTACTGTGACCTTGTGCTATCAATAATTACTTTACCTGAGTCAGGCGCTTTACCTGAATGACCAAATCCTGAGGTTCTGCAATCCCACTTTTTTATGATTCTTTGGGAAATCAGCATTGTCATAGGTGTTTCACTTTCCCTAATATTGTCCTGCAAATGCATTCCAAGTCACTATTCCAACACCAAACTTGACACAAATTTTTACAAAATTTCAACGTCGCCCGTCGGTCCGAGAGTGTCTGAGGCAGCAACTTTTTATGTTTAATTGTTCTTTTAATTATATACTTTCCATAATGTTTCATGTCGGAGTTATCCTGTTGGTCTATCGTCATCTATAACAACGATTCATTATTATGGTCTGGAACTGGTGTTCAAGGGCTATTTGACTGTGCCAGCACACTCTATAACGTTTCCTGCTGTTACACCAGGTACAGCTCAGTTTCATTCAATCAGGTCAACAGTCCTGAATACTGTCATTTTATCGTACCTTTTTAAATAGTATTAAACATTTTGAAAATGATGTTTGATTTTAGTTTTTATGATAAGCTCATTACAAAACTTGGTGATCGTCCAATGCAAGTGGTGCAATTAGTTGGTGTTGGAGCTAGTTTTGTTGCCAGTATTGTACATGTATCGTTGGTATGATTTGAGCTTTAACATCCTTCAGAATCATGAATTCGTTGATTATCGGAATGTAGTGCGTGGTGATGCCGATAAAAGAACCGTCGATGATGATGATGACGGTGCTACTATAAAATCGTACCCTATGGTGGTCACTAATGAACATGAGATTAAATCTGTGGTGCATGTGTTAAAACAACCTGAAGGACAAATGCTAGGTCTTTGGAGTTCTGATATTTTACGTGTAGAAGTGACAATAGAAAGGGCAATCCAACGTGCTGGCTGCAGAGTAATGAAATTGGACTTCTCAAATATTGTTTGGGCAGAAAGTTTACCAACTTGGTTATCTACGATGGATAAGACAAGTAATCGTACTCGTACTATTTTGAAGCAATTAACTGCTGTAATTGGTGGAGAAAACGTATCTTCGAAAGCTGAACAAGAATTTATACTTTCTGAGGAAAATATGGACGCTATTTTAGTTGAATTCCGCACATTATTAGCTGAGAAACGTGCTCAAATGGCTGCAATGCAAGCACGGGATCCTAGTCGTCCTTTAGTTTTGTTTGTGCGTGGTGTGGACAGCTTTCTTGCCACGGTTATGAAATATGGTTCACATGGTAGAAAAATGATTAATGTTTACTTAGAGTATTTCTTAAGTTATCCACGCACTGTTAATCCAACGCATGTTGTTGTGGCACAGAGTGATAAGTTTTGGTTTCTGCATTGGTTGAAGAATGATATGATGCGCTGAGGAGCGTTGTCGATGTATATTAGTGAGCCAACTGCCTGTGATCTCGCTGCTGTTTTGGAACGTAGAATCTGTTCCGCTTTATCGGTTTCTGCTGTTAGTGTCAAGAGTGCCGTTGGAGTTGTGAGCGAATTACTGAAGGTTTGGGGGGGGTGATAGCAGAGTGTTAGCTAGGGTTATCAGCGCGTTAGAAACTAAAGTAGCAATCTCTCTGGATCATTTTGTTAGCACGGAAGTCGCTGCGCTGAACGTGGTTTTATGGCGGTGGTACCAGACACTCCCAGAAGAAGCGGAGGAAGAGGCGACTGGAAGAAGCTGCTGTCTAGAGAGAGATTATGTTAAGCAGAATAGGAAAGCCGTTCGGTGTATTTGCGAAAAATTATGTTGCACCTCAACTGGTAGACTGTACTTAGAAACCTTAATGGATGATGGATTGTTGCGCTCTGCTCTGGCGTTGCTAAATGAGTGTCCGGTAAGCCTTCTGGCTTTGCACCAGGTCCAACCAGATACCGTACCTGCTGATCTTGCCACTGATGCTTCTTGTACTGAGAATCAGGTCGGTAAGCTTTATTTGAAGCTGTGCCGCCCACTGGATATAGCTGGCTTGCGCATGTTAGCAAATGGTGTTTAAAGCTCCTCTTTGTATTAATTTGCGGGTTGTTTTTATTGATAGTGTTGCGTGGAGTGTACAGTATCACTGATAATATTCAGTACCAGTGGGCACCAGCAGGGTCAAGATTCAAAAGGCAGACAGGTTATACAGGGTGATGGCACCAACGCAGCGCAAAGCGACACATCAGGCCATGCAGGCAGCACAGTAAGCAGTATCAGAAAGAAAGCAGCAGAACAGAAACAGAAACAGAACAGAAACAGCAGTAGCAGTAGCAGAACATGGCAGAATAGTGCAGAAGCAGCTGAGAATAAAAGTGTTATTGGATGTTGTAGTTTACAACAAACAACAACGAATAACACTGGTATAGACAAAGGCTTCCGCAGATGGTAGAAAGTCGTGGTTAAGGATCCGAAGAGAGGCAGGTAGCTAGGATACTACCGGCCACTTTAAGGCTGCGGACCAAAACCACTAGGGGGCTGGGGAGGATTAGCACCGAAGTTGAAGTCACCAGCACCCGCAGTGTTCTGGGCGCCAAACGTATACTGCGCAGGTGGTGCAGGAGGTGCCTGCCCTTGAGCCTGGCCTTGGAAGTTAAATCCTTGGCCACCATCCATCTGGCCAGAGACTGCCTGACCCTGACCCTGAGTAGCGGTGGGCATAGTGTACGCATCTTCAACTTCATCTGAAGCACCGAAATGCTGTTCAAGAATCTTCAGAGAACGTTCATATATCTGAGTATTTTCGTGGTTCTGAAGATCCTCAATCTTCTGCAAGCCACCACATTCCTCGATCACAGAAGTAATCTGATCAATGATGTTGGCTTGGGGATGCGCCAGAGTAACAGTCTGACCAGCCTTAAGAATATTCTCGATACCTTCCAGAGCCACAGAGATAATCTTAGGCTCCTGCACAACCAAAAGGTCGCATAGCGGAGGGAGGGCACCATGCTGAGCGAGGTAAAGCAATTGCTCGGCGGTACCTCCACTGGTGGCGTTGCTTAGCGCCCAAGCAGCCTCTTTTTGGATATCGAATTCGGAGGCTCTGAGCAGAACAATCAGTTTGGGAAAGACATTCGCAGCAATAACCATCCCAATCTGGTCAGAGTTACCAGCAGTCACATTGGACAAGGTCCAACAGGCTTCTTTGCGGATGTTCTTCTTGGGGTGGTCAAGCAGCACACCCAGTGCACCCAAGACGTTGAGGTTTAGCATGTACTGGGTCTGGCGATCATCACCGGTGACGATATTGCCGACGGTGCGCAGGGCAGGAGTTTGCACGGTTGACACAGAGTGACCAAGCAACTCGATCAAACGGACGGCAATGCCGGTGTTCAGGACAGCCTGAATTCGCTCGTTTGGTCCATCTGAGAGGTAGGAGAGGGCCCAGCAAGCATCAGTAATAGTCTCAAGATCTTGAGTGTGAGTCAGCTTGGCAAGCAGAGGGAGGCATCCTTTTACAAGCTCGAAGTTGGGTGCAGGCTTGCCACGGCACAGGTTAGAGAGGGTCCACGTGGTGTTGCGGATGGTACTCAGGCGAGATGCGTCGGTGAAGCCAGCGGAGACTTGCAAGAGAACGGGGAGAGCCTGGTTGGCAAGCACAAGATCGCGGCATTTCACAGAGTCGCCGGCAACGTTGCCAAGTGCCCAGGCGGCTTGCTCACGAACATCTTCGTTGGGCGACATCAATAGGCGCACGAAAACAGGGACCGCACCAGCCTCAATAACCACATGAGTGTGGTCGGATGTTCCGGAAGCGATGTTGGTGAGAGCCCAGGCGGCTTCAAACTGCAGTGGCGGCAAGTCATCGCGACCCAAGAACTCGACAAAATAGGGCACCACACCACATTCAATGACCTGCTGGATAGGAGGAGAGCGTTCGATTGACAGGAGGCGGCGGAACTGCTGAGTTGCCTTGAGCTTCTCATCGTTGTTATCAGAGAAAACAGCCGCACATTGCTTCTGAATGACATCAGGTGGGATGACCGTGGGACCATTACCTTCAGCAGCATCAGCAGCGGGAGGCATGCCAGGGGTTACACCAGCCTCCTTTGGGTTCAGAGACTGGCGCTTCTTGTTCATCTGTTCTTCTTTCTTGCTCTTACGGATCTCGAACTGTTGATCAGTTCTATTTCTACGTGACTCATCCTTATCAATGGTCTTCTTGACCGAGCGATTACTGGCTTCTTTGCTCATAATTATTCAGTATTTTGTACCGTGATGACAGACGACAAAACAAAAATCACAAAATAATAAGCCACCCAAAGATATTGACGGGGCAATGCTTTTATTTTGTTCTTATGAATAACAAATATTCGATGATGTGCCATATTCGCCGTGTTTCAACTTTGCTAGGAATGGGGTTGGCCGCTGATTGGTCTGGTTCAATGGCTTTCAAAATCAATGAATGGAATGGTCAAAGTGCGATCAATGTTTTGTAAGGTTTTCTAAATTGGAAAAACGAAAACAATAAAATATGGTCTGCAGTTATTGATAGTGGCAATTATGTAATACAACAGCAGTGAATTTGCTGCCCTCGGTTGGCCCGCCTGCACACAGTGATGTTTGTTTAATATGACTGTGTGTTGTTGTTACACAGCAGTGGATATTGTTCAGTATGCTGTTGATTCCGTTGCATTTTTCTCCAGGATTTTCTTCCATTTCCCATCCTATTTTTTCAGAACATTCGACGACATGTAAATCGTGATTTTAAGTAGAACACGTGACCTTCAAGTAACTGAAAGATTATCTTCAAGTGTCTATACTTTTATTAAAAGTGTTTTATTTTTTTTGAATAGCTTTGGTTATTTGACATTATCATATTGTTTATTCTAATATTTTGAAATTTCATCATGGGATGCATTGCCAGCACATCAAACGGTGCTACTTATAGCTTAAATTCAGTTCAGCCAAGTAGCGCACATAGAACGACTGCATTCGCTCGCCAACGCCATGATATGCGTATAGCAAGTATGAATACTGCACGTGTGGATAAAAAAGTGATTCCGTTCAACTCCATTGGCTCCATTTCTACAGATTTACAAGATGCTAGCTTAGATATTGAAGGTGGAAGCACTGCTAGATCGTACCCAGGAAGTATAAATGATACACCTCGCTTTGCGACGGATACTGCGGTGATTGGAGTAAGTGTGAGCAGGCGTCGTTCCAGTGGTAGCTGTAGTTCTGTTTCCAATACTGGATCCAGCTCTGGCTCTGGCTCTGGCTCTGGGCAGAATAGTGATTCCCGGTATCGCGTTCATGAGGGTTACGGTGCAGAGGTGCCTGCGGATGAGATGGAGCTCGATTTAGGATCCCCTCCGCCGAAGAAACAATCCCCGTCCACTCCTCCTGCCTCCAGCCGAAAATACCAACGGCGGCAACGTGCTTCGCTCACCGAGGAATATCTAGAGCATAGGTCAAGGCACTCCAGTTTTGCAAGCGAGCATAGCTCTGAAAAGATGCAAGCGGCCAGCATGCGCTCGAATGGTAGTAAAAAGGATCGGATCTCAGCACGTACAGCTGCAACAGCAGCAACAGCAGCTAACAATACTGCTACAAGTGTCAATGCAGTCGGGCAATGAGCATCGAGTACCAATTATGTTTTTGTTGGTTACGAAGCTAGTGTTCCCTTAGTATGATTCAGTTAGTAATGCATATGTGTACATTTGAAGCTTGAAATTAATGATGTCCTTTTAAATTATTGAGCTGCCTAAAACTGCACACCTCAGCGCTCTGTCTGACAATCCCATGGAATAGGAACTTTTCAAACATGAACCGGACGGACTGATGACCGACGCGAAAGCGAAGTCAGGAACTTTTTCGGAACAACACCTTCACCGTCGGAGCAGGTGTAACTCCGCAACAACGTGATAAAATTGTTGACTAACTAGTACACAAGGTTCGTAATTAAAAATTAAATTAATCAGCTCTTGTAATAAAATATTTATTTAAAATTTTCAATTTATATGGGTTGTGTTGCAAGTAACCGTGCGGCAAATGCAGAAGCCGCGGCAATTGCCGCTGCTGAAGAGGAAATGATATCTGTAAAACAAGATGCAAGATTTAGATTACTTGGTTTACATCGACAAGAAATGGTAGCATTATATAAATTCTTTCATCAGCAGCAGTTAAATGAAGATGATGAGTTAGATATTTGTATCTTTCTGACGAATATCAAAATGGATGTATCACGTTTCACAGCACAGCTGTTTAATTCCGGAGAGAATTTGGAAGAGCATCGATTCTTAACATTTGAAGATGTAAGTGTGTTACCTCGTTACTACGGTTAACTGCTACCTGTTTCGTATACGTTACGTAATGTAATTAGCAGCGGGTTTTGTTATTTGTTATTTCTCTCATACTCTTTTATCTGTCTGCTGTCTGCATGTTCTGTGATCACTATCTCTACAGTTTGCTATACACGTGTGGATGTTTGCCACTCAGAGCAGGGACGATTTGATACACTTCGTTTATAATCTTTATGCTCGTCACCCAAGAGGCATTGCGGCGCTTCAGGATGAGGCTACCGTGCATGCACGTAGAGTGGTCAAAGTTGCGAAGCTCATGCATCAAGTTCACGGGAAAGGTTATTCAGATGCTCTTAGAGCAGTTTACGACCACATGGTTGGTCAGCAAATGTCAGAAGAGCTTGATGAAAAAGCAAAATCAAAGCGTAACGCAGCTAATGCCGCTGCTGCTGCCTTGATTCCTCGTCCACCTACAGCTGCGGGTGTGGATTTGCTGTTGACTGCGGAAGATGGCAGTACAGTATCACGAGAGGAATTCATGAGTCAGCTTAACAGTAAGCTGTCATTGCTGTACCCTGCTTGTGCTGCGCAAGGTGCGCTGAGAAGAGGTGTGCTTGGAGAAGCGTTTTGGCGTCCAATGCAGGCACGGGCTACCGCAGCACGGAGTGGCGGTAAGCACCTCAGAGCGGTTAGACGCACACTACTGCAGCGACAACGACAGTTGGAAGCTGATGTAGCTGGCGAGGATGACAGCGACAGCGACAACGACAACGACAGTGGCGGTGAGTGGGCAAGCTATGGTGATGATGTGAGCGTCATGACGGAGCCCACGATTGGCATGCGCTCGCGCCGCAGCAGTAACAGTGGGGTTGACAGTCGAAGGAACAGTCGGACGGATCGACGAGGCAGTGACAGCAGCAGTGATATCAGCTATGGTAAAGGTAATGCCACTGGCAATAGCAGTGCAGCCGTAACGTTAGGACCAAGGGATGAACTGACAGTGCGCCGAATTCCCGTGCCTATGGGAACTGCTACCGGCACTCCTGCTGGGGCTGCGGACTCACTAAAGGCATCCAGTATGCACGCAAACCCAATTGCTGATGTGCAAAACACGAGACGTAGGTACAGCGAAACCCATGCACACGTTAGCACCCGTAGTGATTCGGGCAGTACAGTTGGTGGCTCGTCAAGACGGCATTCATTCACCGAGATGCGAAGCGTGAGGCGTGTGGGCATCTCCCCGCAAGTGTCTTCCAAGCGTATGTCACAGCGGCGGCAGCGACAGTCTTTCACTGCTGAGAATTTTAAGAGCCAAGATCAAGGGTCTTCCTGGAAAGGCAGCTCCCTTTGGAAGGCGCACCGGGTTGGTCCAGGTTAAGCTTAAGTTAAGCTTATTTACCTTTATCTTCAGACATATTAATAAAGCTGTTAGAAAATACAGTAGATAATAACGTTTAAATTTCGCTCATTAAGTGTGGCAGGCAGACAGACAGACAGACAAGCAGGCAGACAAGCAGGCAGACAGACAAGCAGGCAGGCAGATAAATGTGTAATGCGGCACATTCCTATTTCCTCGTCTCCATCAATCACACTCTAAGCTATCGCACCAGCCACTTTCCGCCAGTTTCACCGGCAGTGCCAGTACTATTTTCAATCTGTGAAACAAGCCGCTCGTACTCGGTCAAAGCACCAGTGGACCCCGAGGTGGAAGCTGGAGCAGAGGCAGAAGAA
>JACKZZ010017059.1_pt1 | contig 14498 bp, 12 predicted proteins | sample 8027871 | NCBI WGS metagenome assembly JACKZZ01 (sample SAMN15724774, study PRJNA655200) | protist metagenome | isolation source: fluorescence activated cell sorting (FACS) single amplified genomes of... | place: USA: West Boothbay Harbor, Gulf of Maine | collected 2000-07-19
TTAACTTACCGTCTCCAAAGTTGCTTTAAAGGACTTGTGATCTTGTAAGTTTTCTGTACTATAAATGGGCATCCATTCACTGCTAAACAGTGCTTGTCCTAGCATGAGTTCGAGGAAGACACATCCCAAGCTCCAAATATCAGCTTTCTGTCCATTGTATTTGTGTTCTTTTAGCAGTACTTCAGGAGCAAAGAAACCAGGACTTCCACAAAAGTCACTTGTAATATGATCTTTTGATAGCTATAAGAGTAATAGATCATATAACTAAACCATTGCAATCGTGGTAGTGTTATTTTAATATCCCATACCTTTTGACACAGTCCAAAATCAATCATTTTTACTTGCGATTCGTCATGAGCAATGAGAAAGTTCTCCCTGTCATAACACAACATAAGTGTCAGCATGTTATCAAGAATACTAGAGACGTATTCACTTACGGTTTAATATCTCGATGACAATAATCTCTTAGATGAATATGTGTCAAGATAGGCAGAGTCTTTCGAATCAAGTTGCTCAACGTTTGTTCATTCACACCATCTATATCAATACTCAATATAGCAATGTAAGATATCACGAGGCTATAGACTATTTACCTGTATATGCATCGAAATGTTCAAAGAAATCCTTTCCACCCTTTTCAGTAATTAAATAAAGAAAACGCTGTGTATGAACAATATCTACAAGACGAATGACTCCTTCATGCTGCATTTCAGGATCTTTCAATGCTCGAATCTCGTCATTGATACGGCCCAGAGACAGAAGATTGGATACATTATCTTTATCAATGACTTTAATGGCCAATGTCTCATTCGATTCACTTGTAGAGGAACCATCATAAACACATGCATAGTTTCCTTCCCCCAGAACAGAACCTATGGTATACTTCCCGATGCGTTTCTCTGTTTCTTCGACTTGTTTAGCCATCGCAGGAATAGATCCGTAGCCAGGAACTTGACTAGGGACAACATCCCATAGCAAGTGATCATTGCATGTCTTTAACCTATTCAATATAAAAACATGATATTAGAAGGGATATATACTATTAAAGATCATAAAACATACTCGTGAAGCTTCTGTTGCATTTCCATGGCATCATTAAGAATTTGTTCTTGCTGTATTTCATTGTTCTGTTGAGCTGCAAGGGATACTTTCAAATCCATTTCCAAGGCCAAGTACTTGGCATCCTGTTCTTTAATGATCAAATCTTGTTCTTTGATCTTTTCTACTAACAAGTTCTTTGGATCAAAAGGAAGCACAGATGCAGAGGATGTACTACTGTTGCCTTGTATAGGCTGTTGTTTATCCATTTCCATTAGCTGATTGGAAGTTAAGTGTGTTTGGAACATCGTCTAGATAGATTCAATTCGATGAGAGACAAGAAGGGGGGGTATTTATTATTGTTTTATCTTACCACAGGTGTATGGGCTTGAATATTCAATACGGCCTTTGCTGCAGTGTCTGTTACAATATACTTATGGCTCTTGAGAGCATCTATTCAATGAAAAAACCTGAGTATGATAGACAACTATCTGTTTTAAAAAAGTACTTACTCTGAATAGCAAGTGTAATCTTTTCCATTTCAAGTGAATCTTGAATACAAATAACAATGGTGTCCATTCTGTAGTAGTAGTAGTACTGTAGTCACACAGACAAGGCAAGTTGTTGAATGGAGTACAAAGATGAGTTGGTCAATAGAGTCCTGGTCGTCTCTTATTCTGTTATTATAGAGATAGAGAACACGTGACATAAGTATGCGTCTACTGTTGGATCTTAGCCTATACGTATAAATATCTATTCTTATTCCAGGAAAAGAAAAAGAGTCTTATCAAAGCTGAGAAGCTTTCTCATTGGTTGTTTTAAATCTTATTCTCAAATTGTTATTAGTTATCAATCTATTTTTAGATCTTATACAAATCACTTCTTGCGTCCCTTCAGGAATAAGACCTTGAGGCATCAAAACACAAGAGAGAGAGAGAGTCTATTGACGGAGATGATGGAAAGTTATTCAAGACTCATAAGAGTTCTTTTCAATGATTGAACACTACAAAAGAAACAAAAGCCCTGCATCGTACACAAAAAGTCTTGGTGATGTCTCTTGATTGACAAAATTAGCCTCTTTTCTGTTCTTGTACTACAACTGTGGATCTAAAACCAACATTTGTGTCTATAAATGTAAAAAAACAGAATTAAATGGATCTTTCTCTAGTAGTAGATGGCAATAAAAACGAGGTAGTAGTAGACGAAGAAGATATTTGTTTTGATGCTATCCATGATTTAATAAAAGAGACTGTATTAAACGAATTAAAAGAACAAAAGAAGCCAACTCTTCCATTCATTCATCATCACAATAGCATGGGAGAATGTAAATGTGTTTTCTCTTTTTCAATTCTTTTTTTTTCTAATGTATTTTTTTTTTGCTTTTATACAGATGCAGAAGATTTGATTCCTCCAGAGAACTTTTATATGGTAGAACCTGGATTGTATCGTAGTAAGTGTGTGGATATATATATATAAAATTGTATAGATATATACATACATCTTTATGACAAGGTGGCTTTCCAAAGAAGAAGAACTTTGCCTTTTTACAAACACTTGGATTGAAATCCATTCTGTACGTAAGAGTAGATATATATATATATATATCTATATATGCTGATTATAATGTGTATAATAGAACACTAGTATTAGAAGAATATCCAACATCCAATGAAGAGTTTAATGTACAGAATAATATCTCGTTATTGCATTTTGGAGTTCCAGGGAATAAAGTACGTAGACCATGTTTTTGTTGTAGTTGTCACCATAATAATATAGTATATTGCTATATATTCATACATAGGAACCGTTTGTTGATATTCCTGAAAAGGGCATTGCAGATGCTCTTAGTGCTGTCTTAGATAGAAGGAATCATCCGATGCTGATTCATTGTAATAAAGGAAAGGTAATGGATGTGTGATAACTCTATAGTTGTTAGTATAGTAAAACTCAATATAATTGAATAGCATCGTACTGGATGCTTAGTAGGCTCCCTCCGAAAGGTAAGTTTCTCAATCCTCATCTTCCTATTCATCTACCTATTCTTTACCTCAATAGGCCCAACAATGGGCCTTTAGTTCCATCTTTGATGAATACATTCGCTTTTCCAACCCCAAGCCTCGTATGATGGATCAACAAGTACGTAGTATTTGAATAAACACACTATTACTATATAGTCTATTATAAAGCTAATATGGTAGTTTATTGAATTCTTCAAGATCGAAATGGTTAAATGTCTCTCTAACCATTGTCCTAAATGGCCTGGCTTGAGTTATGCATAGATAGAGTAATAAGAGACAAGTACGAGTGTAGGAAGAAGAAGAGAGAGAGAGGGATGGTGTATTGTTTTTATATTTAAGCATAAATTAAAGTGTAATGATTTCATCAGGGTGAGGGGTGTGGGAAGTCATGACGGAGATGTCGGCTTGTTCTTGCTCACGTCTCTTTGCATCTTCATGTCTATTGTAAATTATATAAGCAATGATACTGATCAATAGAATGACTATGATCACGAAAAGAGCTATTGCCCAATCTGCAGCTGCGCTTCGTTTGTTTAATGGACCAGACATGGATTTGTTTGAGGTTGGAGGCTCCTTTTCAGTGTCAGTATCTTCTAGAAGACCTTCATCTTCATCATCTACATCTTCATCTTCATCTTCATCAGCTGTATCATCTCCGACTTCATCTTCATCAACTTCTTCTTCAGTAGAAGCTGGAGCTTTAAGAGGAGCTTTAAGAGGAGCTTTGTGTTGGGTACTGGAAGCACCCAAAGGAGCTCTTTGTTTGGTTTGTGCAGAAGTAGCAGCTGACGTTGATGTTCCCAGGAGTTGTTTCTTCTGTGCGACAGGAGCTACAGCAGTTGGCTGTGTGTTTGGCATCACAGCAGCATTATTCATAGTTGGTACTGTCCCCGGTTGTAGTTGTTGCTGTACAGGCAGCTGTCGACGAGTAACAGCAGAGGTCAACATAGTATTCCTAACTACAACCGCTATTATGATACACATAAAGGTAGTATATAGCTTGTTAAAAGCTTTCATATTGTATAAATGGTTATTGATATTCTTTCGTAGTATCACACCGAGTGAGGATATTGAAAAGTGGGCAAGATAATCCTTTTTATGCAGATTTCAATCCAAATTGTACTAGAAAACGATCAGTTCATTCAGCCCCACAACCCTTTTACGCGGTTGTTATTCCAACGGATGAATCTATTTGTATCGAGAATTTGGATCTTTGACTTGGAATAACGTTTTCAAAGTTTAGAGGAATAGAATAACAAGAATACAAAGGAGATTTGAATAATTTATCAAAAAAAACCCAGACGTGCGGTGGTTTTACAGACGCGAGGCGGATGGATCAAAGGCCATGCAGAGATCTCGCATCTCTAAAAGACTCTCTTCTAAATAATGACAGAACGGTCGCGCCCAATTCAATTTCCTGCAGACGATATTGAAATGGCAGCTATTGTTCTTGATCATATAGGCTACACCTAGTCCATCTGGCACGACTTCACCATATCCCCATCCATCAAACAATTCATTCGACATATTACTCGTCGATAGTTTCCAATGCTTTGATCGCGCATATAAAGGATCGTCGAATAAAGTTGCATGTTCACCTGGTAAGAGACATTGTTTCAAGCCAAACAGATGTCGATCTACACCTTTGGCTACAACCGCTCGTTTGATGTACTTGATATGCTGGGCAATGGCATGTTGTAGTAGCTTTAGTTTTTCTTGAGTCGGAACGCCAGGGTGATCTTCTACCATAGCCTTGGTCCATGCAGCAGATTCAATGGATAACGACCGTGTCGTTTCAGTCCTTCCATGTAAAAAGATTCTCACTTGTGTTGCTTCATACGTAGCTGCAGATTCATTAAACATCTTACGATAAGCCAACTGCATCGCCATTTGAACAAACGCATCAGGACTGCATCGGAATCCCTTAATCTGCGTTTTCCCAAACCCATAGAAAGACTCGACTTCCACTTCACGATTACTCACGTGATGAGTAAAGACTTGAATTGCTCGATGAATCGCATCAAGAGTGACTGGAGAATAGTTGAAGTTCAGTTTTTGAAGGCTCGATGACGTCATGGACGGTACAAGTGCATTGGATGCAAAGGACTTGTAGTTGGACGATGGAGGCGTTTGGTTTAAGCTTCTCAAGACCCAATCAGCAAAAACGCCCATGGCCATGCCATCCAGCATGGAATGTTCCGCCAAGAGTCCAGCTTTTCCATTTGCAAAGACAATGAATTGAATGGTTTTGTCAAAGAAACGATTCTGTCCATCTCCATGCCATATCGCTCTAGATACACAGGTTCTCGACATTGGACTTGTGTCATCTAGGCATAGAATGAACATGGAACTTTCAATCTTACGCAGCGTTTCTTCGTTCCCATCTTGCTGTAATAATTCCAATCGATCTTTAGCCCACACATGTCTATCTTGAGACGTTAATGCTCCAATGGCAACAGACGTTTGCTTCTTTTCATAATGAACAAGCGAATAGAGTTCTAAAGCGATGGTATCCATATTAGACTCTGGTCCTAGTTGCAAGATATAAAATGCATTGTTCTTGATGATGCAAACATGTTCATTCTTGATAGGGTCATACATTCGATACTGATCTTCCTGTATTCCTGGAATTCTACACGAATGAAACATATATTTGTATGCAGTTGCACATAAAGCAATCTTCTTCTTTCGACCTAATTGTTCAGGTTCTAATTCTCCACTCACGACTTTATCTCGAAAGGCTTTAGCTGCAATGATTAAAGAAGCAGCTCTTCCCACTTGTGAAGATTGAAGAGGATGAATAGAGTCTGCGAAATGGAAAAAGTAGTTGACATTGAACACAACGTTGTCTCGTACTTGGAGATACCCCAAAGTATTCCACCATTCGGCTAACCAAGAAGTGTTCTTGTTCTTCTTATCTTGTTGTCTTTGTTTCAATCTATCTTGTAGAACATGACCAATAGATAGACGAAAATCCTCCACTGCAAGTTGTGTCTCTTGTAATTCTTTAGCATTTCTTGCCAATGGTTGGATCGATTCAAGGTAGATTTTACATGTTTCTTCTATTGAAGGAATAGGTAAAGAAGGCAAAGAAGATTGAAAACGATACAATGGTAATGTTTCATCTTCTATATCTTGTTCATTTTCATATTGTCCATTGCAATCATGGTATCCTTTTGCATTGAATTGAAAGGCATTCTTGATTGTCATTTTTTGATTACAAAACTAGACAAAATTATGGATACATTTCTACCAAGAGATTTGAAAAGAGGTCTAGTTTTGTAAGTCTGATTTGCCCATTTTCACTGAAAATCAATGGTGGAGGAGGAAGCGTTGGAAGAGATTCGAAAATGCATTCCATGCGTTGCGTATAAAGGCATTGACAAGTTTTATGATATAGGTGGTTTATTATTGAATCCATCTATTTTACAATCATGTGTAGATATATTAATTCAAAGATATGAATCTAAACTAGATGCATTTGATTCCATTGGATGTTTTGATGCACGGGGCTTTCTCTTTGGACCGATTCTTGGATTGGCGTTTAAAAAGAAAGTATTCATGTTAAGAAAGCCAAATAAAATGCCACGTATAGCTCATACAGTGCAGTATAGAAAAGAATATGTCGGAGATAATGGAGATAGTTCAGAGTCTTTGTGTATTCAACAAGATGCGGTCTTGGCAGGAGAGAAAGTGCTTTTAATTGATGATCTGATTGCTACGGGAGGGACATTGGGCGCAGGAGTGGAGTTAGTAAAGGAAGGGGGTGGAGAAGTGTACGAGTGTGTTGTTTTATTGGAGATTGAAGAGCTCAATGGACGCAAGACTTTGAGTGATAAATATCCTAATCTAGCGATATGGACGATGTTGGGTTTGTAGAAATAGATATAGCCAATGATTGCATGGCGAAGAGTCTACTTCAAGTGTATTTACAGATAATCAACCTAGACAATAACCTATCCATACGCTACTACAAGTAAATATAATATATCTAAACAGAATGAAGCAAAACCTAGATTATAATACTCAAAGTCTAGTCCATCCTTCTATTTTCATTCCAAACCCTGATAGATCGAATTCTGGTTTCTTCTTTGCTAGAATGTTTACTGAATCGACTTGCATAGATTTCAAGACTTGCATACCCATTCCAAATACAGACTGTCTCGCCATTAGCTCACCACTTATATTAATCAGTTCTTCGTCACTCGACGTCAATATAATTACTCCACACGTATGATTCTTTGTAATTTCATGCTGGGCCCATTGACACTCCACGGCCATTCCAAGTCCCTTTTCCATAAAATACACGATGACGTTAGTCTGGTGACTTGGATTTCCATAGACAAGAGCTTCAATCACCTGGGTATTGATTGTAGATTGATAACGAGATAAATTAAAGGCACCAGTTGGAGTGTTGCATTCTTTTACAGCTTCTCCTTTGTCATTCAATATGGGCGACACTAGTGTTTCCGTAGTGAATCGATATCGAATCATATCAGAAATAGTAATCATATGCAAACCATGTTTCAATGCAAATACTTCAAGCTCAGGACGACGCATCATTCTACCATTATCATCATTAATTTCACACAAGAAACCCACTGGGGAGCACCCTGCAAATCTCGCAAGATCTACAGCTGCTTCAGTATGTCCAGCACGTGAAATGACACCTCCATCTTGAGCTAGAAGAGGAAAGATATGACCTGGCCTATTGAAATCTTCAGGCTTTGAAGCATCATCTGCAATGGCTAAGATCGTCCTTGCACGATCTGCAGCTGAGATACCAGTAGATACATTCTTAATCAAATCTACAGAGACTGTGAATTTACATCTTCTAGATTCCATGTTCTTTGATACCATAAGTGGAAGTTGAAGTCGTTGCAATCGATCTGACGTAGTAGGTGCACAAATAACTCCACTACAATAACGAATCATAAAAGCAAGGGATTCTTCTGTAGCAAATTCAGCAGGCATGATCAAATCTCCTTCATTCTCACGATCTTCGTTATCTAAAACAACTACAAACTCTCCACGACGAACCGCAGCAACCGCTTCTTCAATGGATGAAGTTCCTTTATTAGTATTAGTATCACTCGAAGTTTCTGATTTATATGGACCTGACACATGTTTGTTGTTATCTGTTGTGTTCATATCGCAAGCTTTCATTCCACAAGCTGTTGTCGGTGACATCCTCTCCTTGGATGCGTATGTACGTATTGAATGATATTTATAATGGAGCAAGTTGTGTGTAGTTTGGTTGGTTCCTGCTCACCATTCCTTTTGAAGTTCAAGCGTCTCTTAACTTATGAGACATGAGGAAAGATTTTCTCCATAGAAAATGGATATTTTATCTGAATTAAGATCTTTTAATACTAACTTATTGTAAAATAGACGGTTGGTAGGTCTCCCGTGCATGTCTTGAATTAAAACGATAAGGTAATGGGTGTACAAGAGAGATCTTTTAAATTCACTGCAACGACGGAATGGGTTGTTGAGAACGTTGGTACACAAATCACTCGAGTCTTTTGTCCATCAGTTCCAGTTAACATGGATTCACTGAAAGCTTGTTGATTTCCAGCAAAATACACATGTGGACAAGTATCTAATACAAACGGATCTGTATCAGGTGATGGATAACATCCTAATGTATCTGGAGCTGTGGGGGCAATGTGTCTCCACTTCAAAGTATTTTCCATACACTTAAGAGGAGTAGGACCGTCAACACTACGCATTATATCATCAATATTTTGTCCCGAAGACCCCAAGAATTCAACATTATCAATAGCAGCTTGATAAGGATTCGCAACGGAAAGAAACGTAGAGTAGCGACTTGATTGAGGAAATAGACATTGATGGAATGCTTGTTGGGGAAGTGTATAATTCGATGGATCCATTGGACCTGGCATAATATCAATTGGAATTGTGGAAGCCAGCTACGAGTAGATACTAGGATGGGACACTGGGGATTGTATTATAAATTAACAATGCGATCGAGATCTCACCTGAGAGAGTGAAATATCCAATTCTCTAACAGGAGATGCCATTCGAGCCATGTCATTGGGTTTGAGTTTTGAATGCTGCAATATTATTGACAATGTCTAAGCGTACACCTGTATATTGGTAGTAAAGCGTTGCTTACGTTGGTTAATTTCACAATGTCTTTCTCTTTGGCAATGGAATTCCCGGCAACAATAATGCGTACTACCTTTGACACAAACTATTCAATACCAGGATATCATACATGATTCTATCGACTCGCATGGCAACATAACCTATTCTATGTATAAGGCTTACTGTCTCATCGCCTAATCTTCCTGAAAAGTAATCCACAAAGAGTTGCATTGCCAATGGAATGGGATCAACACCCACATTTAAACCAGAAACCAATACAACGTATTTATCCTCCTTAGCTGTATTTTGAATATATCAATAAGAATACAACACATCTAACAGTAATACCTAGTACGTACGCAATTGATGGTTGAGTTGAGGTGGTATACCTGGTAAATACCATTCATCTACATGAAACCCAGCTCCGTCTTTTAACATGGCTCCTTGAACAGCAATCACAATACCTGTCACCAGTTCTTTCACTGGGATGTTTCCAGTTAATTCAATTCGCCCACTTTCATCTTCAAGCACTAGAGAATCGTCATCAGAGGTAATATTAACAGATGTATCCACTTGAATAGCAGGCTATGATGCAAGTAAGTATCTGTTATTATATCTACGCAACGTCCGTCTTGGATGAATCGTATCTACCTCATCCGAGAACTCATCCAAAACACAAGGTTTTCGCTTCATTTCTTTATAAATCGTTCCCGATACAACATATCTCTTTCCATCACTTAGATCAATGATTTTCGATACCGTTTCTCCACTCGTTGTCTTGTTTACTTGACTGTTATTGTTTATTATAGGACGTAATTGAAGCAAGCGACTGACATAAATGTGTGAGTACTGTTGAGTAAATGTCTTTTTCTTTAAGATAAACTTCTATTGAATACGTAGTGAATGAATTATAAAAAACAGGGTTGTTTATAGTATACTACTTACTTGGTACATTGGTGTATAGTCTGCTTTACAACGCACAATCTATGTCGATAGATAGAGTGTAAGAAGTGTGATATAAATATAAACAATGTATTTCTATTCATATATATTATACCTGTTCCTCTACAAAAGGTGACAATACATCTATCACTTCATTCTTCTTATTCATCGTATCCAAATCACTTGAATTAATTGAATTCTCGTTACCAGTATCAGAAGGAACGGATAAAGGCATTGTGTTTTTGCAAAATAACCAAAAAAAAATAATAACATATTTTAGACCAATCAGAAAAGGGATAGATTTTTTAAAGGATTTTGATTGGTTTAGAAAACTTTTACAACAAGTGTGTGTCCTTTCTAACGGATATATTATATCTAGGGCTCTTTGCAATTTATATATAGATGTCTCTGTCCTATCAAACTCACTTATGAAATGGATTTGCGACAAAGCAGCGTATGGTCCCCCATTGTTGCAGATACACGAACTGAACTATTCAATTCTTTCCTTTCATCATTCACTTGAAGAGCAGTTGGAAGGTCTTCTTTATACTCAAAGCTCTGACTGAAGAAGAGAAATAATATGAAGAAGGAAAGGCCAATGGCTATTTCGACATAATAGATATACTCCTGTCTGCCATTATCCAAATTAGTAGGTAGATAGCCCATTCCATCTAAGACATTCTGAACCATAGAAGTAAGCGTTCCACCCAATGCAGTGGTCAGTAAATTAATACCCTGACATGCACTCTTTACATTATCTGGTACTTGATTATAGAACAGATCGTATGCAGCAATAACAGCAAGAATTTCAGCTAATCCTAGGAAGCAATATTGAGGAACTTGATACCAAATGGATATGACACTTACATCACGGTGTTCACCAGTCTCTTCATTCGCACAAATCGAATTTAAGTTGGGGATGATTGGACTCTTCCTTCTTTCGACTTCTACAATTGCTGAACAAACAAGAGCAAGAAGTGCAAAAACAAACCCAGCTCCAATTTTTTGTAGAGCTGTAGGGCCATTCGATTGTTTTAACAGCTTTCCAAGGAATGGGTAGATCCAGATATCCAAGATAGGAATGAACACCAGGATGACAATGATGTTCCATACACCCCAGGCACCTGGATTATACTGTTTCGTTTTAGAAAACACTCTACAGTCCATTTGACATCCTTGATTAATCCATGGTCCATTCATAGCCAAATACACCATCCAAAATGGAACCATAAACCCCAAATACGGTAACAATCTCAATAATTCCCATGATCCACGTACTTGTTTATTGGTCCAATATCCACCATTCTCAACCTTTGCTACATTGACCCATTCACAATGCTTTCCAAGGAATATCAAACCAATGATACCAAGAAGTACAAGCGCTCCTACAACATACGTAAGTATTTGGATTGTTAAATTTTGAGGAACAAATACGAACACAATATTCAATATCACACAGGCGGCTAGTGTAAATGCACACGTGATGACTGCTTTTCCAATGATGCTGAATTTTGCTGCATACCAGACGATAGAGCAAAAGATCGCTAGGTCACTTTCAGAAGGAGGGATTCTATAATACTTTTTACGGCCTAAATAAAATACGACCATGGCGATTAAGAATAAAATAGCTGCGATGATGAAAGAGGCCGAGAATGAATATTTTTTGCCGATTTGGTTACTTCCGCTGATCGCAAAGTCTGCCATATACGCCGTTGCAATAATGGCTCCGATATTATTGGCCCAGTAGAACCAATTGAAGAAACGATTCATTTCCTTCACCTCAGTGACGGAATCATATTGATCAGCTCCAAGGGTGATAACATTCGCTTTAATACCACCACTTCCAGTACATATAAGACCATATAACGCAAAGAAAAAAAGTCCACTACTTCGAATGGTAGGCCAAGAAGCAACTGAAATAAGGGCCAGTCCAATAGTATAGAGGATAGAGAACCATAAGATGGTCTTGTATCGTCCTAGCATTGTATCTGCTACATACGCTGCAAAGAGTGGAGTGATGTAAACCAATGATGAGAAGACAGCAGTATACATGGACGCTTGATTAGATGAATAGTCCAACTTCTTTTGAATATACAATACTAAATTCGTTTGAAAGGTAAAGTACGCCAATCGTTCACACATTTCCATAATGAGAATATACGAACACACACTAATAAATCTGTTTTTTACAATTCTTTTCTTCGGACTTGCATCTTTATCGACAGCATCTGTATAATCAGTATGACTTGTTTCCAATACTGTAATGGGTGTCTGTGGACTTTGTAGATTGCATGAAGGATCCATCCTTTGAGATGTTTCCATGTCTATTTATTCTACCAGTAATTGGAAAATAGAAGAATGACAGATGAGACGACTGGAGGAGATGGATGAAAGAAGTAAGACTTGTCTTGACAAATGAGTGACAAAAAGGGCAGACAACTTGTCTGCCCTTTTTGTCACTCATTTGTCAACACCAGAGAGCTATTTGAATGGTAGAATTACGACCTGATATGTCTTGATGGAGTAGAAATTCAATTGGCTATTCGTCAATTCAACTTGACTGCACACAAAGTAATGAGCATTCTCACCTCGCACAACTTCTCTTCCCTCGCACACCATCTCGCACACCTTTGTCAACAATCTTCTGCGAGTCAAATCAGAGATAACATCGACCTTCAATTGAAGGCCAAGAAGTTTTTTAAACCTCTTCAATACCGTGTAAAAGTATTACAACTTTAAATTCATGCTGCATATCTTTGTGAAGATTCCTATTAGAATATAAACACGATATTGCCTGTTGTTTTGCTACAAACGTGAATAAAAAAGATCGGTATACATCTAGTTGCGCAAATGCGCAAAAAGTAAATAAGATCCCGAATTGATCTTTGCAAATCTACGCAGCGACGATGGATTCAATATCTTCAATGGGTTCTAGCTTCATAAATCCAGTAGCATCTGCACAACGATGGCATAAAATAGATGAATTAACATCTACTTCAGGACACACTTTCCAACAACGAGGACATTTGTGACCCAGAGCCGAACGAACGACAATTTTAATGTCATTTTCTTGGCCATTAAAAGGGACGTTTACGTTTTCAGAGTATGAAAACGAACGTTGAGAATCGCCCTCCATACTCGCCTCAGTTGTATCTTTAAAGCAAATAGACACTTGCGAACTCAAAAACACGTCTTCTAAGCTGCTATTACCTGCAAGTGATTCTAGCAGCTTTGCCAAAGCATGATTTTCAGATAGTTCAATCAATACACTCGCTTCTAATTGTCCACCCAAACACTGATCTGCACGAGCCTTCTCCACAATCCGGTTGATTTCTAAACGGATGCGCCGTAAAGCCTCCCATTCCTTTTCAATAGACGGTTGATGCCATGCTTCTTCAGCTTCTAGCCAACCTAATTGTGAGATGCTATGAAACGTCCCCTCTTCTTCACTTTCCTTCTTTAGATTCAATATTGCTTCATTTCGATGTATATTGATATCTTCAGCTGTGTGACACACAACAGGTGCAATGGCCTTGGTTAAGAAATCCAGACATTTCCATAACACCGTTTGTGAAGCACGTCTAGACGGAGAGTCCACTCGATCACAGTAGAGACGATCTTTTGAAGCCTCCATGTAAAAGGATGATAGATCAGTTGAAATGAAATGAGCAATCGTCTGTTGGACTTTACTAAAGTTATACGATTCGTATCCATCCGTCACATTCTTCTCCAACTTGAACAATAGATGGAACATGTACTTTTCAAGACTAGGAAGGTACTGGTAAGGAATGCTATCGGTTTCAGGGTTGAAATCATGCAAATTGCCCAATAAAAATCGTGCCGTATTGCGAACTTTACGCAGACCGTCACTTACTTTACCGATAATACTAGGTCCTACTATCACATCATTCGTATAGTCTGTTCCGGCAACCCAGTAACGCAATACATCGACACCATATGCTGGCATTTGAGGACGACCTTTCATCTTACGACCCTCGATCATATCCTGGGGTACAATGACATTTCCAATTGATTTAGACATCTTACGGTTCTTTTCATCCAATACAAATCCATGTGAGACTAAGGTTTTAAATGGAGAGCACTTTTGCATCGCTACAGAGGTTAATAACGACGATTGAAACCATCCTCGGTGTTGATCTGAACCTTCCAAATACACATCTGCTACAACAGGCTCAGTTTTATCAACAGCTCGACGACCTAATGCAGAATGCCAACTACTTCCACTATCAAACCAAACATCTAATGTATCTGTTCCTTTGACATAGGTCTTTCCATTATCGCGATATGTAGGTGGTAGTAGTTCTTGAACGGATAAATCCCACCAACAATTCGATCCTTTCTCCCGAATAAGAGCTTGTACATGAGATA
>JACKZZ010009765.1_pt1 | contig 14490 bp, 12 predicted proteins | sample 8027871 | NCBI WGS metagenome assembly JACKZZ01 (sample SAMN15724774, study PRJNA655200) | protist metagenome | isolation source: fluorescence activated cell sorting (FACS) single amplified genomes of... | place: USA: West Boothbay Harbor, Gulf of Maine | collected 2000-07-19
TTTTGATAAGGACAAAATCAATTCATGTGGACTCTTCGGTGTAAACAATGCTCAATTGACCCTAACATTCAAAGGTGCTAACAGAATGATACAATTCGCACAAGGAGCAGGAGTAGTTATACCTACTTCTGCGGATGTTCCTCCGCTACCCGCCTACCTTGTGGGAAACAACTTGACATGCGAATTCGCATCATCCCAACCCTGGACAAAAGCGGATTTAAATGTAAATTTCTTATCGCCTCCGCTTGATATGACCTTACCAAAAGTTAGTATCGCAAGTTATATGGAGTTTCCAAGATACATCACGAATATCAACACTCCTAACCCTACCGCAACTTCGTTCGATATCACAAGTTCCACATTCACATTACCGAGTGTCCCCGATTACCTTGTCCTCTATGTGAAAAAACCGACTTATACCTCACACGAGAACGATTACAAATTCCCTATTAGCAAAGTGTCTATACAGTTCGATAATATGGCGGGGATATGCTCCACACTAACACCCGAACAACTCTACCAAACCAGTTATGAGAATGGTTTGAAAATGGATTGGAATACTTATAAGGGTAAAGTTTCCAGTGTAGGGGGTGTAAAAAATATAAAAACAGTTGGAGGATTCCTGTGTCTCAAATTTGGTAAGGATATTCCCTTACAAACAGGTTTAGCATCTGGTGTTAGTGGGAATTTCAGTTTATCTCTAAACTTAACATGCGACAACCCAACAGTATCCCCAGTCCAAAATAATGACGGTAAATATCGTGATATTACAGTTCCGCAATTACAGTTAGTCGTAATGACCCCAACAAGTGGATTCTTCGTAACATCGGCAGGTAGTTCCGCAATCCATAAAAACATCCTTACAGAATCAGATGTCATGGGTGCTAAAACCAACAGTTTAGAAACCGATACTGAGTTAGAGAGATACATTGGTGGTGGGTTCTTTGATAAATTATCATCCAGTGCCTCTAAATTAGGGAACAGTATCAAAAGTGCTGTGAATGACAAAGGAAACCAACAAATGGCGAAGAATATGGCGATAAGTTATGCGAAGAAAAAACTGTTAGGTGGTGCTACTGGAGCACCTGCTGTGAGCGGTGGGAAAGTAAAATTATCTAAATTGTTATAATGAGTTGGTCTAATATCAGGGATTTAAAAATAAGCAGTTTGAATTCAACAGTAATCGATTGTCAGATGCTGAGAGTAAAAGGCAAAGCAGTTAGTGCTGAGTTCGATAGTGGTAAGGTGAATATGCTATGCGAAACCGTGAAAAAGTTAGGAAAGGAAATAGTTGTTTTGAAGAACAGGGTTTCCAAACTGGAGTTATTAAAACTCGGTAAAAATAAAAATAAAGTTTAGTTTTTTTAACTTTGTTTCAATATAACTATTCAACACATTCAACCTCTTGAATGTGTTGAAAATAATAACAAAATGATTGAATAATCATTTTGGATTTTCATAATAAAATTTTATTTTATTCAAAAATAAATTTTATATTGATATTGAATATAGAATATAAATAATAATATAATTAATAAAATATAATATAAATAATAACTTAAGTTCCAAAGCATAAGGTATAACGAGGTGTGTTATTAAGCATATCTTTGTTTATTCTTTCCAGATATATATCACATGATGAATTAAGACATAGTTCTTCATTAGACTTATAAAACTCAGCAACAATATCCAAAAGTTCTTCAAAACTCCAATACCCTTTGGTGTTAGTGTATAGTTTTTCGCACACTATTTCCTTAAAATCTTCGCAATTTACCCCTTCGCAATGTAAATAGAGGGAATTACCTATGAAAGCATACTTCATCATCTCTTCGGGATTTGGATATTTTGTATCTTGAATTTGAAATTCTGACCTCAAATTATAACTGACAGACTCCACATGTTTTTCCTCTTCGTCAGTAATAACTTTAAAACTGACTGCTTTATATTCTATTAAAAACTTAAAGGCATCTTTCACTTTGAATTCAGGGTAAAAGCAGAACGACATTTGGTTGGTTATTCCATCACTATTAGGGTCATTAACATCTTGAGGATTATCCCGAAAAACATCCATCCACACTTCAATATTCTCATGTGATTCTGCTCGTATTCTCTCATCCGCCAAAGCACGACAAAGAATGTAGTTGTCATCACGACAAAGAATGTCGTTGCCATCCATGTCATACCATCCATACACAACAAAGACTTGGTTTGTTTCTTTGGTTTCGTGATTGAATTGGTGAATTGTTATTTTTAACTCATTAGCATATCTTTCCCAGGTCGGCAAACCACCAAAAAAGTCAGTATCTTCCTTCATTCCCATCCCTTCGTTCATCGTGTCATACAATTTCTCTAAAAACATTTTAGCATCCTTCCAATCTTTGTTTTTTTCATATCGCAATTTTACAACACCCGTTGTGAATTCATATCGTGAGAACAGAGCAACACTTTGTGATCCTCTTTCAAACTTTTTTAAAAAGTCCAAATCAACAGCATACTCGAAAATGATACAAGGTAGTTTTGTGTGTGCTACAGACATCGCCTTCTTCTCATCAAACTTGAATGGGTCAAAGCACTCGTAGAACTCAATAATGTAGGAAACCAAATCAAACTCTCCTCCCCCTGGAATGTCTTTTATCATCGTGCCCTTCATCTGTAGTCTGTGTCTCAATTGATTGAAACGATTTTCGTAGAGAGTAATTTTTTGTTCTAATTTTTTCTTTTCCTTTTCCATTGTCTGGATATACATACCAAGTTCATAGGTCTTGTTAAACACATCATCATTCGCCATCTTGGTTTCGTGTTCTTTTTTCTCGACTTCCGTATCAGAACCACCTCTAATACGGTTCACCAAATCAAGTTCAGTAGGAGGTCTGTATCCCAGTAGCGACCGTGAATGTTCGCCGTAATCTCCTTTCCATTCCGCAATTGGAATCGTGCCGAAGGTAGTTCTAATACCATCCATTTTTTTTATGCCGTTCGCCTGTAATTCACTCACTCTAAATGTCCCAGTATATCGTTTCATGTTGGGTTTCAGTGGAGCATACCTAATCTGCTGTCCCGTTCCGTAGCGGTTTTGAAGCATATACAACCGACTCTTGTAGTGAGCATCAACAACACACTTTTTCAGGTCAAACGAACTCAATACTCCCAGTCTTGGTTGTCTCTTCTGTCCCTTCACTTGTATTTTAGCAGTCGCACCACAATGCGGTAGAGCAGACGACCAAATCAGCATGTCGCCAGGTTTCAGTTTAGGTTTATATGCTTCCGCCATTTTTTGAGAAATCAACCAATCCTGTTGTTCTGGTGGAATATAGAATCCTTCCTTGTGAATAGCAAACATCTTGTATTTTTCAGCAGGGTTGTCGCAGTAGAACTCCTTGAACTCCTTTCGTAGTGCTACGGTATTCGATTCCAAGGTGTTCTTACCAATAGGGCGGAGAAATACGGTGGAGAAATCGGGGTAATCCGACTTGGTTAAACTCAAATAGCACTGAATGGAGTTTGCTGTTCCTTTCCGCATCCTGTCTTGGTCTATATGAAGTCCACCTGACACCTTTGGTCCTGTTTTACACGGTATTTTACCGTCTTTAATCAGCGACGAAACCCTGGTATTAGGGCTTTTAATGTCTTTTTCAAGACCATATTTGCCTTCCATGTAAATAGAACCCAAGACAAACACAGCATCATTATCACCAAGACCAATTGTTTCATCAAGACCAACTGCCTTCTCGAGTAGTTCGACTCCTTTTTTAGTATCTTGTTGAAAACCAAATTTGCCTTCCAAGTATAAAGCAGCCAAGACAAACATAGCATTAGCATCATCATCCGCCACCTTCTTCTCGAGTTCCTCTTTCTTTGTCTCGAAATTAAGTTGTCTTATACAATCTTTAGCAAAACTACAACCCATGTCCACTGCTCTTTTTATCAATTCCATGCCTTTTTTTTTGTCTTTCTCCACACCACCACGGTCACCACTGATGTAAATCGTTCCCAATAAAACCATAGCTCTGGTATTCTTAAGTTCAACCGCCTTTTTGAGAAGTTCAACTCCCTTTTTTTCGTTTTCGCCTTCTTGTATGTATTTATAACCCAATTGTTCCATAGCATCAGAATCACCAAGACTAACTCCATTCTCGAGTTGCTCGATAGAATCGAGCACAGGACCATAATCGAGTTGCTCGATAGATTCGAGCAACTCGATTCTATCGTCGATAGAATCGAGCACAGGACCATAATCTCCCACACTCTCGGGGTATTCCTTTCCTTCGCTTAGTGACGGTAAGGGTCTGTTATGTAAAAAAAGGATAGTATTAGTAATAATGTAGTGAGTAAGTAGGGTAGGGGTTTAAAGAACTCACCCATCACCCATGTTGTTGGAGCGGTATTCCTTGCCGAGTTGCCTGTCTGACCCACCCTGGAGTCGTTCAGTCAAGTTGAGTTTGTCTTGCTTTGTCAAGTTCAGTTTGTCTTGCTTTGTCAAAAGGGAAGGTGCGAACTGTTGCTTGATATTGCCCCAGTAGGGGTGTGATATGGGCGGACCTTGACCTGAGAGCAGTTGCTGAATTTGATAAGGATTTGTGTAGAGATGAGCAACTTTCCGCATCTGGTCGCTTATCTCTTTGCTCACCTTACCATTACCCTTAACATATAGGGTTCGCAATTGTTTTTCGATAGAATTCACACTCTGCTCCACAACCTTTGCTTCCAACTCACGGTTTTTCTCCAGCAGGTCTGATAGGACATCACCCATATCAGTGACACTTCCTACATCCCAATTCTTGAGAATACCATAAGTATCCACTGCGGTCTTCTCGTCAGAGCACCATAAATCCAGTGCTGTTTTCAATTCGCTTCTCGATTTAGGTGTAAATCTTGACTTCTTGATGAGATTCATCAGGTCTGGGTAAAGATATTTATCCATTATCTTTCTTTTCTGTTCCATGAGCGACTCCCCTACCTGGGTCGGCATCATGACTTTCTCTACAACCTTGGGTGGAATCACCTGCGAAAAAGGAGACAATGGTTAGACAAGGTTGTTGTGGTGTGTGTGTGTGGTGTGTTCCTTTACCTGTTGTGTTGGTTCTTGATAAGACTTCAACCATTCAAGGTCATCAAGGTGTTCCTTGTCGCATATGACATGTTTCGAATACTCGTAGAACCAAGCACGAGAACCTTCAGGGAGGAACTCCCCAAACTCGTTGTGGAGTCCCTCGGGTTCGGTTTCCTCGATGAACCACATCGCACCTGCCTCTCTGTTCTTGGTTCAGATATTCGTTGTCTCTTCTGCCCATCAGCAGGAATTGTTCTTAAAAAGTCGCCCAGCAGGGGTTAATTCACCGACCAAATCTCCGACAACTCTGTAAAAGTGCGATTCGATAAAAATTTCGACTTTTACAGATTTGACTCCCCCAATTTTTTGCGAAACTCCTTCCAAAAAAAAACAACTTTTACAGAGTTCGGTCTTCCCTAAAAACAACAAGAATGGAACACAAAGAAGACAGAAGGATAATCGGTCTACTCAGAAGAGTTCACATCCTTGAGCAAACTGTTAAGGAGTTGAAAAGGTTGGTCTCGTCGTCTCAGGTTCAACAGCAAGTGGAAGAAGAACCACTTGGCGAACTTCTGGTGGAGGAACAGGAAGAAGAACTAAACAACCAGTATGACTTGACAGACCCATTCGTTGCCCCAGAAGGTAGTGTCCTTAGTGGTGTATCTGAAGAAAAACAGGAGCAAGACACGACCCTCCTACAACCACGAAAAAGACCACGAGTCGGGACTTATGCCGAAGATGTTGATTATCACTTGGAAGACGAGGATTCTGACTTCAAGGTTTCACGAACTCAGTCTGCGACGACTGAAGCAACAACAGTTCGTGTAGTTGAGCAGGAACACTCAACCAAAGACGAACAGAAGGAGGTAAAACAAACCTCAATAAGGGTATTAGACAAGGATGCTGAAGACAAGTGTAGCATCTGTTTGAAACAACCAAAGAAGGGCAGCACCGCATTCGTTTGTCCAATGTGTAAGAAAGTATCTCATGCGGAATGCTTTGCTGGTTGGGTTAAGATGAAAGATGATATCAATGTGTCTGAAAACGATGTTCTTGTCCCAATCAAATGTCATTATTCGTTTAAATAGTTATTACAATTCTATATTTGGACTCTCCTCATCGTCAGATTCTATTTTCTCGGCAATGTGGGTGTAATACCATCTGCTTTTTTTGACCCTAATAAATTTGTTTTGTTTCATTGCCCTATGGAATTTAATTGCCGACAAATAATGCTCGGTCTTACTTTTAAACATCTCATATAGTTCTTTCGAGTCAACTCTATCTTTATCATCTTCAGTTCTATCAAAATATTCGTTCATGAACTTTAAGGTGTGGTTATTTTCAGTAAAGTATGCTTCGTTGGTTTTCTTTACTTGCTTTGGGATATTTGGAAACTTTGACACATTCAAATATTCAATTAGTAGTAGAATAAATTCAATATGATATTCAACATTATTCTCAAATCGCTTTTTGATGTTGTGGTCTGATTTCTTTTGATATTTATCGTTTTTATCAGGAATGCTTTTAAATTGGAACGGGAACTCAATACAAACAAATCGTCTTGAAATCGCATCATTCACCTTATCAATTTTAGGCATCTCATTACACTGAACGAAGGTGGAGAATCGTGCTTTGAAATCTGTATTCCCGTTATACAATTGCCTACAACTGATGGTGTCCGCTGATGTTATTTTTAGCACGAATTCTTGATTGAATTTAAGACCTTTATCGCCGTCATTTTGTTCAGGTTCATTCACAAATACAATTCGCTTATTCATACACTCGAAGAGGGTTGAGTTTGCTTGTCCTCCTTTAAATTTGGAGGTTAGGAATTGCGAAGAGGCACATTTTACATACTGACCTATTGCTGATTCCAGTAAACTGAATAAGACTCCTTTCCCATTACCGCCCTGACCGACAAAGATGTAAAACTTTTCAAATCGATTTCCAAATAGCGATATAGCAAGTATTTTGATTAGAAAATCTTTCATTTCTTCTGTGGGCATAATATCCTTAAAGAATTTGAGAATTTCATTCCTAATTTTCAGATTACTCTTAAATTTCATTTCGTAGTTAATATGCTTACAGATGTAATCACTCCTTTCAATATTTCTAAATTTTTTCATATTTAAGTCATACACCGTATTTTTGAATGCTAATAGGTCATAATTACAATCCACTTTTTTATCAATATCATTATCGTTGTAATACCCTTTCATTTTCTTAATAATACCATCCACAAAGGATGTCGAACCTATCATCTTTCTTGTTTTCATATACAGTTTTTTGTATTTTTCAACTCTCTTTGAGAATTCCTTATAATGAATGTATTTTGAAATTGCTTTATATTTCGCATCCAGGATTCGTTGGAGTAATTCCGTCACTTCGTTATTTAGGTGTAGCGGGACATCATCCCATTCAACCATAATATTATTCTCTTGGAACGAATACCAAACCTTTTGGTTCTTGGAGTAAATGTAATCGGTTTTGTAAAAGTTGTAAAACTCTTTTGCGAAATATTGTTGGTCTACAATAGGTAAGACATTCTCAAAAAAGGTGCTATTTTTTGAAAAGTCAGCATTCAGTTCATTATAAGAAGAGTTAAGAATATTACTGTCTGGAATTGTCATATATAATAATTATGAAAGTATTTTTTTAAATAGTTTTCATAATTTGGAAATTGAGATAATTAGATTATTTCGTAAATTTTCAGGAAGTGGATTAAGACCTCTTTATTAAGGTCTTTCAAGCAGAGGTATGCTTTTTTGTTTTGACGGAACTCAAATATTCTACTATTATCCGCCATGAATTCCCCGTATTTCTTTTTATAACTATTTAGTGTTTTACGACGATTTAATCTCTCTTTGTGTAGGCGATAATATGATTTTTGGTGGTAGTATTTGTCTGTTGCTATCTTACTCATTGTTATTATACTTACACACTATTTCTTTAAGTATTATTCGTATATTTATATTTATTATTATTATTTATTATTATTTATATTTATATTCAATTATTATTTTCAACACCTTCAAGGGATGAAAGGGTTGAATGTTGAAGTTGGAGGAAGGTATATTTACTATTATTATTACTATTTATTATAAAAAGATTTAGTTTAAAACTGAAAAATAAATTATTAACCATTATAATATAACATGAGTTTAAGAAATTTCTTGAAAAAACAACCCAATAACCTTGAATATGTGGACTTTGACCGAATCGCTCACGGGCTTGATGTGAATAATATTACCTGTCGTAGTCTGTTAATCAACGGTAAGGAAGTCGCTACTACGGATTTACACCAAAGCGAAACCAATCTATTAGAAGTCAAGTTGCTTGGGAATACGAACGAACCACTGACAATACAGAGTTCGCAGGTAAATGTGGTTAATAATGTGGTATTACAAAAGTCCTTGACCGTAAATCACAACCTGGTTGTTTCGGGTAATATATCTGGCCCAACAATCACGAATCTTAACACCAAGATAATGCTTTTCATAAATGCTTTCACAATCGACCCAGTTGCGAAAACCATTACGATGAATCCTGAATACAAATTTATTGTATAGAAATAAATTTATTTTCTAAAACATATTACATCACATGTCATACCAATATACACCCGAAAGTGGCGAAGCACACTTTAGAGATAATGTCCTGTTAGAAGGCATTCTCAAACTTTCAAATACCTCTACTATCGTATCAACTGTCCTCGATGGGCGATTTACAGCATCTAACTCTTATGCCGACGGTATAGTTGCTACGGAAGCAACTGCTCGAACAAATGCCGACACCTCATTAAATACCGCAATCACAGCAGTTTCCACTACCGTTTCTGCTAATAAAACGGAATATGACTCCTATGTTGTATCAAGCACTTCAGCACTTGCTGGTGAGGTTGCTGATAGAGAAGCAGGGGATTTATCCAATGCTACTAACCTAACAACTCATATCACTACCTATAACTCAGATAAGGCAACATTAGAATCTGCTATTGCTACGGAAGTCAGCGATAGACAAACTGCCGTCAGTGCCGAAGCAACTGCTCGAGCAACTGCTGACACGAATTTAGCATCTAATATCTCAGCGAATACAACTCTTATTGGAACGGAAAAGGCAAGTTTAAAGAACGAAATCTTATATGGTGCTGGGAATACGAGTGCGACACCAGTAGCATCTCAAGATTCGGGTAGTCTTAACAGAATGGATTTAAGATTAACAGATGTTGAGTCCCAAATTGATGCCTTCAGTCCCGATTCTATAGAAACCAAAGTCCAAGAACTCATCACACTTCACGACACTGACACAGCAAACCTCAATACCGCAGTTGCTTTATTGAACGAGTATTTCGTCATCGATGTTGCGACAAATTCCGTAAGCATTAAAGCAGGAGTCACATTTAATGTCCCAGGAACTTTCAATCACGGAACTTAATTTTCTAAATCATTATAAGAATGATTTTAATCTTTTTTACTATATTTGGACTTTTTGCGGGCTGCTACTTAATTTGGAAACGAATGGAAAACAGCAGTTGTATCTCAATATTTTAAATATTAATAAATAATACATATTACTTATTAATATATTTACAAAATTACACGATGCTCTTATGCTTAAACAGTATTTTGAAACTTGCCGAAGATTGGTTTGGTAGTCGTAATGGAATAAGTTCGCCAGTGTATCTCATTTTGAAATACCCGTCTATACTTATATTATCCAGATTAAACGAAGACTTGGTGAACTCACTCAATCTATACTCACTTGATGGATAGTAGGTAATGTTTTGCTTATAATTACTGATATCACTAAGTGGTATAATCATATCCGTTATGATTTTGGTGTAGTTATTTCTGCTCGTGGTGTTATTCGTGTTTATATCCTTGAACTCTATTGGATTTCCTTCGATTTCAGGTAGAATTGGGATGAGATTAGTAGTGAAAACCAGAGCACTCACTGGACTCCAGATGGAACTGGTATTATCGAATTCCATTATCTGCTTATACCAAGTTTCAGACTTATTATCATCGTCAATTACATTCTGGGTTATTGTATTTAGACGACCATTATCAACAGGTAGAATCTCATAGGCACATCCTACATATGACATCAATTTAGTATCGGTGAAATCGTCTCCATTATAATAAAAGATGTTGTTTTTCACATCACCTCCCAGATAGTCATGGTTGAAATTACTGAATAAATTGAAGAGGTTGGAATTGAAGAACAATCTATTTCTTGATGAGTTTGATGATAGGTCGTCAAATGCTGTTTTTGTCTTATTAAAGCAATTCTCTTGCTGATATAATTCGAAATTTCCCGTTGTTGAATTATATACAAGGTGAGGGGCATAACAGAAACCACCCGATGCTCCGTGATTATTGACTAATTCATCAATACATTCTTGATTTGCTTGAATCAAAGCATCATTCACCAACTCAACAAAGTGTTGATAGGTATGAACGAAGTAATAATCAGATGTATAATCATTTGGGTTTGAAGGTGGTTGGATACTTTTGTTTTGCGGTCTATAACTGATATTTACAGTTCGTATCACCTGAACCACACTATTATCAACCAATCTATGGTTTATCATAATACTCACACTATATATTGTCTTATTGACATCAGGTTGGTTCTCCATAATTCGAGGCACAAATAATGGAATCATCTTACCAATACCATTAAGTTGGAATCGAATTATACTGAAGTAATACTCATGAGCATTGCTTAAAATTGGATATTCCCGTCTATCCTGATATGACAGATGAGGTTGGTTGAGATTATCATCAATTGTTTGGTTATTTACAAGGTCGATGTTGTAGTAGATATGATTCGTGCTTTCATTTCTGCTAATCATAGACAGTGTTTTAAAATCTGTATTCATTACTTATAGGTATAAAATAAATTCTAAACTAATAATTTAATAGGTTAAATTGTTCGCTTTGATATGCTTACTCGCATCCGTCATCTTCATTCCCTTCTCTTTCATCAGTTTTCGTATTAAGGCACTTCTCCGTTTCATCTTATCACTTGCTTTTCGTGGTTTTCGTTGCTTCTTTTCCTTTTTACCACTACCTCTGTGTGTAGCGATGAACTCAGAAAGAGCATCTGATTTACCCTTTCCATTTACAAGTCCGTGGAGGGCGAGGGCAGGTGCTACGATTTCAGGTTGTCCTGTAATCACACCTGCTGTAGCAATCGTTGCGGGAATTGCCTTTGCTACGGACTTCATACCGCTGGTAAATTTATCCCAAAAACCACCTCCTCTTACACTCAATTTCTTAACCTCGGGGTCTAACTCCATGATGTGTTTCGCATATAACAGTCCCAACTTGTGTGCCTGGGATGTTTCTCCCTTCTTTTTACCGTCTAATTTCATTAACATACAGTAGATATTTTATTTCTATATGTTTTGTGCTTAATATTTGATATTATTTGCTTTGATATACTTACTCGCATTCATTAGACTCAAACCTTGAGATTTCATAATTTCTTTTAACTTCGCACCTCTTAATTTCCGTTTGTCGTTTGGGTTCGTCGACTTTACTTTTGATTTCACAATCTTATATCCTTTTTCACAAGGAATGGTGTTCTTGTGGACTTGTTTCTTTTTAACAACCTTCGCAACAGAGTGTTTTGATTCTTTTTTATCTGGAACACTCAATAGAGTGGGTGTAATGCGACGAGTTGTTTTCACTTTTACTTTCTTCTCTTCTGGAACACTCAATAGAGTGGGTGTAATGCGACGAACTGCTTTCTTCTTTTTCTTTTCGTCTTTGTCATTTCGTAATGAACCTGTCATGTTTAAATCTCCCGACGACGGTTTTTGGGACATGACTGCTTTCTCGTCAATCTCATCCAGATTTTTCCCCGTGTATTTTAAGGCAATATTGTTTAACCTCTTCTGTTCAGCATCCTGTGCTCTAGTCCCTCCAGTGTTCTTCTCGTATATTCCATTCATGTAGTATTTTCCTTCATCTAACCTTTGGCGATGTAATTGGGATGCTTCAGCATTCGCAAGGACTAATTTACGAACTATTCGTTCGTGATTATCGTATTGAATTGTTGACGGCATTTCTATATATACAAGATGTGATAAAATATTTATACAAAATTATTTGTAAGAATAATAATGCTAAAATCCCCCATGCCCCCAAAATTAAAATTTACATTCTTGGGACTACTTTATTCTTGGGACTACTTTCCACCAAAAATACAAACTTTTTTTTATTATTAATATTATACTTTTTTTTTATATTTTAAAATACTTTTGTTTTTTACTTAAAAAGAGTCCCTAGAGTCCCATTAGAATATTATAGTAGTTATTACTACTAACCTTTACAAACTTCTTAAAAACTTACAATTATACCAGTGTAAAAAGAGTCCCTTTTAGGGACTCCTTTTACCAAAACTTACAGTTTTTTAAAATCCAATCCTTGGAATTTAAATTACTTTTCAGTCAAAAGAGTCCCTAAAATATTTTTGAGTCCCAGGTTTTGGGATTAAACATAACCAGTCTGGATTTAACAATCCCATAATTTTGTGATAAGACTTTGTGATTAGACTTACCCATGAAGGGGTCTATTGCGAAGCGAGGTGTATGCCGTTTAGGCATAACCTACCCCAGCGGGGTTTTGGAAATTTATTTCCACATAATCCACACACACTAGGCTCAAGACCAGCGAGCAGGTACTGGCATGTGTAATTACACGCAGCAAATGATGGTCTTCCTGGTTTATCATCTTTAGGGCCAACTGGATGATCCGTTGGCATACAGCTTTGCTCATAATCCTCATCATCGTTACCAGTCCAGTTTTGCCCAGGTACAGGGCCGAGGGGGTTGCGCATTGCACACGGTACCGAGCCTGCAATAGGAAAAGACGCACTAATTCGCGTGTCAATGGCAGATGCTAGCGTTGTGCTCCAACCACCACCACTAAGTCCTGCCATCACGATATTTTTATAGCCAAGAGACTCCATAGCATAGTTAGCTGTTAGAATGACTGGTTCCACAAAGTAGCCAAGGGGGTGGTCACCCATCTCCTCCCACTGTAAAAACCACCAGTGGTCTGATTCAACATAAGTATCGTTGCTACCTGGACCAAGATTTACACCTTTGAGCGGCATCGAGATAACGAAAACATCATAGCCTAGACTGTGTGCCCAGTTCGAGATGTTGTAGAGGTCCCACCAAGAATAGCCAGTCATGTTCACTTCCTGCCCAGAAGGCATCGACGATTTACACCCTGGTTTGCACTGAACGGCAGCGAGTGCCGGGTCACCCTTCTCACTAAAGCAAATGCAGTTGCTGAATTGAGGCAAGTATAAATTAGACAATTAAACACAAAAATTGTTAAGTACACGTTCTATTTTACTAAGCTGTGATGAAAATCTGAGTTGAAATCACGACGTCGTCACCTGTGACCGTGATGAAAGAAAAAAGCAGTGTCCGAAACACCCGCCGAACTAGTCACAGCCTCCTCCAGAGTCTGCACTGGCGAGTAAAATACGGTGGATGTTATGGGAAAAAAATCAGGTTTCGTGATGTTCCAAACGAGGCCCTGGAGACCAGGTGATGCAGGATCATTGTAGTATAAGATGTCATCTGGGGTGATTTTTTTAGGCAACACACCAGGACCGTAGCCAAACACTGCATCGATGAGTTTGTCTCTCTTCATTTTCCATGACTCAGTTGAATTGCTCACAATAGCTGCAGGTATACACCCGCTATCTATTCCTGGAGCAATTGTATCTTCCCAGGTGAAACTTTCACTGTACACGCAAGACCACGACCATACATCGCCCAGGCCTATGTCACTTTGCTCTGTACTCGCACTCACATTTTTTAACACAAAGTTTCTAATTGAACTCTCTGGAAGTCCAACGAACTCAAACAAATGTGAAGGAGATTGAGATTCGTGAATTGTAGATGGTGGCAGGATAACTGTGGCATTCTCAAGTCTAACATTGTACATATGTGGAGTTGCTGATGCATTCGTTTGCTGTTTGACATTGTGACTGTAGTACAGAGATGCAGAAAAGGCAGCAGGGTAGGCCTGAATTGATGTTCTCATGTCAAACACAAGGTTCTGAAACACTAGATCGTGAATGCTGCCACCTCGTCCTCTGCTTGTTTTAAGATGAACACCTGCGTAGTCAGATCCCTCACCTCCAAATCGACACTGGTCTACAGTCAGGTTGAAAACGCCCCCACTCATCTCTGACCCCACGGCAAACGTGTCCGTTACAAAAACACTGTCTCTGAAAACTAAATTCGAACATGGCATTCCGAAATCTCTTCCTGATTTGTCCATTCCTGACTTGATTGCTACACTATTATCACCAACAGATACGTGACATCGTTCCACCAGCACCTGATCACAGCTGTCTGGATCAATCCCATCGTCATTTGGAATGCCTTCATCTCTGGGTGCGGATAT
>JACKZZ010010362.1_pt1 | contig 14488 bp, 12 predicted proteins | sample 8027871 | NCBI WGS metagenome assembly JACKZZ01 (sample SAMN15724774, study PRJNA655200) | protist metagenome | isolation source: fluorescence activated cell sorting (FACS) single amplified genomes of... | place: USA: West Boothbay Harbor, Gulf of Maine | collected 2000-07-19
AGGTAGATTAGCTTTTGACCCAAGTACACCAATAGGTGGTACTTTAATACCAGGCACACCTGCACAAGAAGCAGACACAGAACAGTTTGCAGAAGACTTAGCTAGTATCGAAGAAGAAGTATTTGCACCAAGAGAAGAAGCTGCGAGAGTTGCAGAAGAAACAGAAGCTACAAGAGCTAGAGGTGCATCAACAATAGCTAGTTTAACTAACCTATCAAGAAGGGGTGTACAAAGATAATGGAAGAAGCAGTACAACAATTTACAGTTGAAGAAGTAAAACAAATGTTGTTTGATGAGCAAGTATCTGGTGATGATGCTGGTATATTACTTGCTATTGCATATCTTGAAAGCAAGTTTAAACATGGTATCGATGGAGATACAGACCCTAATGATAAAGGTTTGTGGCAGATAAACCCACCACAGTTCTTTAAAGGACAAGAACCAGACAATATGGTAAAGAACTTTTATGCAGAACAAGGCGAAGTTTTATCATTAGATGAGTTTACAAATAAAGTTAAGTATGACATAAAGTATGCAACAAAGTTTGCAGTACACATAATGGATTACAGAAGAAAGAACCCTAAGTCTTATGGACCAGACCCTTTCGATGCTTGGACAACTTATAAAGAATACATAAAACCAAACATGAAAAATCTAGGAGCAACAGATACATTAGTATTTAAGAATGGATTAGATGCAGAGATTACAGAAGCTATAGGTTACATAAAAAATTACAACGATATAGACTTTGTTGATACTACACCTACTACATCTAGTACTACTACATCTAGTACTACTACAGTACCTCCTACTACTACAACTACTATGCCTAAAGATACTTCAATAGATACAACATCTAGAAGTCAAGGTATTACAAATATGTTTGGTCAACCAACTGTAGATGATTTTAAAAGTAAGACAAGAGCACAAATGATAAGGTTGCTTGAAGCATCTGTTAATGAACAGAGAGGTAAAAAGAATTTACCAAAGATTAGCAATGATGTTAATGTCGACACAGATTTCGCACAGTTATCTGATGACCAGAAAACAGTCTTAGATGTACTAAGAGGTTTTTATGGCTCTGACTAAATTTGATAAAACTAAATTAGATAAAGATGGTCTTTACTACAGTGAGTGGTTAAAAGAAAACAGTGAAGAAATAAATTATAAAAATCCAGAAGCTATGAAGATAGCTAGTGAAGCTGCAATAGATGCGTTACTTGTAGAAATAAATAGTGTGAAGTTTGAGGAAGAATGAGTGATGCACAATACCAAAAATATATAGATGGTATAGATGAAGCATTAGCATCAATAAATATAAATCCTAAATTAGTTAGGAAAAATATTGCTACTTTAATAGTTGGTGCAGATGCTATACATCCATCACTATATTCAATGATACCAAAAACAGAGTTACAAAAAATAGGTACACAGCTAGACAATAGATTTGATTTTATTATAGACATTTTAGATAACCATATAACCACAGAAAAAACTACAGACTTGGTCTTAACAGATTTTCATAAGGTAGTAGAACAAGAAGCAGTAGGTAGTTTAAACACTACAAGATTTGTGAACAAACTAATGGAAGTTGCAGAGTTTGCAGACGAATTATTTGTAGAACATAAAGCATATCAATTAGAAGAATTTAATGATTTACCTGTATATTTAAAACAGTTTGCACTTCACCTATCAGAATTTATAGGTCAAGTGAATGATGCAAATAAATTGCCAACTCAAAGAGAAATAGATGTTATACCACAGTTAATTGCAGAGTATGGAATAGACGAGGCTGAATTGTCTAAAGACTTTTTAGATGATATAGAAAGTGTGTATACAAGAACAGATGGTGTGGATATGTCACCAGGTTTTTTTCAAAAATATTACAACAAAGGTGCAGATGCTGCAGATATATTTACACTTTCAGTAAACGACACATTAAGAATACCTATAGAATTAACAAGAAATTTTGTTGTAGAAAGTTTAAACAATAGACAAATATTACAATTACACTCTGCTTTGCAAGACCCAGATACTGGTCCTTATGTTCAAAACTTATTAGATGATGTACAATTTGAACCAACAATTAGTGGAGAACAAGGTCGTATAATAAATAAAATGAACTATGGTTCTTTTTCAGATACAGTAGATTTAGTATCTGATAACGCTTGGTATGGAATAAAGAATACGACCAATAGATATGTTTCAATTTTTAGAAATAATATAATTAATTTTATAAATGGAGATGTGACAGGTGCTTACATACCAGATGATAATGCAAAAACTTTAAATAATATAGTAAAAGGTATAGACGAAGCTCTAGGTGATTTAACAGCTACAATACAAGATATAGCTACTGGAACAGAGTTTGGAAATATAACTCAATATGATATTAAAGATTTGGAAGCAGCATTAGATAACCCATTAGGAAAAAATTTAACAGACATAATGGAACCTGGAACTACATTATCTGCTCAAGCAGATTATCACACATGGCTCCATAACCCTAGTGCAACTATAAAAAGATATGGAGATACTGGTTTTACTTTGTCTGATAATGCACTAAAAGCAACAGGTGCCGTATCACCAGAGTTTATAGAACAAACACTAGAAATAAGAAAATTAACTCCAGGTTTAATACCAGAAGTTCAACAAACTTTACAAGAAATGACAACTATGTTAAAGCCAACTATAGACAATGCTTTTTCTGTGTTTGAAATACAACCACCTCGAAATGACATATTTCATATTAGACCTTTAAAAGATTTTTTAAATTACACAAATGCAAATAATAATGTTGATGTTAAGTTTTATAACTTTAATACTTCTAAGTTTGAGGACATGGGTATATTAGGTATTGTAAAATCTGGTGTAAACAACACACCACCCGATACATTAATTATAGAAGTAACACCAAAAAAGTTAGATATGATAGAAGATGTTATAGACTTTGTTAATGAACTACCAGAAGAAGCTGGTACTAAACCAAAAATAAATAAACTTATTGGAGAAACACCAGAAGATATTGCAGAGTATGTAGATAAATCTAAGTTACCAGAGGTAGAAAATGTACTAAAGGACCCTAAGATTGGTAAAGCTATATCAGAAACATCATTAGATTTTGCTAGAAAAGCAGGTAAGTTTGGATTTGGTGGAGCTATGAAAGCATTAGCACCAGGTGACTTTATTATTGAAACAGGTATTAGAAAGTTATTGCCTAAGTTAGGAATAGCTTCAATATCTGTAGGTGCATTAGCTGCTTACACAGCTTATGAGTTAGCGTTATTAGCTGCAGATGCAACTAAAGGTTTAGCAGATGCTAATAAAGCAGCAGGAGTAGGACAAAATGAGTATGGTGGTTTCTCTTTTGCTGGTGGTAAAAGTATTGAAGGTAAAGATATAGATTATAAAAAGCCAGATTTCAGTAGTTATGGTAAAGATTTCTGGAAAGGATTTACAGAAGATAATGTATCAGATAAATACTCTATTGGTTATAAGTTTACCAAAGAGATACATAACACTTTATTTGAAGATGTATATGGTAGAATAGCACAAGACTTATATGCAGGAACAGATAGCTAATGGCAGAAAATTACGACTTACTTAAACAATTAATCAATGGTCAGATATCAAGAGACCAGTATGAAAAGAAAGTTTATGACAGGAGAATTGCTGCATTACGAGCTACATTACCTCAAGAAATAACTGCAGAGAATGAAGAAGATTTACTTAATGCAAGAAGTACATTTATCACTGATAGATTTGGTACACCTCCACAGGATATAACTGCAGAGAATGAAGAAGAAGTATTAACAGCTAGAAGCCAAGGCATTGCTGATAGGTTCGGTACACCTCCACAAGATGAACCAAAACCAGAACCAGTACTAACAGATGAACAAGCTAAAAGATTATTTGAAAGTCAAGTACCAGAAGAAGCAGGTAGCTTTGAAGCTGCACAAATTAAAACAGATATTGTTAGAGAAGGTGGAGGACCAGCACTAGATAGTACTAAAGGCGATGATGATGTTGTTGATGTAGTTGATGATGGTGAAGAACTACCTACAGGTAATGATGAAGAACTACCTACAGGTAATGATGATGATGATACAATAGTTGTCACAGAACCACCACAAGTAGAAATGATTGGTAGATTGAACTCACAGATATGGCAAGATACTACAGGTCAAAAGTATTTAACATTCGCAATACCAGGAACAAATATGTTTGTTAGGTATAAATCTAGTGATGATGATTTATCTAGTTTTTTTACTACAGGTATGCCAGGAATTAGGCAGATTACAGAGGATGCAGAAGATTGGAATAACTCTTTATGGCTTGGTGGTTATGATGAAATTGATGGAGACATTAAATTAGGATTGTCTAATCCATTCGATACTATGGTAGATAACTTTGCTAAGGTTAAAAAAGTACAACCATGGATGGAAGAAGATGAACTATATTCTTTATGGTTAGAAAGCATTGTAGAAGATAGAGCTATTGCTGATTATGAATGGCAAGGCACAGAGTGGTGGCAAACACATACACAAGAACAAAGAGATTGGCTACTCACATCACAACAAAAAGGTATTGATGAGTTACCAGCAGATGCACTTGCATTATTAGATAACAATAGAATTAGAGCAGCAGAAGTACTTAGACAAAATGGTGTTTCTAATGCTGATGAAGTTATAAATGCTGATGGTGATAGTTTAGTTGAGTTCTTTGCATTACAACTTACAACAGGTAATTGGACAGAACTTAATTGGGCAAGACAAGCACAAGGATTAGGAGACCCACTAGCAGGTATCGATAGAGATAATCAATTAATTAATTGGTTAGAAGGAACACAAGAGTTACCTATAGATACTACACAAGCAGGATATGCACAAGTAAAAGCGTTAGCAGCTAAATGGTTAGGACCTCAATTTGCAGAGTTTGAAAATGCAAACTTAAACGAGTATGCAGGAATACTAAGGAACGCAGAAAGCCCAGAAGTAGGTCAAGCTATAGTAGAAGATAAGCTAAAGAACATTAGGAAAGCATTGTTCACTACTGATTTATACGATGAGAATTTAACATACGAAGATATAGCTTCACCTTGGCGTAACTATTCTTTCCAATACTTAGGACAAAGAATGGATGAGACTGCACCAGAATGGATTAATATGCTTAAAGCTAATGACCAAGAAAAGATAAATGGTTTGCTAACAGAGTATGGTTTAAACAACGACATAGCAAGTATGTACGACAAAGTAACAGATGGTATTGTGGAAGGTATTTCACAACCAGTAGTTAGAGGAGTAGCTACATAATGGCATTGACAGCAACAGCTAAAGCAAAACTATTATCAGAAGTAAAACTTAAGTTTGGACAAGATTTTCCAAATGAATTACTAGATGTGTATGTACAAGCATTCATAGATACAAACCAAGATGCTAATGAAGCAGTGGTTATTATGAGACAATCAGAACAATATAAAAATTTCTTTCCTGGTAATGTAAACCCAGATGGTATATCTGTTAAATATACAGAACAAGAATACTTAAACTTAGTCGATGCGTATAAAAGAAAGATTGAGAGTATCGGTTTAAACGCAGAGTTAATACTTACTAATGAAAGAATAGAAACATTAGTAACTAATGTCGTTAGCAACAATGAGTTTGGTAACAGAATTAATGCTGTGTATGCACAAGTTGTTACAGCAATACCACAAGTTAAAGAGTTCTATCAAAGAAATTTTGGTAAAACATTAACTGATGCAGAGATTATTGCTAGTGCTATAGACCCTAACATTAGTGCAGGACTTTCATCTGGTGCTATAAACGCTGGTGAAATAATATCACAGAATATAACTAGAGCACAGATAGGTGCAGAAGCATTACTCGCTGGTACAGATATAAGTATTGAAGGTGCAGAAGAATTAAGACAAGCAGGTCTTACAGCACAACAAGCTAGAGCAGGTTTTCAAGTAGCACCTAGTCTTACAGAATTAGGACAAGCACAACAACGAGGTGTAACAGCACAAGATATAGTAGAGGCTACACAACTCGGTATAGCACAGCAACAGGAACGAATAGGTAAACTTGTTGCACAACAACAATCATTAAGCTCTGCACAAGTAGGTGCAGCTACCACTAGAGATGGTGCAGTTACAGGTTTAACTGAACAATAACTTGCACCACTACATATTGTGGTATAATAAACTTGACCCTATACCTAGGTCTGGGGGTTAAACTTGACCTGGAGACATACGAACACTGTCTTGATGCCTACTAACAAGACATGACAAATAAAAAATAAGTAGTTGATGTCAGAGCATTACATAGATGGCTCTTGTAAAAATATTAACTATAGATAGGAGACAGCAAATGTCAGAAGAAATTAACGATACTGATAGTTCAGTCGGAGAAGACAAGAATTGGAAAGCAATTCGAGAAGAAAACAAAACTCTTAAAGAGGAATTGGTAAAGTACCAAGTCCAAGAAAGAGATAGTTTGTTTAAACAGGTTGGATTAGATAGAACTAAAGGCGTTGGTAAAGCTGCAGATTTGATGTACGAGGGCGACTTAGAGATTAATGCTTTAAAAACATTTATCACAGAGGAGTTCGGAGAAGAAGTTGTTAGTGGACAACAAGACAGTATTCGTAATACAGTTAACGAAGGTCAAAATAGACTGGATGCCTTACAGCAATCAGCACAAACCATTAACGCATCTCCATCTGTTCAAGAACAGATAGCCCAAGCACAGCAAACTGGCAGAACAAGAGACAGTATTGCGTCTAAAATGGCAGCTCTAGACGAGCTCAAAGACAAGTAGTCTAGGAGAAAAGCTCCTAGGCATAAGATTATTAGGAGAAAATAATGGCAGCTATAGGCTCACCAGACCCAATCTCTGTTGCAGAGATTAACAACTTTACAGGTGAACTATTCAAAGTCGGTGCTAGAAGGACCCCTTTGCTATCCATGGTGGGTGGCTTAACAGGTGGTAAACTTCTAAACTCTCCAGTTTTCCAAACCCAAAAAGTAGACACACCTACAGTCAACTCTTATACAGCAGTTGCCGAAGGTGGAACACCTGCTTACTTTGGTAGAAGCAGAAGTTCTGCAATAGACTGTGTTCAAATCTGGAACCAAGGTGTTAAACTCACCTATTCAGCTTTGGGCTCAACAGGCTATTTGAACTCTCAAGCTATGGAAAGTGGAACTAAAGCCTTTGAAGGTTCAAACCCAATCAATGATGAAATGGCATTTCAAATTGAAGAACTACTTAGCAAAATCGCAAGAGAAGTTGAGTACGAATTCTTTAATGCTACTTTCAACGATGGTACAGATGGTAACCCAAGAGAGATGCGAGGCATCGCTGAATGGGTAGCTACTGGAAATGGTTCATCAGCTTTTGCACATGATGATGCAGGAGATGGAAGTGGAGCAGCACAAGCATTAGACTATACAGCAGTTTCTGAAACATTGAAACTTATGTATGATGCAGGTGCTCCAATGCAAAACACAGTCTTGTTCGCAAGACCAGGTTCAGTTCTTGATTTAAACCAAGGACTTGTTGCACAAGGAAACCAGAAGATGGCAGTGTTACCTAGAGATAGAAATATCGCTGGTATAAACATTGATACCATCATCACACCATTTGGAAACATGGGATTAGTAGTGAACGAGTTCGTTCCTGCTGACCAAGCGTTCATCCTTGACCTTGCATACCTAGATGTAGCATTCTTAAACATCCCAGGTAAAGGTGCAGTATTCGTAGAGGATACAGACAATGATGATGCAGCAGCAATCTCAAAGCGTGTATACATGGAAATTGGTCTTGATAAAGGACCAGCCGAGTATCATGCAGTTATTAATGGCGTAAGCTAAAAAAATAATATTAGGACTTAAGAGCAGTGCCACCACACTGCTCTAAGTTCTGCTAGAATTTATATAATCATGAGCACAACTATAAAAGATTTAGTAGATAGAGTTTACCGAGAATACTTAGAACCTAATGATGACATACAATCATTTTCTACATTAAGAATAGACATCACAGATACAACTTCAACAACAGTAAGTTACGAAGCAGATTACTTAACTACAGAAGAAGAAGATGCTATGGGTGCAGGTGCGTTCATAGAAATAAATCAAGAGATTATGTTAGTTGTAGCATTAAATACAGCAGACGAAACATTAACTGTTAAAAGAGGTGCTAGAGGAACAACAGCCACTACACATACAGCAGAAGATTTAATAAAAATAAATCCACCTTTTATAAGACTTAATGTTTTTAACGCAGTTAAAGACCAAATAGAAAATTTATATCCTACACTATTTGCTGTAGAGACACAGACAATATCAACAGCTACAGGTTATGTAGCTTTGACTGGAGATGATGACAACAGAATTGTTGCACCACTTAAAGCAGTGTCACAATATACATCTATATCTGGAGACGAAACATCTGTACAGTTTAGAGGTGTAGCAGTAGAACTCATTGATGTTCCTACAAGCGTTACAGCATCTGGTAAAGTAGTACAGTTTTCTGGTATAAGTAGTGGAGTAAATGTACATTGTACATTCAAGAAAAAGTTTGGAGAAGTAGCTACTGAAAGTGCAACATTAAGTGATGTAGGACTAGAGACAGAGTATGAACCAATTATTATGGCAGGTGTAGCAGCACAGATGATAGCTGGTAAAGACATACCTGCAGCTACAACAGAATACATTAGTGATGCTATACAAGCTAATGTATATCAAGTAGGTTCTTCTACTAACATAAGAAACTCATTGCTACAGTATCAGCAAGTCCTAATACAACAAGCAAGAAAGGACTTAAGAGCACGATATCCAGAGCCAGTTAGTTTAAACAGCGTGGTATATCCTAGTGCCTAGAGTACCAACTACTGCAGATGTAACAAACCCACAAAGAAAAGGGTATGGTTTTCGTTTAGATAATTTATTATTTAGAACTGCTGTATCAACAGATAGACCATTGACTATTAGGACTGCAGATTTTCCTAATCAACAAATAGATTTAAGACAAAATCCAGAAGATATAACAACTAACATAGGACAGATATTTTCTCGTAATGATTTTTCTGGAGGACAAGGGTTAGATTACGCACATAAAAGAACTAATGTAGAAAAAGATACAACTAGATTTTATGATAGTAGAGGCGTAGATGTTTTTAATACAGATACAGAATTATCGTATGAAGTAACTTTGCTTCACACAATGGCTGATAAAGGTGTAACTTTTACTGGTACAAAAAATTATCTTGCACAAACAACTAATGGTTATCTTTATGTGACAGATGGAACAACAGTTTATCAATCTACAGATGCAGGTGAGAACTGGTCACCTATGACTTCTACTAATGTATCTTATGCTATACAGGGTATTGCAGCTTTTGGTAATAATTTATTTGTTGCAACTGGAGATGGTGGAACAAACAAGCAACTTATTTCTTATAACTTAACTACTGATACCTGGAATGATGAAAGTTTAGGTTCTGTATTTACAGGATACTTTACTGGTATATGGTTTAAAAAAGGTAGACTTATAGTTACAGGTAAAAGCACAGAAGCAGAATACTTATGGGAGAGTGCAGCTTTCGCACACAACTTTAGTGGAGATTTTCAAACAGCTGATGCAATAATAACTACAGAACCTACACATGAATTTACAGATATGACTGATGCAGGTGCAGTAATACTTGCATGTAGTACTGATGGTAATATTTATTCTTTAAAAGATGTGAGTGGAACCTTACAGGTATTAGGTCAATCAAGAATAGGTGACGAAGAAGTACACAGTATTAATGCTTTAGAAGGAATAATTTTTTATGGTACACAAGAATATGGAACAAACACTGGAAGATTATATAGAAGTAATCTTACTGTTGCAGACAATCTATATGTACTCAATGATAGACAACTAATAAAAGAATGGGATGATGGTGTACTAACAGCACCACATGCTATGTTTGCTACAAGAGATAGTATTTTCTGTGGTGTACAAGAAAGTTCTAGTGAAGTTTATTTGTGGAGGTATTACTTACCAACTGCATCACTAGCTAGAGATAGAAAATTAACAGGACAAGGTATTGTTAGTGGCATTAGACAAACTGGTGGTAAGATTATCGCTACTGTTGATGGTGCTAATGGTGGTATAACTAAAGAAACAAACTTGTATGAAGATACTGGTTACATAGTTACACCTAATATAGATTTCTTTACATCAGAAATTAAACAGTGGGTAGGAACAACTATTGAACATAACGAGATAGTTGATACCAGGAGAATACAATGTTTTATTTCTACTAGACCAGAAACTATTAATGATGAGAATGATACCAGATGGGAGTTAGCTAATGACAGTACCCAGGGATTTGGTGGAGAAGAAGTACAGATTAACAGAAACGCTAGATATCTTAATATGAAAATAGTTTTACAAGCTACTGATGATTTTACTGGTACACCAGTATTTAGAAGTGTATCTGCTAGGGCATTGCCTAGACCACAGCTAGTGGTAGTAGATATACCTGTAAATATATCTGACCAATTAGAACGACCTAACAGAAAAAGATTAAGGGTTAGAAACCTTGGAGAAGCAGTGTATCAAGAACTAAAACAAAAAGAAGGTGACAGCGTTACCTTACAGTTGTTTGACCCTCAAGAAACTATTAGAGGAGTTGTTGAAAGTGTTGCTTATCCTGTGATAAATGATGCTAATATAGGTTCTGTAACCCAATATTGTACTGTTAGAATAAGAGGTGTAAGAGCAGAAGATGTTGTATCACAATTTACAAATACAGCAGGAATTGGAACATTAGGAGTAGTAAGATTAGGATAATATGACAGCACAAGAAAGTAAATTAAGTAATGGATATGAGAGTACTATTACAACTGCATTGACTGCAGATGCAAGTGGCATAACAATTTCAGTAGACGCAGCACCTACAGATAGCTCAAATACAGCTATCTCTGGAGCTGTAATAATGTATTTAGTTTTAGACCCAGACAGTGCAAGTCAAAGAGAGTATGTAAAAGTAACTAACATATCTGGAACAACACTAACAGTTCAAAGAAATATAGATACTGGTGGTGGAGGACTTAGAACTCATGCTGCTGGTGCGAAGATTAGACAAGCTGCACAAGCTCAACACTTTGATGACATACATGACAGAGTAGATAAAGTTATAAGCACAGATGGTAGCAGTTTAAACACTACTACTGGTGTGGTAAAAGATGAAGATGATTTAGTATCTGATAGCGATACACACTTAGCTACACAACAATCTATTAAAGCGTATGTGGATAGTCAAGTAGCTAGTAAAGATGACTTATCAGAACTTACTGGTGATACAGATGATGTTGCAGAAGGTAGTACAAATTTATACTTCACTGCTGAAAGAGTAGACGACCAAGTAAATACATTACTTACAGCAGGTTCTAATGTAACTCTTACCTATGATGACACAGCAGGAACTTTAACAGTAGCTGCAACAGAAGATGATTTAAGTAACAACAGTACAGATGATTTAGCAGAAGGTTCTAATCTCTATTTCACAACAGAGAGAGTTGATGACCAAGTAGCATCTTTGCTAACAGCAGGTTCAAACATTACATTAACTTATGATGATGCTGCAGGTACACTTACAATTACAGGTGTTGAGGATGACTTATCTAATAACACAACTTCTGATTTAGCAGAAGGTACTAATCTTTATTACACAACTGCAAGATTTGACACAGCTTTTACAGGTAAATCTACAACAGATTTATCAGAGGGAACAAACCTCTACTACACAACAGCAAGGTTTGATACAGCATTTAGTGGTAAAGATACAGATGATTTATCAGAAGGTAGCACCAACTTATACTTTACAACAGAGAGAGTGGATGACCAGGTTGATAGCTTATTGACTGCTGGTACTAACATCACACTTACTTATGATGACACAGCTGGAACATTGACTATTGATGGTACAGATACAGACACAGTTTTAACACAAGAACAAGTAGAAGATATAGTAGGCTCATTAATAGTTGCAGGTACAAATGTTACAGCAAACTATGATGATACTGCAGGAACTATAACAGTATCCTCTACAGATACAAACACACAACTTACACAAGAGCAAGTAGAAGATTATGTAGATGGATTACTTACTGCAGGTTCTGGTATATCTTTAACTTATGATGACACTGCTGGTACATTAACAATCAACAACACAGCTTCAACAAGTACAGAAGAAGTACAAGATATTGTTGGAGAGATGATTGTTACTAATGGTTCTCACACAGGAATTAGCTTTACTTATGATGATGCAGGAGATGGAGCAATAGATGCCACTGTTGCATTACCAGCATCAGATGAAATTACAGATGCAGATAATGATACAAAGATACAAGTAGAAGAAACTGCTGATGAAGATATTATTAGATTTGATACAGTAGGTGTAGAGAGAGCTACATTAGCAGGAGCACTAGACCTAACAGATGATGGTGGTGCGTTCATTCATAGCCAGACACAAGCAGGAACTTATACTATAGACACAGATAAAGGTACTGTATTCGCTGGACCAATAACAATTACAGGAACAGTCACCAACAATGGCACAATGGTAGTTGTTTAAACATGGTAACTGTCAAAGTAAACACAATAAGCACAAGCACAGGCGATAACATTGCTATGCAAGTGCCTTTAAATTTAAAGTCTTATGACACAACAGCAAGAGATGCTTTGACATCTGCTGCTGGAGATATGATATATAACACAACAGATAGCAAAGTACAGTTTTACAATGGCTCTGCTTGGAATGATTTATAATGAGTACATTAGAAACTAACGCTATAGGTAAATACTCTACTAACAATGTATCAGTTGATGATGCTTTAAATTTAAAGTCATACGATACAGCAGGTAGAGATGCACTTACATCAGTTGCTGGTGATATGATATACAATACTACTACTTCAAAAGTAGAAGCATATACTGGTTCTGCTTGGACACAGTTAGGTGGATTAGATTTAAAACAAATAGATTATTTAATCATTGCAGGTGGAGGTGGTGGTGCTTCAACTAGCAGTTATGGAGGAACTGGTGGAGGAGCTGGTGGTTATAGAAATTCATATAATTCAGAAACTTCTGGAGGTAATTCATCAGCAGAAGCTGGATACTATATATCAACAGGAACTAACTATACAATAACTGTAGGTGCTGGTGGTGCTATTGGCAATGATGGAAACGAAAGTCAATTTGAAAAAGTCATTTCAGTATATGGTGGTGGAGGTACTAATCACCCTGGCGATAGAGCTAGGCACGGAAGAAATGGTGGTTCTGGTGGTGGCTCTACTGGTGGTACTGCACAAGGTGTTTTAGGTCAAGGTTCTGATGGTGGTAATTCTCCACAAGGTGGAGGTGGTGGTGCAGGTGCTGCTGGAGGAGTTGGTCAAGGATATAATGTAGGTGGTGAAAATGGTGGTGTTGGTGGTAATGGTTTAGCTTCTACAATTACAGGTTCTAGTGTAACTAGAGCTGGTGGTGGAGGAGCTTCTACACTAAGAGCTACTGCTTCTGGGTCACCTGGTACAGGTGGAACAGGTGGTGGAGGTAATGGTTCTAAAAATGGAACAGCAGGAACAGGAACAGTGAACACTGGTAGTGGTGGTGGAGGTTCAGTCGGTTCTAATGGGGTTGGAGGTGCAGGAGGTTCTGGTTTTGTTGCTTTAAGTTACCCTTCAACACTTACAATTACAGTAGGTGCAGGTTTGACTACTGGCGTATCTGAAACTACAGATGGAAGTAGAAAATATATAACATTTACAGGTGGTACAGGAAATGTGAGCTGGTCATAATGAGTGAATTAAAAACAAATAAGATTTCAACAAATGACCAAAACAATGTAGCTATAGATAATGCACTTGGATTAAAGTCATACGATACAACTGGTAGAGATGCTTTAACTTCTGTCGCTGGTGATATGATTTACAATACAACAACTACAAAAGTAGAATATTATGATGGTTCTGCTTGGCAACAAACTGGTTCAGAATTTTTTACAATATCGTATTTAGCTGTTGCAGGTGGTGGCTCTGGTGGTGGTGCTCAAACATATAGAATTTACTCTGGTGGAGGTGGAGCAGGTGGTTTTTTAACAAACTTAACTGGTGCTACTGCTGGAGGTGGAGGAAGTTTAGCTCCAGAAGCAATAGTAAAAAAAGATGGAGTTACAACATTCCAAGTTACTGTAGGAGCTGGTGGACCTGGTGCTGCTGGTAATAATGGAGGAGCTAGTGGAAGTAACAGTGAATTTAATGGCAATGTAGCAGTTGGTGGTGGTAGAGGTAGTGGTTATGCAGCAGCAGGTTTAATTGGTGGTTCTGGTGGTGGAGGTTTTAACTCTGGTGGTGGTTCTGGTACAGCTAATCAAGGTTTTGCAGGTGCAAATGGTTCATATACAGATACTACTGCTGGTCGTGGTGGAGGTG
>JACKZZ010011993.1_pt1 | contig 14483 bp, 13 predicted proteins | sample 8027871 | NCBI WGS metagenome assembly JACKZZ01 (sample SAMN15724774, study PRJNA655200) | protist metagenome | isolation source: fluorescence activated cell sorting (FACS) single amplified genomes of... | place: USA: West Boothbay Harbor, Gulf of Maine | collected 2000-07-19
CTTTTTTCACTTGTTTCAATATTTTCAGGATCATTTTTTATTTCTTTGTGATGATCGTTTTCTTCACTGTATTGATGATGAACCATCGCATCAAAAAGATCTCCACTTGGTTCAATAAAAATATGATCATTTGCATCAAAAATATTGAAACAAGTGAAAAAAGACAAGAATTCGAAAATCCATTTTCGAAAACAAAAAAAGAAGAATTGATTGATAATGAAGGTTTTCCTCTCATTCCAACACCCTCCACATCACCTATTAAAAAGAAGAAAATTCTTATTGAAACCCAAAAACCCTCAACTCCTGAACTCGATGCCAGAGGACCTGATATTGAGCACTACACGATCAAAGGTCGTCAAGGCATTAAACCAGCTCGTGAAGTGGGCAAAACGATGGGTGTTCCTTATGTTGGGGTCGTCGTGGGAACGAAGCCTGTTCGTACACATACCACAAGACATGCGGATAGTGCTGAACATATTGAATATACTAAGATCTTAACAGCAGCAGATCCACCAGGAACCGCACCTTATTCATGGGTAAAAATTGGTGCAGATCGACGCAATGAGATTGACAGAGTGAAGGCTCAGAGACAAACTCCACAATACAAACTGCAAAAACGAAATGCACAGATTTACAACAAAGTGTATGGAATGCGTGCAGCTATGAAGCATTTACCACCGAGAAGATTTTGGGATGAATGGACTTCTACGGTGAGGATTCGTGACATGTTGCTGTGACTGCTTCGTATTTTATTTTATGCTGCTAATTGTTCAATAGTTTGTGATATATATGTTGTCATATACCTGCTTTTTTTAAACTATGTTATTCTTTTTTTGTCTTCTGCTACTATGACTGCAATACAACATATTCTATCATTTCTATACTCATCATATATATTATCAGGTGAATCAAAAGTATCCGGAGGGTATCGATCAAGCTGAAGGTTGTACAAGTGTTCCAACGTTAATGAAAAAAGATGATGTAGAAGAAAGAAAACATAATCAATTATTAGCTCGTCGTCGTGAAATGGCAGCCCAGTATGGTTTCATCGACACTAAAGAAGTGGCTATGGAAAAACAAAAGAAATTATATTTGGAGAATAAAAATCATGCAGAAAATCTGGAAAATATTAAATTGGAAAGAGTTAATATGAATAAAAATCAACGACGTGATAAAAAAATTAAACAAGAAAAACAAAATGTTAAATTTCATAGTCATGTTGCTGTTGGTGGTGGAAATGCTGCTGCTGCGGCTGCAGCTTCAAGTGGTCGTGCTACTATTAATGTGAACTCGCTCATTGGGTGCAAGAGTGGGCAGTCTATTGGCGATAAGCTGTTGGCTGATGGGAAAATCAAGCATGGCACAGGCAGAAAGGGTTTGAAATTCGGGTAGTGCTTGTTGCTACGCTATTTTATAATTTATGTCTGTCCACTTGAGATAGCTTGATGGCCAGGTAGCAGGTGTCTGGCATGTATATCTGCTATCATAATAAGCTTATAAGAATGATAACAATAATAATATTTATTTAATTTATATTAATTCAGCATAAAACTGTAACAACAACAAAGTTAGTTCGATAGACAGCAATATTGAACAAGATAGATGACATTAATTGCATTCCAAGAGTGTCAATCATCCAAACTGGAAGTAACAGGTTCAGGATCAGGACATGGGATGAAATGAAACGACATGAGACATCGTATCATGAGACATCATGAGGAGTGACATATATACACGCTACCTTCGTCGTTGTCAGTGCTTCATTATCACACCACACAACATACTCTCTTTGTTACATCGTGATAGCATGTCGATCTAAGATGAACACGCCACACACCACATGCCACACAACACACAATAGGCCTGCCTCTTTCTCATATTTTACACCAAAACAAGGCGCCATGTCTGTCTGAAGGCAGGGTGGGTGGTTCCGCCATCATCATCGTTCATCATAGCTAATCATTCACAACATCAAAACACAACACGTACTGCTACTTCTTTTTAAAGAATAACACATCGGAATGATTTTTTCTTTTCTTTTGCTTGATTCTTTGACTCTTGTTCTTTCACATTCATATCACGAATTTCACGAACAATTTGAAAAAAACATTCTTCATGATTGATTTTAGTTTTTGCTGATGTTTCAAAAAATGGACATCCCCATGAAGTGGCAAGTGCTTGTCCCTGTTCTTTCGTGACCTACAACAAAGAAAGAGAAACAGTTAATTGAATGACATTTAAATCTATCAAATGGTTTACATATTTCTGTCATTGGAAACAGTCAAATTTCCAATTATATTGGACAACTGGCTATACATACCTCTCTGGACTGTTCTAAATCGCACTTATTTCCAACCAACACTCTGAAAACAAACAAACAAACAATCAAAAGACATGATGAATACATTAGAAATACACAAACAATTAACAAATATCGCATCCTGATTTGCAACAATGGCATTAGGTATGTTGTCAAGATCTAAAATAGTAATTCAATTATTGGCATACTACGTACAAAGAATAAGGTTCTCTTTCTTTCACGCGATCAATTTTCTTTTTATACTCTTCCAAATCCGTAAAAGAAGTTAAATTATCAATGGCATACACAACCAAAATACCTGTATATGAAGTAGTATATAAATGATGTATGTCATTCACGATAGTCTTAATCAATGATATGATAGTGTAGATGAAATATAAATAATTTATTATTATGATCATTATTATTACCTTTTCCTTCACGCATCCATTGATCTTGCATTTGTAAATATTCATCCTGACCTGCTGTGTCTAGAATATCTAAATGCGCAGGTGAACCATCTACAGTGATAGTTTTATTGTAATTGTCTTCAATTGTAGGATCATATTCTTTTAAAAAATTTTGTGTTACAAGACGAATTGTCAGAGCACTCTTGCCTACAGCACCAGATCCCAACACCACCATCTTGAACACACTTCCATTGGAATCAGCCATTGTCAATACAAATCCTTGTTAAATGTACAAATAAATAAATTCTTAAGAATAAACAATTTGCAAAGCAACTGCGAGAAAAAGTGTCAGCAAGGAGCAACAAGCAAAAGAAAGAATGAATGAACGAAACATCACACACATTCATGAACACACACAGCGCACACAGTAGTACAGCGCTGTAGCAGCACACACACACAGCAGGGGGGAGAGCGAGAGAGAGACAAACACGCGACAAAAAGCAAAAAGCCAGAAGTCAAAAAGAAAGGCAAGAAGAAAAATGAATACAAAGAAAACACGATAAAGTATACTAAATCCGGATTGAAGGAGTCTTGGGTGAAGGAATGTGAAATTTATTATACTGATCTTTAACGGTTATGGCCAAATATTTGATGCTGCAAAAACAAAAAAACAAAATAATTGCACCAAAAACTTTCTTTATGAGTTAGAGACGGACTGCCCTAAAGCCATTTTCTCCTTTTTTCTTCATTCCTTGCACCTCAATTTCACCTATTTGGTGTCTAACTCTGCATGAATTGCTTCTTTTTGGCTTCTTTGGCTGTGTGCGAATTCCGATTCGCCCATGACCTTTTGGCTCTCCTGCTTTGACTTCTTGCTTTGCTTTTTTTTGTTGCTTTTGGCTCGCTCACTTTTTCCAACAGCGCCAACAACAATTACTACTTCAACCTTAACTTACTTACTTAACTTAACTTACTCAATCATTAACTATCACCACATCAAACCTAAAATGGATCTATTTGATTACAAAAAATAGATCAAGAACATAATATACTGAATGTCTTTTGTTCATTATTGTTAAAATGAAGAGTTGACTTAATACAGTCATGGCGTTATCACCAGCGAATAATCTATCATCCTCGAGCTTTGCTTCACCCACACAATCGTCAACCATAAGAAACTATTTATTTCGTAAGAATAAAAAGAAAATATATCCTGCAAAGAATAAAAGAAAAGATTCTTATAATTTTGCTACCTCCACTTACACACTTCATGACTCGATAGTATGTGATCATCCAAAAGAACAACAACACCGTTTAAAACAAGAAAATAATTGGACAAATCTTATCAATTGTAATCACAATACAAATATGAATATGGGTCATCAATTATCACATCACCCTCAGAAGAATAACCCTCGCAATGTACTGTATCATTCTGATTACCCAAAGAATGTGATGGAGAGTATACTGGCAATGGAACCTTTACAACTGCTTATCATTATAGGGTATGGTTATTCTACTGTGGATGCCCCTAACCATCATCCTGAACACCCAACCAATATATTAATTGCTCAAGATATATTTATATTCCTTTCAAGAGAGTTATACAAGTATTATCCATGTTTAAATGTCCAGTTTATGAGACATAATATAGATAAAGTGCATTGGAGGACACATCAATGCATATTGAATTATTCAACAACTTTTGATATTCAGATTGCTTTGCGAGGAAATAATAATCAATATGATGTAGAGTTTCTTTTCTTTGGATCCAAATATGAATTAAGTAAATCATTTTTATCAGATCAATTAAGAGTATTTTTTAAAACAACAACATTACAAACTCATTTCCTTCATTCGTCATTGGCATGTCGTCAACACCCAACAATACAATATAATGATGATATAATTGATTTCCCTATTCTTCACCATATAACTCTAGAACAAGATATTCGAAGACATTTCAATGAGAATAATGATCTTTGTAGCGACAAATTTAATGTATTTGACGGTCGTGCACATGCTAGTCATGGAATACTTCATAACGGACAAATGGTTAGAGTGTGGCATGTGGTCAATCAATGGGGTCGTGAGGAGTCTTATAGTGTGCTGGGCTATATTCGAGGATGCTTCACTTCTGAGATAACGAATGAATCAGTGCTCTATATTCAATGGAAATATGACGAACAAGTCAAACATATGATTCAATCCATACCAGAACACTGTATGATTGTCGACGAAAATGAACCTTGTGCTTGCCCTGACGTGGAGATTCGTGCTGATGATAGCACCAGTCTTCCTTCTGCATTAAAAATGTTGTTTTCAATAGCCAGAGACATGCATTCATCCACCAACAATCATGACCTCGATGAATATAATATGAGAGGATCACAGTCATGCAGTAAGCTGGGATCACATCATTGTCATTTGGAAGTTGTCCTTCCTGATGTCAGCAGCAGTTGTCACCTGCAGCAAGCGGGCTGTGAGGACAATAGTGGGTTCACAATTAATGACAAGGATGAAGCAAATGCTCACTGTGATGGTCATTCATTTCAATTGCTTAATGGTCATCAAACACAACTGGAAATGCGTTCATCTTTATTCAACCAACTTCACGAAATGGCATGGCGCTGTATCGCTTTTTTTCCTCATGCCAGTCTGGTATTGCAGCAGACATACTCGGAGGAAATTCTCAACTGGGTGATGGCTTGGGGCTTTGAGGAGGTGATGGCGGAGCTGTCAGCTTTGAGGCCTTCAAGCAAGCATATGACGACACTCCTTGCTTGATCGTCGCAGTGTTGTTGGACGCTGATATCGCGCTTGCTTTGCCTGTGTCAAGAGCGACTAGTCTGTATAACCTATATATCGGTTCATAAGTATGCTTGTACATGTAAATAAAATATGAACTGTTCGCTGTTTTTAAAGCCTTCTTCACTTATAATTCACTCATTCAGCTTAATACATGTATGTTAGTATAGTGATATTATATAAAATCACTTACTTAAGATATTATTCATTTGGTTTGGCATGGTCTATCAGGGCTTGCACAAATAAATAAGCATACTGTCCCTACTACGAGCACAACACCACTTTTTGCTGTGTCCCCCCAACAGGTTGTGCAGCCCCAGCCGTACCAGAACCAGTCGAATACCCATCATCATTTACTCGAAGAACTCCTGTTGCCAAACACTTTGGACGATCAAGAAAATGAAACATTTGATTCCACATTGTGAGATTGGTGAAAGACTCAAGTGGGGCAAAATAGAACTGAGGACTTTGCTGATGAGAGTATTGTTTTGATAAGGTCATTTTAGATTGAGCATAATTAATTAAACTTTTTGTCAGTTCTGTTAAACTTTCTTTATTTTTGATAATCATTTTGTTTTTTATGGATGATGTCACTTGCTGATCGATGTCTTCACGATAATTAATGATAAATTTCGCACATGGAAATACTTTTATAATAAAATCTAAAATTAATGGAGAATGATAACGCTGTAACAATAATCAACAATAACAACAAAAAATGATTAATTGATAGTGTAATAGAGAGAGAGTGTTATATCATAGACTATTATGGTAGATGGTAATAAGTGCTGCAATGCAATAATGTTTAATAAGCTGAATGTACACATTTACTGAACTCACTATTTCTTTGAAGCCATGTACATCATCTTTTATCCATGATATTTTCTGTCCACTTTCATGATAAAACCAATTCTGAATATAACACAAGTACTTATGAAGGTCTTGATCTTTATGTAGCCATGCATAAGACTTCATATATTTAACTCGCAACATATCATCATATATATCTTTAAATTTGAATAATTGTCCATTATGCTCTCCACTAAGATCGTAATTCGGTAGCAAGTTCAGCATTGCAAGTAGAGATGATGATCCTGATCGACCAGTTCCCAGTATTATTGTGAAATTATGATGACAAAGACTACACTCTTTGGGTATATCGTGATTATTTGGTTGTTTCGAAAGAGATTTGGATGATGGCAAGTGTGATAGAGCATAAGTCTGCATTTGTGAGACATAAAACAAAAGTGCAATGATCTTGAACAGAATCATGCCACTGTCATCTCAATAACTTAACTTAACTTAAAGTATGACTGCTACAGTGGGGATTGCTTTTGGTCACAAAACAAAAAGAGAGAGATGAAAAGAGAGAGAGAGAGAGAGAGAGAGAAAGAAAAAAGAAAGAGAGAAAAAGACAAGAAGGCGGGCGACAAATCCCTGTTGATATACCGGTAAACGACCGTCACATCGATCATACAAAAACTATACAAACCAACTGCTGTTCAATCCCACTCGAATCGTTGATGAAAAAACAAGTAAAGTTGTCTTTGTTAGATAGATATTTTAAAGAATAAATACATCGCCGTTCAACTTACTTGTAGTTTAAACGTTTCCGTCGTTTTTATTTCGGTTTAGTCGTTTCAACAACGCCAGCAGCAGCGCGGTGTCATCAACCACACACGCAGACAATCTCTATCATCATTGATTGGAGCATCACAAAAGAATGATTTCTCTTCTATGCGATAGATAATTGAAACTAGAGCAACGTACCTTCCCCTCTTCCCCTATGAACATGAGTATGATGTGTTCTCGATTGGCTATTCCTTTGACGTCCTTCTCTTGTCTTTCCTCGACCCGAGTCACTACCTTTCGTCGTTCACTGCACTCACACCGAGCATCACTAAAACAAAACAAAGTCATATACAGAACAATAACACAACACAAACCGTTGACTACATTAAGTAGAAGTCACCAGGATACCAAATCAGTGTCTGAGTTGACAGCTGATGTGATAGTTGTGGGTGGAGGTCATGCTGGTTGCGAAGCTGCTGCAGCCTCTGCCCGGACAGGTGCAAAAACTCTTCTGGTCACACAATTGAAGAGCACCATTGGAGAAATGAGTTGTAATCCCTCCATTGGAGGTATTGGGAAAGGTAAGGGGGTTATGCGGATGTCCTTCTTATTCTATGTGTTGTGAAGACTACACGAGTGCAAGGCACGTCTATACCACTACTACTACCACTCATTTCATATCTATTATGCTGACACCTTATATATACTTCTGGCATTACATCATCACATCATGCTAGGTCATCTTGTGAAAGAAATTGATGCATTAGATGGTTTAATGGGAAGAGTCACAGATGTGGCGGGGATACATTATAAAATGTTGAATAAACGCAAAGGACCTGCTGTGTGGGGTCCACGAGCTCAAACAGATCGTGATATGTACAAAGAAGAGATGCAAAAGGTCATTGGTGAAGTACCTAACCTTGAGGTAGTTGAGGCAAGTGTAGAGGATATCATTTTAGGTGAAGTGAGGGATGGATCTGAAAAGCAAGCGAGTAGTATGGTACAAGGCATTATAACTGGTGATGGTACGTCGTAGTAGATAAAGATTGTTATCAGACTGAACCTCTTGTTACTGTCTGCATGTGACAATTGACAACTGATCAATAATGTGGGTATATCTCTGTTTTTGTTGATGTTGAAGGACGAGTTATCAAAGCATCCAAAGTCATCATCACCACAGGAACCTTCTTAAGAGGTCGTATTTATTTGGGTTTGGAGAGCTTTGCAGCGGGAAGGTACGGTGGTATTCTTCCGCTCATGTTGTACTGCTACGACTATTATATCAGTGGCCAAATAAGTGACTCTATTGCTGACTTTAATATTGTCTCGGGGTGTATTGTTGTGTATGCTATGTTTTTCCAGGCAAAAGCGAGACTCGGAGGACATCGAACCTCCCTCCATCGGACTGGCACTCACCCTAGAAAGGTCAGTTATATGCTCTCTGCTTGCATTACGCTGGTTGCTTTTCTCTATACTATATTATTATCATATATGTCACCATTATTTATTCCATATTTGTCTGTGGTTATCTTATCATTCATTATCGGTTGCAGACTTAATTTTCCTATCGGACGGTTAAAGACTGGGACCCCGGCGAGATTAATTAACGAGACCATTGATTATGATGGCCTGGAGAAGCAGTACAGCGATTATCCTCCTGTTCCTTTCTCAGCATTGAATGCACATAATGGCGTTTCACAGAAAGATAATCTAGGTAATGTTGTCTGTGCATTTCGATATATGTTCATTTTTTACAAGCTATATCTAACTGTCAACAAGTCTAACTCTTATTGTTCAACTCTGATGTTTAATGTCATCTCTCCAATCGCAACCCCTCACATTGCAACCACTCCACTTGCAAACAGTTCATTGTACACAGACATATACCAATGCGGACACACATCGCATCGTCATGGAAAATGAACATCTTCTTCCTAAATATGACAGCTTCCCTCCTAATGTCAACTCAGTGACCACCCCGCGACCAGCTGGCGAGAGTGACAGTGATGGCATTGGTCCTCGATATTGTCCTTCGTTATATCTGAAGGTGACAGACTTGCTTTGGAGAGCATTATTATTGATCCATTCTCACCCGTTACGTGACATATATCTGGTATGTTTATACTACACATGCTTCCTATAGGTGAAACGGTTCGCGCAGCGGGATAGACATGTGGTCTGGCTGGAACCAGAGGGTCTCCCTCATCGCTCCAACCTGGTTTATCCGGTACGCACGCATGATGCAGCATTCATTTGGATCTCTGATCATTATACTGATTATCATGCCTATCTAACATACACATTCAGGCGGGACTCTCTGGACCCTATCCCCTGGATGTGCAAATGAAAATATTGCGATCTGTTCGTGGCTTGGAAAATGTAAGCTCATCGTTGAAATCATTTATTACCTTTGCATATACACCATACTACATGAATAGGCTGCATCATGTATGTCATAATGAATGCGATGCAACATGTGTCATGGGTCTGATATGGTAGGTGGAGGTGGCAAAACCGGCCTATGATATCGAATACGACTATGTGGATTCTCGCAGCCTCAGACGAACTCTGGAAACGAAATTAGTGGCAGGTGGGTCAAATGGCACATGATATGAAGGCTTCCATTGCTCAATTGATAATCATATCTCCGTGTCAACCTCTGTTGACGTTGCTCTCTACAGGACTGTATCTTGCTGGTCAGATCTGTGGTACAACAGGATACGAAGAAGCTGGTGCTCAGGGAATTATAGCTGGCATCAATGCAGGTAACTGACTTATAGATGAAAGATGATACATATGGTGTTGTGTGTTTGCATAATCTGATGTTGCTGTGAGTGAGGTTGAGGTTACCTTGACAATGGAGTGCTGACTGACTTTGTTGGTGTACAGGCTTGTCCGCTATTGGTGTGGACGAACCTTTTCTGCTCAGAAGAGATGAGGGTTACATTGGGGTTCTCATCGATGACCTTGTCACACAGGTAAGCTAGTTTCAACTTTAGATTAGTTATGGAGCATATTATGATATATTATATAATGTGGTTTATTGCATACGAACAGGGAGCTCTCGAGCCGTATCGCATGTTCACTTCACGATCCGAGTATCGCTTGTCACACAGACAAGATAACGCTGATCTGCGGCTGACACAAAAAGCTCTAGCATTTGGTGAGACATATGGGTCATCGTTCTCTCACACGGAAGGAGAGACGAAAAAAGGACATATCATTGTCAATGAAGAACGAGTGGAGAAATTTCAGTTCCGGGAATACGAAGTATCTCGTGCAATGAATATTCTCAGGGAAACGGTGTTGCCACGAGCAACGTGGAATAGCTATGGAGGACCTTTTGAAATGAAATTTGGTGAGTGATACCGTATTGTTGTGAAGGAGTGCTTCAAAATCGTTACGTTAAAACCACACCATAGTTGTCTCATCTTATGTCGATTGTTATAATAATGCATTTTAATGTAATGTGCATGTATGTATGTAACAGGGGATGGAAAGCCACGTTCGGCTGCTATGGTACTATCCATGCCGCACACCTCGCTCACAGCTGTGCTGGATATCCTGAACGAGAATGTTCCTCTTTCGAAACCATCTCCTGTCGCTTCAGACATTGATGATGAGAACAACAGATCGTCTTACAGTGAAGGGCTCAATGCTGATGGCCAGACAGAGGGGGTGAATGCATCAGCACATGTACAATCATCACCAGAATCATCCAATATGTTTGCCATTGATCCTGTGGCATTCGATACTGTGGAGGCGAGTTGTAAGTATGACATTTATTTACAGAAACAAGAAGATGAGATGACCAGGTGGGGAAACATCACTATACTGAATTATTGATTGATTCTGCAATGCAACTGTTTAGAATATTAATAACATACAACATACATACATCATTCATTCATTCATTAATCATGGTTGTATTGTGTTATTATTATTGTTTTTGTTTATTTTGTTTCTTATGATATATATTATATATTATTAGAATACGAAACAATGGCGAATTGAAGATGCCAGCTGATATTAAATACAGTGTTGAAGAATTCCCAGCTTTGTCCAATGAAGAGTTGGAGAAGTTACGCTACTTTCGCCCCGAGACACTTCACGAGGCAGGGTGTATACCAGGAATCACGCCTGCAGGGCGCGTGTATATATTTCATTTCGTGAGGAAATATCATCAAGACCTTCAGAGAAAGAAGAATAGGCAATAGGCAGAGAGAGAGTAGCTGCAGATAGACTGCTGCTCTAGCTACTATATTATATACTACGTAGAATATTATATATAAAGGAAGAGCGACTTGTTCAGACCCGCCAATTCTAAGATAGTATATATAACTAATTATTATTATTATAATATATATCATCATGTATGTATGTATTGTCCTCCATGTATTGTAAATAATCAGTTGGCAATTATTTATTATCAGTTGGAAATTATTATTTGCTTGTATAATATTATGACACACAACGGCGCATCAGCAAGCCTTGCTTTCGAAATAACTAGGCCTCATCAGTGGGCCAATTTGGTGCCCTACAGCCCCTGAAAATGTCCTACGTAGGGTACCCTACGTAGGGTCGTATTGAAACCCTATGTAGGGCGAGCACTTCCTACGGTCACAAACGGTTATCCCTACAAATATTTTATGTATGTGGTACCTACAGGACACATCCTACAGTTGAAATATGTTACTACGTAGGAATAGACTTAATCCTACGTAGGGTTTAAACATGATTTATGATGAGGATAACATTGATAATAATAATATTGATTGATTATTGCAACATGCATAGTATATTTAAGGCAGAGTTAAACACACGCACACACACACGCGGCACACGGACACTACGCACTTACTGCTAGCTAGCTAATCTTCTTCGCATGGCACAAAAACATTGTTGACGGCCCCCTCATTGTTCTCCACAGTATTTTCGACAATTTCTTGAACAACTCCTTCTTGCTGGTTGTTATTCCCCTGTATCCACGGAGTACATAAAGCAATTCTTTGCTCATCGAGAGTCTTGGCAAAAGAGTCTCCAGTAGGATGTTCTACACATTCTTTCCGATTTAATTTTATTTCTTTGAGAATGGCTCGTGCTTGATTGTTGAAATATTTAGAGAATGTGCTACCAACTGACGAAGCAAGGAAGCAAATAAAGATTTATATAAGAGATAAACTGCAAAAATATAAAACATTTATATCTTACTTGGAATTTTATTATCAGATAATAATAAGGCAGCAACGGTGGCCTCAATCACTGGTGAAATGGATTGTAGGAAGTTTCCTGTAGGAGACATGAAGTTTAAACCAACACAAATGGCTTGAACAATAGTATCTTGAAGAATCCTACGTAGTATCTTGAAAGACAGACTGAAAAAATAATTCGAGGAGCTTTGCAACACTTCGGCCGGTCAACCAAGCAAGGCAATCATTCCAGGAAAGTTGCTTGTTATTCGATTTCATTTCATTTCTAAACTCATGGAGTCATGAATTTTACCTGCCCCAACTGTCAAACTTCATTCAAAAATGGGCGAGGACTACGAGCACATGATCGTCACTGCTTTATGGGCAAATCGTCTGTGTCCTCTGTGTCAGAAGTTTCATCACATATGGAAAGTTTGGAAGATAATAACTCGAGCGTAGATGAATATGAAATTGATCATAATGCCGACCTTGACCTTAACTACTTGCGTGACGGCAGTAGCAGTGAGTCGTCCTTTCCTACGGATGGTCGTAGGACTCCGTCTCCACTTCCCTACGTAGGAGAGAACATTGTAGAAGATGACCTTCTTTACTGCCGTCTACAAGAAGAACTTTATCTCAAAAACTTCTCTCTGGAAGCTTTACAACTTTCAAATAGCTTAAGGTCATTCATTAGATATTTGCCTCAATATAATAATGAAGAGATATTGATTTCGGCTTTACTTGACTTCAAAAAGAAGGCGAGTTTGAGTCGCGAAAATGGTAATGAATTACTTAATCTCATCAAATTATTTCAACCAGCCACAAGAGTGCCTCGTGATTGGAGAGCTGTCGTGAGGGACGTTGACCGCCATGTATGTCCTTTAAAAGATACCACTATACGTAGAACAGTCCCGTGGCCTGAGTCCTTTCAAATGGATCTATTTGATGAACCTGGACATGCTACTTTGCCTCCCGTCGAGTTAATTGCACGTGATCTTCTGGAATTGATAGCAACAAAACTAGTATGTCCAACTACTATATATATCAATAAGACTGAAGTTCAATTCTCGTATGACCCCCAACAGTTACAGGACGGCAGTCCATGTGTGAGTAGTCTCATGTCTTCGGACTACGCACGATACTCGGAGGAAGCCATAAAGGCCATTGACCCTAATGGAATATTGCTCCCCATTATAACATATGCTGATGGAGTTGCTTTGGGACTTCGTAATAAGGTATGCATGTATACACATAAAAAGTAGTATTGTGTTACCTAGTGATCTATTAGGACCTATGTAGGATGATCGGGGTACCCTACGTAGGCTGATATGTAAACCCTACATAGGGTTCCGTCATCCTACGTAGGATGTTGGAACCCTACGTACGTAGGGTTTACATATCATCCTACGTAGGATGTTAGAACCCTACGTAGGGTTTACATATCATCCTACGTAGGATGTTGGAACCCTACGTAGGATGGCATATGTCCTATACAGGGATATGTCCTCCCTACGTAGGAAAGGCTCTACACTACGTAGGAAGGACATGTCCCCTACACTAGCATACACATACATCCTACACCCTGTGACTGCACCTACCAGTCACATCTATGTCAATTAATGACACTAATTATCATGTAACATAACTCTATGCTACATAGGTCAGTGCCAATGCAGCTCTTATGACGCTGGGTAATTTTTCCGACGACCTACAGAGACGAGACATTTCCAAAATGTCCATTGGATTCATTCCTGATATTGGTTTCATAAGCAAAGAGTTAATATTGAAACACTTACTGGAGAAAACAGGGTACAGCAAAACAGCGGCTAAAGAGGCTATAAAGACACATAAAAGATTGATTGAAAGAGAGTATTGGGATTTATGTTTTACTTCTATTAAGAAATATGCTGAAGCAGGGGTTCAATGTATTTCCTGTACTTGCCCACTGCGTAGGAGACGATCCTGCCCTACATAGGTATTGTGGAGTGTATGAAGGGAATGCCATACACTCTTGTATATATTGCAGTTATTCTGTAAAAGATGATGGTATATATAATCCAAATCAACAACGACCAAGACAACCTGACATGATTAGACAAGCTTGCTCTTTGGCAAGAAGTGGGGAGTTAAAGAAAGCTGCACGTCAGCGGTTATTACAAATTGAGATTAATGCTATGGAAGCGCTGAAGGCACAAGGCCTACATA
>JACKZZ010023621.1_pt1 | contig 14483 bp, 4 predicted proteins | sample 8027871 | NCBI WGS metagenome assembly JACKZZ01 (sample SAMN15724774, study PRJNA655200) | protist metagenome | isolation source: fluorescence activated cell sorting (FACS) single amplified genomes of... | place: USA: West Boothbay Harbor, Gulf of Maine | collected 2000-07-19
TATTTTTTATTATATAATAGTACAACAATGTATCAACAATGTATCAACAATGCCAAAGTTCACACATCCTCGTATAATAGGTATAGCAATTGCAAATGTTTTTATTTTCGTGTGACCAAACGCAGCTGCATTTTTCTATTGCACGACCACCCCCCTAATTCACGGATTTATTCCACCGACGATATTCAAGAACTCTTATACATAAGCTATCATAATGTCGCTAAACGTTATTGGACAGTTACTATTTATAGTAACTTTAGGTGTAAGCACGGCTGTAAATGGAGCGTTGTCTCCGTATAATACAAATTTGGATAATGAAACAGTTAGATCAACTTGCGACTCAATCCGAAACCGGGCAACGTGTAAGGAATCATCGCCTCTGTCGCCTTCATGGTGTAAGTTCCGTAATCCGTTTATAATACCACGTTTACCAACTAGTGGGGCATTTTTTAATATTTCACAAAATGGAACAGGTCTTCATAGTTATAAGTGTACTGGTGACGGATGGAATAGCGATTGCAGTTTAGTTCATGGAATTTTCCCAGGCGGGGTGTCAAACCATCAATTAAGTTTAATGTATACCGCAAACTCGAAAAACAAAAAAGGTTCGAGCCAAGTTTTTATGGAAAACAATTTTGGAATCATAAGTAGTAATATGGAATCTAGTTATACCCTAACCTCATTGGCAGTACTCGAGGATCCAGACCCTCTATCGCAGACGGTTGCATTTAGTGGAAGTCTAGCTGGTTCTAACGTACCATTATTGTTGGATATATTGCATCTTCAGCTACCAATAAACTCGACAGCGTGGAAAACAAATCGTATCGGTCAAATTGTGTTTCCAAAACCAAATGATTCGAGCGCCTATGATACTGTTGAATTCGGAGAAGGTAATGGCGGTGGCGGGACATTGGACTGGCTCAGGCGTGGGGATGGTACGCCAGTCCTAATGGCTCATATCGTATACAGTAATTCCAAAAACAAAGCTACTGACAAAAGACATCGATTTATGTTTTATCCTGTCAAATTAAATAAAACCTCTCCCACTATACATGTGTCGGAGGCATGGGGGTTTGATGTTCATACGCCCAAAGGTGATGTTACAGTCAGTTTTGACGCGAAGCAAGCTTTCGTTAATTGCCCAGCGCAACAAATAAAATCATCAACACCATTTGCAAGCGGTCATGGTTGTGACGCAGTAACAATAATGGCATTTGGATTGAACGAGTATATATTTCTTGCAGAGTACAAGAGCCTAAAAAAACAATTAAAGGTCGATAGCAACACAACTGAGTGCAAATCAAATTGTCCAGGTGACAATTCAAATACATTTCGATTTATCGGGGGAAATGCAAATGCACAATGTGCCGGATGTGGATTTTCACACGCAAAAACATATTCAATTGAGCATTCAATCGTATTAAAAGATGAAACATTTGCTGGTACATACATGTTTTATGCTTTACACGATGGCTCTAAGTTCGATTTAGTCAAGCTAATGGTAGGTGGCCCGCCCATCAACTATGTGGACTATGGACGCACTGGCGCAACGTATAATCAGAAAGTATGGATAATTGCAGAACATTCAGATAATTCTAAGCCTAGTAATAAGTTAACTATGATTGAAGTCGTAGAAACTAGTCTTGGCTATACCGACGTCGTTGTTGTTGGCAACAATTGCAGTCAAATGCAAAACACTGCACAGTACTACGATAAAACCAAACTAACATGTAAACCACGGCCACAAACCACGTTTTATGAATCTGCTTCTTCGCACATTAATGACATACACATTGCATGGAGAGGTATAAGTGAAGAAGCCAAGGAACTAGCAGATAAAACAAATTGTAGCACATATAATACAAACTGTATTGTCAGCTCAAGCATTGGACCAAATGCACCCCCAGATGTTCGAAACCAAATTCAAAACAATTTACAAAAGTATACGGTTCCCGAAAATGGGAAATCAATACCCTCAGCAATGACTGGTGTAACATTGGAAAATGTTGTTCAACTTCCACACCTGGAAGCACAAATACTTGTAATTTATGCAACAGCGACCGATAAGTCAATGCATATATTCCAAGCATACGAAACATTGAACCAATGCCAATCTGCAGAAACGGAAGGGGCTTATTCTTTAATTGCTCCCTCTGACGGCAACATTTTATATATTAATCAAATAAACATTGTTGCATTTGTTGGCAAACCGTTGGCATCGTATGTAACTGCTAACTCACATTATATATTCACAGCACTGCAACGAAAAAAATGGGAATTGGACAGTATGGTTCGGCGGTTTAAGTTATGCCAACTATACAATAATGACCCGAAAAATGTGACATTAATGGCATTTGGATCCAAATTAGAATGTAGCGCAACTGGGCCAAAGCAACCTAGATTACCTGGTATTCAAGATTTTTTACAAATCACAACCTTATGTTTACCAGGAATGATGTGCCCGTCTCTAAATACAGAAGAGTTGACTACAGTCGAAGATGGTTACTACAATGAGTACGGTTTTGAGAAAAATATTTGCAAAAAGGGCCATTTTTGTAAAAGCGGTATACACGCATGTCCGATCGGGTTTACATGCAATGATGAAGGGATGACTGTGCCTAATAAATGCGAGAGTACTGCAAACGGCAGATTCCACTGTTTTGAAACAGGGTTAAGCAGATCTATTGCAGCACCAAATGGCACCATGGTGATTGCACCATACATGCCACCTTTTCCAGCCTCCCCAGGTATGAAACAAAAAGTTTCATGGACTACGACATACGAGTACTTTTCAAATACGTCGCAAACGCGTATGATTAAAGAAGAAGAAAATGTTTTGGTAAATTGCACACTGGGTGAATTTTGTTCCATTGGTAGTAGTTTATACAAGAATACCAACTGCCCCGCCCAAACGTATTGTTTAAACCCATCTGATTATGTACCACGCGTGTGCAGATTTCCTGATTTGTTGTGTAAATGCCCAAATGAAATTGATCATATTTGTGATGAGTGTCCGGGTGTGCAATTTTGCGATGAAGGGACTGTTTCCCCGAAACCATGCAAATCGGGACACGTATGTAAGTTTACTCTTGGAACACCTGCATTAGGTGATGTGCCAAAGATTGAACCGCCTGTTCAATGCCCTTTGACTTTATATTGCCCAGCTGGTTCGTATGAGTTTTATGCATGCCCTAGCGGTTACTATTGCGCTGATCCAACTGTAAGAAAAATCTGCCCCGCCGGTCATTTTTGCCCGGAAGGTTCCACAGAACCAACACAATGTAAACTTTTTGAGGTATGCGAGGAAGGAAGTACAATATCCGTTCCAATCTGGCCATATGTCGCAATTGTATGCGTGACATTGGCCGCATATGGGATATCAAAGTTGTACACAAGAGTTCGCAATACTCGTCGAGATAACCGCGAAGAACATCGCCATCAAATCGATTTATTAGTTTTAAATCCTGCACGGCAAAGTGAAGTAAGGAGAAAAATAAGTAACACAAACGATTCAGGCACAAATCTTGATAGGTTAAAAGCGTTTGGGTATATTGGTGATGATGAGGCAAAGGGTAAAGAGGAACAAAGGCCAGATGCCTCAACAAGCAGCTCCTCATTTGCAGGTGCTTTGGAGCTTTCTGATATGGCCCCTAAGTTTCAAATTGATTTCAGATTTGAAAATTTAGGTTTAAATATCAAAGGGTCTGGCAAAAGTGTTTTAAAAGGTGTTACTGGAGAAATTTTACATGGGAGGGTCACCGCTGTAATGGGGCCTTCGGGTGCTGGAAAATCTACGTTCATGACAACGTTGGCTGGAAAAGCATATTATGGTAATCAAACAGGCACAGTCTATATCAATGGAGTGAGTGAAACCTTGTCTAAATATAAGCGTATTGTTGGATTTGTACCCCAGGAGGATATCATGATGAGAGATATGACAGTGAAAGAAAATTTGCAATACTCTGGAAATATACGGCTTAGCTCTAAGTTAACACAAATGGAGAGACGAATTAAAATACGAAAGTGTATCGATTTACTAGATCTCCGCGAAATTAGACATTCTCGAATTGGAGATGAAAGCACACGAGGCATTAGCGGTGGCCAACGAAAACGTGTTAATATTGGACTAGAAATGGTAGCAGACCCATCCGTATTGTTTCTCGACGAACCAACCAGTGGGCTAGATTCCACTTCCTCCCTTGAAGTTTGCAAAGCATTGCGGGATATTGCCGAAACAGGAATTACTGTAATTACTGTTATACACCAGCCTCGATATGAAATATTTACCATGTTTCACGATGTCTTGTTATTAGGAAAGGGTGGCCAAACAGTATATTTAGGCCCTTCGGAAGATGCAATCAAGTATTTTGAAAGCATCGGTTTCTTCTGTCCAGAAAGGACAAATCCAGCTGACTTCTTTATGGATGTAATTGCGGGTGGTGTGATGCGGAAAGGAGACAAGGCCCCATTTGATCCTGTAAAACTATTTACATTGTGGGAAAATCATCAGAAAAAAAAAGCTAAAAGTGACACTGTTAGAATTTCTACCAATGGTAAGCAGAATAAGGAGAATGTTTTAGTGAAAAGATCACAAGCAAGTTGTTGCAAAATGTTTTATTTATTTATGAGACGAGCCATTACACAACAAGGCCGCCATCCATTAAACATTGCAATCGATAATGCATTTGTCGTATTAGCTGCATTTTTTCTCGGCATATCATTTGCAACATCTGGTTGGTGGAAACCACCCGCTGCAACAAGTAACTTCATCGGCTGCCCAACTGAAGTAAAAGGTTTATTACAAAAACTGACGGTGGGTCTCAATGATAAAATTCTAATCCGTGGCTCAATGACATTGATGGCAGTATCTTTGGCTGGAAGTGCTTCAGCAGTACGTATATTTGGGCAGGAACGTGTTGTATATTTTCGAGAATCGGCTGGTATCACACAACCATGGGGAAGCATTGCATATTTTTTTGCAAAAGACGTTGCTGCTTGGCCACAAATTTTGGTTGGGTCATTTTGTTTCCAACTTATATTTAAAGCAATTGCTTCGCCGCTTATGAATAATAGCGAAGTGTTTTTGTGCCTTATGCCTATATACTATTGTGCATATGGGGTTGGTATGTTAGTATCTATTGCTGTGCAACCGAATTTAGCACAGCTTTGTGGCTTTGTATTTGTATTTATCAATCAGTTATATAGCGGCAGCTTATCTCCGATTCCAATGATGCAAAAAGATATTTTCCCATTAAATGCACTTTACCATCTCTCTTTTCTACGATACGCCAACGAAAATTTTTACACGACGGAAGCTATTCGCCATAAAGCAGTTAGCGATTCATTGGGTATAAGTATGGAAGATACGATTAAAGAGAATTTTGGATTTTCATTTGATACTTTTTATACAAATCTAGGATATATCTTTTTATGGGGTTTTGGCATACGTATTGTTGCATGCATACTGATGATGTTAAAAGATAGGACAAAGAAATTATAAACAAAAGAGGCAAATACATAGCTTGTACGAACGATCAGTACCTCTTTTTATAATGTACACGGCATATTTATTTTTTATTACGAGGTATATAATGCGTCCTCTTACTCAGTAATTTAAACACAACAATTTTACATCTCTCGTGATTAATTAAAAAATAAATATACTAAATTCTTACTCATTTATTTTAAAAAATATTAAATATTTTATAAAAATATATCATGTATATATATACTTTCGTAATATAAAATTTATAACTTTTAAATGAGTAAGAATTAATGAATTAATTATATATAATCTGCAAAAGAATACACAGTGTGCATCACTTCACCGAGCTCTCTTGACAATATATCGATTTCGCCAGAAGTGCCAATGCATCATGACTGGGTAACTTTTATATGTGCATTTTATATTTGATAAAAGCCCTTGTGCAAAAATATGTTTAAAAACTAAACAACAAAATTGCCTTGGCCAAGTAAATGTGCAATACTATTTTAAGCATTTACTGCGTATCTTGATTCCGCATTAGTTTTGCTATTCCATATTAAAAATTTGTTTGCATACACCCCCGCTTCAATTGATATATGCGTGCTTTGCGTGCTTGGTTCAATTGATATAGCATTCTTGTCAATTGTTATACCGCTTAGAGTGTAATTATTTATTGCAAAAGATAATTCAGCATAACAATTGGAACTCACTAGCATTGGATCATCCCGTTTACGAACTTTTTGATAATTATCTCCAGCTTCTAGGCCATCTAAATCATCTATAGCATAATCACTCCATGATGCCCTAGCTTCTATTTTTCCCAATTTATTTTGTGCGTAAGTATTATATTCTAAACCAACAATTGATGTATCGGCAGTCGCATGATTATCATTTTTTGTGAAATAATTATGCAACTGAGCTGGCATTTCGTCCCCTGTGCATATACCACGATCGATGCCAGGGGCAACAATCGGTGTTGATGGTGGAGTTGGCAAACGAGCTGGTGACTCTAAATGCTTGGATGAGAAGTGAATTGTACCTGATAATATTGCATCTAATCCTTGTGTGAAAAAATTTGAATCTAACGTCCAAACTAGTGAATTTTCATTAGCAGCTACAATTACTGATCCATATGAAGGAGTTAGTTCGTGAGATATGATGCGACCATAATTTTTCCATGGCAATCGTATTGTTGCTTCTTTCATTAAGCTTCTACATGTAGCCAATATTCCCCATTTTAATGTTAACTGCACATTTACATGATTTTCAGTGACATCAGTTACATGGTACGTCGCCGACAGTGGTAATTTTGTACTTTTTGGTAAGGTAAAATTATATCTACATAACTCAATTAAATGATTTGGGGGTGTGAAAATAATTAATTTACTATCTATTTCTGCCGGTGGTAACGCGCAATTATCAACTAACATATCAGTTAGTGTATTAGCATTACTTAATGGTAAACTTACCCGGGGAACACCATTTAATGTGGCGGCGCATGTGATTATACCAGAAAGTGTCCATACATCCTCCACACCTTTACGGCCGTATTGAGTGCATTGTATTTCTTCGCGGACGTGTAGCTTTAACTTTTGTGCATTGTTTTGTAATATGTATGGTTTCCACGCTGGCCTTTTTTGTATACTTGTTTCAGACTCTTTAAACCCACGAGCGTGTAACTCATTAATAACATGCGCATCCGTCTCTAACGGGGTACCAAATGGTATCATACTACTTATCTGGCATTGTACAATAGCCAGCTTGTCACTACCAAATTTTGGTGCGCACGGTTTTATTACATACACTAAAGCTTCTAAAAATGCAAAGGAAGAGGTTACGCAAGGTAGTTGTATTGCTCTTGGCCTATCTTTTGGCAATCTAGCTATAGGAAAGCCATCAACTTCTGGCAGTACTACTAAGAAAACATTTAACCGATGCAAAACTACGATTGGCCATAATACTAACAACGTAGTGCCACTATTGCTTTGACGATTATTATTATTATTATTACTATTATTACTATTATTTCGACCATTTATAACAGTGTTATCATTAGTAGCAGTGTCATTTTCAGTTGATGGTCTACGAGTTAAACCAAAAATAGGATACTCCGGAGAAAAGGAATGATGAAAATGTTTTAAATAATCTTCTTTAAACATAGTTGAAAACTCTTTATTATCAGGCACTGCAATCTCGTCATATGATAAATACTTTTTATTGTTATTCTTACCATCCCGCGTTTCGTGTCTTAATCTAACCCTTCGTTCAACTGTTGAAAATTTTCTACTCAGCAGCACTTCGCCTGATTTGTCTAGTAGCCATAGGCCTCTAATAGAGCACATCTGCTCTGCGTGTAAATTTTGTTAAAATTAATCGTTGATACCTTTTTTGGTTGACGAAAAGAGCATTCGTGAGTAAGATTCATGGGACGTCGCGTTCTTGCAGCATAATAAAAAAATAATATATTATTATTATTATTATTATAGCACTATATAATAAATAATAATAATAATAATTATTATATTTTATTATTATTATATTAATTATTCCTGACGATGTGAAGTGAGTGGGTGTGAAATTAAGATGAATAGTTTGTAATTAACAAGAAAATAAGAACAAAAAGATGATATAGAATTTATTATATATTAGAAAAAAGTATGTATTAATGTAGCCAAAAAAAGAGTCAGGGTACTTGCCGTCCACACGGCAGCTGGAAATTATATTACTATTTATTATTATTATTATTAATAATTAAAAAAAATAATTATAAATATTATAATTGTGCAATCGGGCAATTTAAATTTATTACTCGTAATAATTTTATTATTATTTCAAAATTACTGTAGTACAATAGTAAGAAATAGTAGTAGTATAAAAAATAATAATACACTATATATTGTTGTTGTTTTATTTTAACTGCTGCTGTGCTCCCCTCATTAGCAACACTATTACTGTTTAACTAAACCAATTATATACTGCTGTACTATGCTCCATCATTATATATAATAATTATTAACACTAATAATAATGAGCAATATAATAATAATATAATATTATTATTATAATAATAATAAATAATAATAATAATAATATAAAATAATAATAATAATAATAATAATAATAAATTATTGCATCTATTACTTATCATCATCATCCTCAACAACCAAGCTGGTCGATTATACCGTCACAACGCGAGTAATTGAATCGGATATAATGTATATGGACGGCCGAATTTAATACAGTACATTACATCATAGCGATATATTTTTGTCATCGAAAGTATGTCTCACCCACATGCTGAAATACTTGCTACCATTAGTGGCTACGAAACGAGTTGCAAACAGTCAAGGAAAAACCTTGGGACACAAACAAAAACATTTAAAAAATACAATGATGAAGAAAAAATAAATAAGTTTCCGTCGCTATTAAAGTTGTACCAGAAAGAAATTGATGCGTTGACAAAACGTGCTAGGTATTCAGAGGAACATTTTAATATTTTATCAAAGGAATATGTTGAAAAACAGGATAGTAAAGATGATGAACAATCATCAAATAAAATTTCAGAAGAAATGACAGAACAAATATTGGCACCGTGGAAAAGTAAAGTAACCAAACTAGAAATTACAAATAAACGCCTGGAACAAGAGGTTAAAGAGGTTGAATGCGAATTGATGAATTTGAAAAATCAAGACATAACAATACGCGAGTTAGAAAATAAAATCGAAGAGCTGGAATCAGGTGCGGACAGCAGCATACAAATGCAAGTCATAACACACAAAGAGAAAATGGAGGAAATACTTGATAGGGAAAGAGAACATTTCCAGGAGCGGGTCAATGAATATTTGAAAAAAATTCAAGCTGCAAACGATGCAGAAGAAAAAGCTCGCGAGGGGCAAGATGCTGCACAAACAGAGTTATTTATACTACGTAGTCGCGTTGATGAAGATCAAGCTGATAGTCAAAACGATATCAATATGCTCTCAGAGGATCTCCAAAATGCGAATAATCGTGTTCAATTTTTAGAGCATAAAATTGAACAAATGACACTTAAAAATACTAACAACAACAACAACAACAATAATAATGACGATGATGGACCAAAATCGTCGTATGAAATACGTTCAACGTACAGTACAAAAGACGCGTTGACGATTCAATTACGTTTACAAGCGGAGTTAGACTCAAAAGACGAATTGATCGATCGATTGAACGAAAAAATTAACGGAAATAAACTCAATGACGTTGCTGCAGTTTTCAATAAAGCAGTGGAATTGAAATTAGCAGAGGATTTAAAGGCAGTTTTTAGTGTATTGGATGAAAACAGTAATGACTCCATATCCATGGACGAGTTACAGAAAGGAGTAAAGAAAATGAAATTTGACATGAATGAGGTTGAATTAAAATTTCTATGGGATGCATTAAATGTGGATCATACTGATTCTATTTCATACTCCGAATTTGAACGTTTTTGTCGCTCCAAATCACTAAGTGTGAATAGTAACAGCAGCAGCTATAACAAACACACCAGCAATAATTATAATGACGATATTGTAAATAAATTAAACATCGAAATATTGGAGTTAAAAAACGAGCTTAACAAACGACCAAGCAACGAGCTATACGCGGAAACAAAATCAAAACTTCGTACGTTGCAACTAATATTATACAATTCGATTGAAGAAGGCAACGAGGACGATATGTTAGCGGGGAATAATGAGCATAGGAACAATAACAAGCCAATATCAGATTTAGAGTCAATTATGGTGAAAAAATTCCATTCCATGGAATCAAAATTAACAAAGTACAAAAATAAGGTTGCGGACTTAAATAACAAATATAAAATCGAGCAAAATACGTTATTGAAGTTTAAAAATGATTGTGAAGAGAAACAGAAATTGGTAGACCAGTTAGAGGAAGATTTAGCCAATCGCGATGCAATGACTGGTACTACACCAAATGGAAGCTTTATCGACGAATGCAGATTCAATAATAGTAGGGCAAAACGTTCAATTTTGCAAAACAATAGCCCTTCATCGGCATCACCAAAAACTACGAATACCAACAGCATCTTGCAAAAAATTGTTGACGATGCCCCAGCCACACCTGTAATTTTACAACAACATGTTACCAGCAATAATCAATTATCGGCTTCAATGGAAGATATACTGCGTGGCCAGCGCGACCGTTATCGAAAACGTGTCGTAGAGCTAGAAAGCCGAGTATCTAAATCTTCACAATTATTACAATCCTCGCGGACATCAGCAGAGCAATTAAGAGCAGACAATGTAAAATTGTATGAAAAAATCAAGTATTTACAAAGTTACGATCGTCGCAAACCATCAAAAGAATTTGCCGGCCGTGCACCATCGAAACGTTCTACGTTATCTACAAATAAGCACGTCGATTTAATGGAATCTGGCTCCATGTCAGAATACAAAAAAATATATGAACAAAGTGTTAATCCATTTTCACAATTCCATAAACGTGAGCAAAAGAAACGTTTTGAAAACTTACATAGTGTTGACAAAATTATTTTAGTAGGAGGACGTTTTTTTATGAAAAATCGTTATTCAAGAGCATTCCTATTTTTTTACTTTCTATTTTTGCATTTCATACTATTTATGACAATGTATAACTGGACGCATGCACACCATACCTTTCACATTGTTAGAAACGTACCACATCATAATTTGCCCCACTCGATGGAAAAAATTGTCCATAAGTAGTAACTTATGTTTAAGCGTACGATAACTTATATTCGTATTATTTACGTATTAATCACAGGGGGATATAAAATTTTATTTAAATTAATGAGTAGTAGATACTATAAAAATATTAATATAAAAGTTTTTTAATGTTCTTATAATATTGATAAGTTACTCATCATTTATCATATAAATTAAATAACATTTTATGCATGTGTATTATTATTAGTGAAACCAAAACTGTAAATAACAATGTGCAATTATATACAATTTAATAAATCAGTACAATCAATGCGAATCACCTCTATTTCTTTGAGTTTTTACTACATTGATCTGTTTAGCTTTATGTGTTTGAGAGTTGATGGACATTTTGAATTTTTCTGCTAATGTCAAAATGAATGTTTCCGTATTGCTCACTTTTTGTTCGCAAACACCATTTTCATCAGGTTTATCTGCTTGAAGTATGTCCGATATAATATTGTTGCTGGAGCCTTTTAGCTGGTTAATAAGTTTTTTTTCATTAAATCGAGAGTAATTTACAATAGCATATCTAATACATTCTTCACCTAATTTAGATAGACCAAATGTATCCGCAACAATCAATATATCCATTACATTTTCTTCATCAATAGATGTTTTCAAATACTGTGTGACTTGGTCTTTTAAATCTGTTAAACAATAAAGTTCAGCTGCTTGCAGCAATTCAAATACATTATCGTGTGTTAAGTTATTAGCTTTGCCAGTATATATACAATGTAAAACTTCTAAAAATATATCATATGAGACATCGTGTATTGTAATAGCATTACATTTACTTTCCATCATTCCACCTAATAACATTGAGCGAAAATATGGTGACCGTGCAACCAGGATCATCTTATGGCCATACAGTATCGACGATGATGGATCATTTGAGCTAATATTTTTACCATCATTCGCAATAATAAATTTAAATTTAATATCACTTAACTCCTCATTATTAATAAATGAAGATAAGTCTTCACCGACCTTTTTTTGTAATTGCGCTTTATTTTCTTTTTCAACAGTTTTTAACTCATTTTTAAATAATAAACGCCTGGCATTTAACATTTTCCGTCGTTCAACTGAATCTGCTTCAACTTTGTAACCACAATGTGTATATGGTTCTGCGAGTAATGGCGAATTTAAATTATACCACTCTTTTGTACAGCTAGGTGCTCTGAATACTTGTATTATATTTCTGTCCTCGCTAAAAGCGCATACAACGGCTGAGCACCAAGTGCTGCTATCACCACTGACTTCCACACCTTTACCACACTTTAATGTTTTTCTCCAGTTTGGCACTTTAGAGTTTCGTGGTGCTATTCTAGGTGATTTTCGCAGGAACACAGCATTCCATTTTGAAGACCACCCCATAAAACGCACAGTAAGACTTTTTTTATCACATGCTATAACTGTGGCTTCATACCACATATCGTCGCCGTCCATAGCATCAATCGAATCTTGTTCCCGTAACTGCGCACGCCATGTATTATTTTTAATAGTTTCCATAATTTTCGTAGTAGGCAATTCAACTGACGTCATATTTTATTATTATCACAAAGTGTATTATTCCAGAATTCTTTCTTTCTTTTTCCTGTACGTCTTTTGCTATAAATATATATTTCTTTCCTTGTTTTATGTACGTGTGTATGCAACCGCTGTATGAACTATTGCAAAATACAATTAAAATGTTTACACATACGAGACGCAAGGCCGGATCTGTTGCTGTGCATAGTACTTTTCCTCAGTCCGCCGTTGTTGTTATATATTATTATTATAGTATTATAGTGTGTTATATTTAGTAGTAAATAATTATAATAATAATAATAGCCTCTGCCATAGGTATACAGTAATAGTAGATGGGGCATTTCACCACTTGTCGTTGAGATAGTCCTATTCTTATGCTGTGATATGTAAGTATATAATTGGTGCTATTCCATCGTAACTCCAGGAAAGGTCCTGAAAAATGAGATAATAGTCTTATAATACGTAGTAGTTACAAGGTACAAGAATCAATTTCAACATTTCAACAACATCGAACTCCAAAAGTGCAAAACTACTGTGTCCATACTGTGTCCATACTGATTATGTATTGTGTAGGTGTCCATCCTGTGTCGTCTTACTATGTATTGTGTAGGTGTCCATACTGTGTCGTCTTACTATGTATTGTGTAGGTGTCCATCCTGTGTCGTCTTACTATGTATTGTGTAGGTGTCCATACTGTGTCCTTCTAATACTCGCATGCAATGCTAAGCCACCACCAAAGACGTTATAAGTGAAATAATAATAATAATAATTATAATAATAATAAAAAAAGAACACGGGATAATAACGAATGTACTGATATAACTATAAACACTATTATTATTATTATCAAAACAACATCATCATCATGGAACACAACACTGTCGTCTGAAGTCGATTGGCATATGGCCACGTCATCAAAATAATTTCTATTTTGTGTTTTGAATGCAAAGACTTATATGACGCCAAATACATCGCAAGTTCAAGTTTTAATAAGAAAGGACGAATATTATTGTATTTGTAAACACACACTCTAACTCTGCTGCATACTTATTTCAATGGAACTATTAGCCGAGCATAACCGCAGAGTACGTGAGAAAAAACGAACGGCGGCAAAATATGTGCCAATGAAACATAGTATGAAAGATGTGAAGGGGTGGGAAAGAATATCAGGAAAGAAATGGTACAGCCTAGGTCCAAGAGAAAGGGAAATAGCGAACAAAGAAATTGATCAATATTTAAGACAAAAACGTGCTACAAATAACACAACATTTGATAATATAAATACAAATGGTAAAAATAACAACGATACTGCTACTACTTCTAATAATAATACTCATAGAATGAAAAATAATAGCCGCATGGAAACTAAGAAAAGGAAAATAAGCTCCGCAACAAATCAATTCAGACTACATGCTTCAAATTTAAAATATGTAAAAAAGAATAGCAATAACAATGCACATACAAGTGCCTCATCTAAAAAGACACGACGCATATCCGACGTGAACAAAAATAGTAATAAAAACAACAAAAATAATAGAAATACCTCGATCTCAAAAGAAGAAATCGATTTGTTAGCAGCACATAACAGAAGAATAAGACGAAAATCGGGCAAGAAAAGTACATACGAACCATTGAAACATCGCATGTCTGACGTTAAAATGTGGGAAAGAAAATCAGGAAAGCGTTACTACGATTTAAATCCTGGAGAACGTGAGCAAGCAAATTTAGAAATAACAAAACTTTTA
>JACKZZ010004953.1_pt1 | contig 14474 bp, 14 predicted proteins | sample 8027871 | NCBI WGS metagenome assembly JACKZZ01 (sample SAMN15724774, study PRJNA655200) | protist metagenome | isolation source: fluorescence activated cell sorting (FACS) single amplified genomes of... | place: USA: West Boothbay Harbor, Gulf of Maine | collected 2000-07-19
GAAGGGTGTTCGACTCTAGTGGAGCGTATTCCTCGGGCTCGGGGAGGACCAGGAAAGGAGAACGACAAGCTCCTGATACACGACCCAGAGATGATCCGGAGCTAGAAGACCGGGATTGGTTTTTGAACTCGGTGGACACGGACTCATCGCCGGACTGGGTCACTCCTTGAGGACTCGGATCTGGTTTATTTCAGTTTCCGACATGTGAGAAACAGAAAGAAAAACGCCACATCCGCGAAATTTCAAAATTTTATTTTTATCGCCTGACGCGTTTTCTTTTGATCTGAAAACCAAGCAACCCCTCTAGAAGAAGCGTTTCGGTACATCCGCGAAATTTAAAAATTTTATTTTATCGAGTTGCGAAATCCACGAATTTTTAAAATTTTATTTTTATTGCCGATGAAGATGAATTCGAAAGCTAGTGGACGTCATTCCCGGCTATAATGCACGTCAGAGACGCGATCACATATCGAAAAAGCTGTATTTTCATGTTCTGCTGCCAGTGTTGCAACTCGCGAAATTTTGAAATTTTATTTTTATCAACATCAACAATCCGCGAAATTCTAAAATTCTATTTTTATGAAAGGTGAAAAGGAGTCATCGTTTTGTATTTGCAATTACATTTCATCCTGGAGCATTCTCACTATGAGACAAGATGTCAAACACTACACAAAACTGTCCTCGTTCGGCGTACCGCGCAAGCCAACGGGAGCGTCTTCGTCATCCCCTTTGCTTTCCCCGCCCGTCGTCGCGTTGATCACTACTTCGCTGTCCTCTTGGCGCATCTTTACCCTGTGGCCATCAGTGACCAAGACTTCCCCTGGAACTCCGCCACCATGCAAAACACGCTTTTCCTCCGGTTTGTCTTTGTTTCGTCGGGTTACGCCATCGTGTTGCAACTGCGAGGACGCCTGCATTTCCATGCTGTTTTCGTAAATTTCGTCCGTTTCGGAGCTCGTGTGCTCGTCTGCTGTAAACGTAGCTTCGGATTCCTGCAGACCTGGAAAGGTGTGAGACATGAAGACTTCAACTTCTGACATTCCAAGTAGAAAAATTCAAATCATTTTTCCGACAGATGATCAGAATGAGCGAATTAAAGCCAAAGGAGAAGATCGAACGAAAGTTCGTTACTCTGCAAATCGTGCTCGGTATCCAGAACATGGCTCTCGACGGTGAACGACAGAGAGCTCTGACTGTTGCTGTGGTCGTGCTCCCGAAGCAGTTTGGTGTGGTGGGGTCCAGCACTTCGTGGTGGCAGCGTGTGATCTTTATCGCCTTCTTCTTCCTGAAGGTCATGATCATGAGCAGCTACTTCATGTAGGTCATTCGTGTTCGTCTTGATCTCCTCTCCTTCCTCGCCCACACTGCCACTGGCTGCTTCGACCCGTCCGGCGGCGCTTGTATGAAGATCCTCCCCGGAGCAAGCATCTGAACCTGCCGCGGCTGCACTGGGAGAAGGTGCTTTATTGGCATGAGTACTAGGAGCAGAATCGTTTTCTCTTCCTCCCCTCGTGCCCGCCTGCTGCTGTGAACTACCTGCACCATCACCACTACTGGTCGTTCGTTTCTGCTTTTTGATGTTCACAACATCGCTAGAAAGAGTTGTCCCGCCTGGCACTGTAGTCGCGGTAGCCAAATAGTCTTCTTCGTACTGCGACAGCCGCTTTCGGTAGTAATCTCGCTGCATGGACCGTCTTTTCGTGACCTTTTCCAGCTTCTGGATCACGTGACTTGCGGCCAAACACTCCTCCTGAATGATCTTTTTCTCGTCGTCGTCAATTTGCCGTAGCATTTTCTGCTTCTCCGCCTTGGACAGCGGCCAGTCCCGGGCAGCAGAGGTGCTAGCCGTGGAAAGGGTGCTAGACATTGCCCCCGCGGCCGCGGATACTGCTGTTCCGGAGGGAGTTCCTGAGGGAGCAGTAGGTGCTTGCTCGAGGATCGACCCTGTAACAGATGCAGTCCTCGTCGTCGAGTGATTGCATGTGGATGATGAAGACGTCAGCGAAATAATCGCGGTGGACACAGGCGTTTCATCGTCATTCCCAACAGAAGCAGGTGCTTCTGTTGTCGATGAGGAAGTAGCGGGGGCACAAGAGGATGTTGAGGAGGATGAAGCACCACCTGCGCGGCTTGTTGAAGAAGTCACTTCTCTTCCCGTAGTGGTCTCGACAAGAACTGCGGATGATGTACCGCCTGTCTTATCGTTCTTGACAGGAACTACAACAGTCGCACTTTCACTTGTCGTTCCACCTGCAGCAGCAACTCCTTCAATCGTCTTGTCCAGCACAGCCCCTTCGTTCGAGGTCCGCTTCGGCAGACGCTGATCAGCGTTCGCTCCTGCCACATCCGATCCGGGGAGTTGCGGTTGCTCCGGCATTTTCTAAAACAAGCCGGCGTGGTCGTGGCGGAACGCGCTCCGCAAGAAACAACTGGTAGCCTAGTTTTTGCTGTGCACCGCACGACACGCCATCTATTACATTTGAAAGTAGCTCTAGCTGCCTTGTACAAAATCGCTTCAAAAATAAATGTGCATTTGCTTCTTGGTCTTGACTCTAAGTGTCAAGCCGAGAGAACGGATCCGAAATCGAAACGGAAACGAGCCAATCCAGAAAACACAAACGATAGACCGAAGGCAAACTGCTGATGCGAAAAAGAATCGAACAATCTTTCATCTAGTGACGACAACAAGAAGATGAAAAGTCAAGCGCAGGCCTACTTACGTCGATCCTAGTAGTAAAACTGAGGCGGGTCCAGAACTCGGAATCTCGCCAAACAGAGCCTTCATCGCTCTCTCGCACACACACTCTGAAACGGGTACTTCCCTCCGACTGTACTTTAACTACAGTGTTCATGAGCTCCTGCGAGCATTTTCTTTTGTCAACACGGTTGCAACAGCCAAATACCTTGCATCCTCCCTAATAATCGTGCGGGACGTCGTAGAAAGGTTATTGTTAAGCTTGTTCGGTTCTTGTGCGGTCTATTTCATACAATGACACTTCGTCCATGTCCGCAGGCGGACTCAACTTTGGTACAGTTTTTGAAGCAGTTTCCTATTCCAATTTCTTTCAATTGGGGTATAATTTCGGGACTTCTTTAGTGAAATCCTGTTCCTTTTACGGTCAACATCAAACTTCTGAAGCTATACAGTGGCTTGGTTCTGGTTTGGTACAAATTTTCTCAACAACCACAAGTCCAAGAGTTTACATTGATTTTAGCAAATTGATATGACAAGGATAAGGTGAGGGGCGCCATGATTGACCCACTAATGCACTTTTTCCATCATACAAGAGGACAAACATCACCATTGTTTTACGGTCTGTGGCCGTGTGACACCGGATACCAACCTCCGCGGAGTATGAAAATGAGCAGAAGCGTGGGTGGTTGGGAAGGAATTCGAATTGCGATAACGAGTGTCAGCGCTGCAATATGTATTTTATCATTGCCATACAATTTGCAATGATTTACTTGTTGGCGGTACCATGCAGAATAAGATAATGCACGAGCAGACACTGCATGAAACCAAATTGCCGCTCTGCCATCTGATTGCATACCGTCCTGCATAACATTACTCCGCATGCTATGATCAAGATGCTGTTTGACATCCGCACAACCATATATAATCACTCAATAGAAGATGCGCAAGAGATGGCAAGTAGGTTCTGTTTTGTCGCCTGCGCTTCAAGTACAATGCGCGCCTCGAGCGGTAATTTTCATGCGATCCGAAATAGTTTCGAATGGTTTTGGTTCCGCGATCGATGACCTTATCCTAGCTTCAGCAAATCTTTATTATGGATCCTCTCTATAGCGTGGTGCAAAATATCACGCACCATGTTATGATGCTAGTAAATTATTGCATAGCTTCATACCATGGCGCATAACGTCATGACCGACGGGAGCGCGTGTGCAGATAAATGAGTTGCTGCAATGTCAGCATACCAATCCTAATTGAACCCTGTCCACACTTCTGAATATCATTTTCGTATCCGGCTGAGTTTGGTTGAATACCCTCGGCGCTGGCTGAAGCTTCCGGTCAAACCAAAAGCTGCCGTACTGCGTATTTGTCGGCGCAAAGTGCGTGTTTTGGTGGGTATATCTGTGTATTTCATTTTAGAATTTGTCTCCACCAGGACACGCACATGCTTGCTGAAAGGGAGCGTCATATTTGACAAAGTACTACAGTGTTGCATTTGCCACCTAAATCCAGAATCATAAAAGTTAAAGTTTCGAACTAAAAAATTTTGCAGCACAGAAGACAAGAGATATTTGATACGAGTTGTCCCAGCCAGCAATCCCCTCCATTGGATGCATAAAAGCGTCATAGGATTTGTTTTGCCTCGGCACCCACATCCCGGCCTTCCCTCGTCTCCAGTTGTAAGGGTAGGTGGATAGGGATGCGTTCGTTCGGTAGTCCGACGATTTGTTGTGGCAAAGTGGCCCGTTTGGTTTTCCTGTCGAGTTTTCACGTTTCAAAGTTTCATCTAGAGTACTTACCACATCGTGTTTTTCACCCGCAATAGCAAGTTTCCGGCAATCAGAATCTTCAAAGGAGCTGCATGCTTACCCTGAGACAGATGATGAAAAACGAAAACGACGAACAAACATATTATGGCTCTCAGAAGTAAGTACTTGGATGGTCCGCTAGTGGTCGGTTGAGAGGCTTCTCGCAAAAACTCGCCAAAGGTCGATCCGTACTTCCCCTCGGTCCGTTTGCCCAAAACCTTTTTTGTTTTCGAGATCGGTTGGGATTTACTATTTCACTGGTGCTTAGTACGCTTAGTGGAAACAAGAGGCATGAGAATAATCGATTTTTTTCATCGTCTATGCAAAAACGCATGACATTTGTGGTCTACCGGCAAATCAAACTTACGTTGGGTTTGCTGATCGTGACCTCCTTGTTTCAAAGCTCTTGAAGCCGTTCGTTCGTAGGGACTCACGGGTCCCTTCACCCACCCACAATCCGTTCATCTTGTGAAGGAAAAAAGCGGCTCTTTCGCCGCGTTCTCTTCGTCCTTAAACGTCGCTATTTTCATTCAATATCAGTGCTAGAAAAGGAAATGCTGAAAAAGCAACTCTTGAACATTAACTCATCAGCACTCTGCAGTCACTCCCCAAAACTCTTCCACCGACACAACCACTCGAGACGATAGCCTGCGATAGCGACAGCGCCTCCTCATCACGTCAACCGTAGATGAACGCTAGTCTGAATCATATCGCACGACGAGAACCTCGATTCACTAAACTCCTTCAGTCCTCGCTCCAGCTCCACCGTTGATCCGTGACACGCGATGAAACCACGACCGACGATTCATCGACACACGACGAAGATCCAGACTGTGACGAGTAGCCGCCCCGCTGCACCTTCTTGTAATTCGTATGGTGCAGGTGCTCGGCGCTGCTGGTCGCTTTTTATTCTTCTCCACCATCAGTTTCGTACAATTAGTTCAACACGCGCGTCTGTTATATTGCAGAGGAGTTCCCTGCGTCCATCTTGCACGAAAAGCACGTTTTGGTCGCGCTTCTTTCTCTCTGGATAATAATTGTACAATGGAGTATTCCTATCAGCGCGGATAGTAGATTTGGATTTCAGCTGGCGTTGTGTACATTAATATCTTAATCTTTCCTCGACTCGTCATAATATTCGGGATGTCTGACAAGCATTAGCAGTAGCACCGACTGGAGTAGAGCAGCGGCTTGCATATAATTTGGTCATCTACGATAAAATTCTGATACAGCAAGCCGTGCATCCAGCTGCTGGTAAATCTAACTTTCAAACGGTAAAACAAGCTTTGCTAAATTGTAAATTGATGGATTAACAGTTGTGAGTTCTGTTCTTCAGAAGTGAAGCTGCAGAAGTGGTCATTTTTCAGCTTTCGCGTTTTTGTGGATTGGCAGTACTTCCGCTGGCAGTGTTGCTGACGGGCAGTGCTGCAGCTTTCTGTCTAACTCTAATTTCTCAGCCAGAAGCTCATTCTATTTACGGTTTTTGCTACATATCAATCTACGAAATAGAAATACAAGTTCATGTTGTGCTAATTTGTCGCTTAGTAGTTTTTTACAACGTAGATTGCCCTGGAAAACGAGGACCGCCACGGCTTTTGTCCTTGGTCACTGCGTTCGCCCCATCATAGCCTTGTCCAGAATCGCTCTCCCTTTCTCCCGCGTTTGCATTCGGCCGCCGCCGGACCGCAGGTTCGACCGGATGTCCATGCGGCGAATGCTCGTAACCACATCTCGCCGGTCACGCTCCATCAAGTCGCTGAAGGTGGTTGCTTCGGTGGTAGAGGCGTTGCGGTAACTGATCGAATTTTATTTTGTGCAGTAGATTCATCACTCAGTTCGCTTTCCGTCTTCACTCTGCTCAAAATCAACGTGGTCGGTGCTAGTCTTTGATGCACAAAGAATAAAATGTTCTGAATTGATACAATGATTTCCCGGTCGTGCTCGCGCGGCTCATGCTTCTTTCAAACTCGTTCGTAGTCAGCGTGTCGGGGAAGAAAAACGATTCGTTCTTCTTCAAGCCGTGGCCCATGGTGGCTCCGAGCATCGGCTGCGGCAGACACCTGGCGAACCCAGCGGAAGCCGTGGTTCCCAGCAGGCCCACGTGGTGCCGGGGAAACCGGCCGAGATTCCCGATTGCGTCCCGCTTGAGCCGCCAGTCTTTTGTGGTCGAGGGTGCGGAAAGAGGGCCGAACATGGAGCCGCCCGGACGTTCTTGGTCCAGCGATCCCGCGGCGCTACCGCGCGCGGAACCTGCGGCACTGCCGGCACCGGATTTCGGGCCGGGGGACGCTTGGGAGACCTAGTTTTGTTAATGTAGTTCATTTCACATCGGACATTATTCTCTTCATCTTGCGAAAAAGCAGTATGAGCAGTAGCAGTACAACAAGGCAGTCTTCTTCTTCATCATATTAGATAATACCGTAGGCGCATTGACTGCATTGATGAAAAAATCTAAATCAGAGATTGAAAATACGTCTAGTGGTGGCAACTCTGGAGCCGCTGCAGGCTCGGTCTTCTGAGTCGCCGTGTAGAAGGTTGCGCTTGTTGCTTGCCTGTTTTTGATTTTGAGTTGACTGTGCTTACGAGCATCCAAGAGTTCGCGCTCGACCAAAACAGACATCAACTCAAAAAGCAGCAGGTAGGTGATGAACGTACAACGAGGATCCGTGGTTACAAGAACAAGACTCATGCAAAAACGAAATGGGAAACACATGATTGAAGTTCCAACGCTGCACTTACCCAGACTGTTCTGCCTCGAGAAACTGCTGGTATTTTGTTCGGCTCATCCTTGTGTCGTCGGATGGGCCACCTTTTTTCACCTGCCCCTTTGACATCAAAGTCACGCCGGATTTTACGTTCATCGTTTCTGTAATCGGCGGTTGCTCGGATTGTAATCGTGTGAAACCGTCGGTGAAATGTGGCTGTCGTATAAAGTTATTGTACCTTTGCGTTACTTAGTACAAAAGAATCCATCACAATGATAGACATAGAATGAGAATCGCAAGCATGCATCACAAACTTGTCTTCTAGTAATAGTAGCAAATCAGTACGCCCTTCGGTTTCTTCTTTGCCCCGGGTGACCTTGATCTGGACTTCGGTGACTTTTCTGGTGACGGGCTGTCGCCCTGTTTTTTGCTTGTCTTTTTCCCGACCGCTTCTCCCTTTGATGTGATCTCCGATATTACTTTGGGCAACCTGAAAGAACAATGAATTGTTTTTGTTTTCGCTCTCGTAACTCAACGTTCACATCGCCATGCATACATCAGATACAGATCCTGCGCCACAATTATCATGCATACGACCACGACTAGTCGTGCATCTCCAACAGTAGGAGCGGAACTGCTAAAAGATACTTGTTTCCGTCTGCTGGGTCGACCCACATCAGTTTCCCCGCTGTATCAAAGGTCCAGGTTTGTTGCGCCATCTGTTCGAGCAACTTGTCCGCCCTTCTCTTCTGTTCTTCCCCCGCCTTCTTGTCACTCTCCGCCTTTGCAATCGCTTCCTGCTTGGTTTTCTCCTCGCGCTCCTTGACCTGGCGGTACTTGTTTTCCTCCTCGTCTTCCTGGATGTCCTCCTGTAGTTTCGTTTTTCTGTTCGCCAGGTCGTCCATTCTGGAATCGGTTTTTCCCGCGTCGGAACTGGCTGCGCCGCCTTTCTTGCTGCGGCCACCTGGTCAGGTTTGTTTTAGTTTTACGCAGATTTACATACATCCTTCCTAGTACAAAGCAATCAAGTTCACCTTCACTCTCATCGCTGGAAAGTCGATCACGTCTCATTTCTGTCCTCCGCGTGGGATTCAGAGGAGCATTTCTACTCGAAACGCAAAAAAAAAAAAAATATCGCACCTGGTGACGTTTTTCCCCCGCCCCCACTTGGCGACGCCATCGCTGCCGCGGCGTCCTCCTGTGCTTTTACCCTTCTCTCATGCTCGTCCATGGGCATGATCGGTCGTAGCATCCTGCCCCAGTAATCCGCGGGGTTGGGTTGTATGTTTGGGATTTTTTCCAAGTGGAAATCGTCGTTTTCCAGGGACTCGTGACGCACAAACGCGATGCCGAGCTGCGACAGTATTGTTTTCGAGGCCGCCTGCGCTGCGAAGGGAGTGGATTTTTCCGCGAGTCGGTGGTAGTGAATGCGCTCGCCACCCTCCTGGACGATCTCACCGACAACTTCCTCGACGCACTCCTCAGCGACTTCCCACGGACAGGGAAACATAGCAGTAGAAGCGGGGACACGCGGTAGCACTCACGGCGCTGACCACGTTTCAAAAGTTGCTTGTGCGGGTTGATGTAGTGTTCGTTGTTTTCGTCAAATCCTACTAGTACTTCAGGTAGCTAGTTTCTCTATTCTCGTTTCTGAAAAAAGTATCGGATTATACTTGAATTATTTTTTCTCACGTCACTGCAAAGCAGGAACAAATCGCGCGATGCGATGTAATCCTGAAGAGGCGATAAGATGAGCACACAGCATATGGTGCATATGGCAGCTCAAGTTTCCAACCAACCTCGTCGACTTTTTCGATGAGAGTTCTATCAGCAAGCGTGAACTCTGCACGAGTCAACAGCGTAATTGTACTGCCTCTCAGATACCCTCTCGGCACAACCCTCTTCTCGCACTGACTATGAATGTACACGAGGACCACGCCTAGCACAGACTCCAGTTGCAGAGCCGAAGTTTATAAACGAGGACGATCAGCACGACGAATACTTGATGAGTTTACGAAAGACGAAATAAATGTAAATCACGAACATGACAAACATGACCACCATCGGCTGTAAAACATCCAGCGTGCCGTTGTACATTCTGTTCGGTAATGTCAACTTGACGCACTTTAAGTTTTTCAAGAGTTGCGCGGCCGTTTTCCACCTTACCAACGATATCTTTTGCGAAGATATTTTCAATTTTTGTGTATCGGTTTCTTCGTCGTGAAAAATCAAGCTACACGCAAGAAGTCAAATTCGTTACAGCGTCGCTCTGCCGTGGCTAAAGTACATCAGAAAGTTGTCACATCAACGTCAGTTCTGCTCCCCCTCCTCCTCGTCTCCCTCGGGATTCTCCGGGATGTCCCGTCCGTCCAGCATCATGATCGTGGAAAACGGGTCAATTTTCGAGTCCCCAATCATTTTGTCGTCGATCAACGCATCACCCTTGTTCACCAGCATCATGTCCTTCACTGGAATACCCGTCTGGAGCTCCACGACCCTGGAAGAAACAACAAGAAGGTAAGGACCATAACGCTCGTTTTCAATTTCATGCAACTAGTAGATCAAATTTGTACGCATACGCTCGGTTTGAGCTGTTCGACGAAATCGAATGAACATTGACCCGTTGGCAAAAAAAGATAACAAAAAGCATAATCCATAGATACCTCTTCAGCCTCTTGACGGGGACCCTGGTGCTTATTTCCGCCCATACCGTCGCCCCCGTCTTTGCGTTGATGACAAACACCACCAGTGGCGGCACCGTCGGTGGTAACACGGTTGCGCCAGTCATTGTTCAAGCTCGGCAGGCTGCTCTGATGGTACAACAGCAGCGGCTCGTGGCGGGAAGGGGAATCAAGTCGGTAGCATTACCCTCTGAAGATATTCTCTACTGCTAGACCTAGACGGTACTTACTTTCATTGGCCGCTTGCAGCTTTGAAGAATCGACGATAGGGTAATCAACAGTTGTCGAACGATAGTTTCAACGAGTTATGGTTCCTGTTACAGTTCGAGTTAAGCCGTCCCTTGCAGTCGCAGCTACCAGCGGTTCGTCACAGTTTAAGCGAGAAAACGATTTCCACTCGTGCTAGTGTGTTACGCAAACTCTCAGACGACCCATAGCGAATCGATATCACTCTTGCATTCATTCTGCTCTCTCCAGCAATCAAATTCTATACTCCTGCAAATAAGAACACGGTGGGGTCAGCGCCTAAAGGATGAGCAAATGAAATTGCTTCGGTTACTACGTACAGGAGGTTGCTGCACGACTTTTTTCGGCGAGAAAAACAAAAACAAATTAAGTAGAGCAAATTACCATTCCAATTTCCCACGACACTTGTTCAGCGCAAAGAAACCAGAACACTAGAGGCATGCGGAGGAGGAGCTCTCGTGCTGCTCTTCTACAAAGAGATGAAAGAGCAGCACGACAGTGGCGATTGCTTGTTTGCCACGACGTCTCACGCCCTCTATCACCTAGGCGTCGCTCCGTGCACTTGTGGGAGCATAGTTGCTGCAGTGGTGCTGGTCACTCCCGAGCTTGATGCCGACGAAGGCGAGCCAACCGCCCCGCCGGGCCGCACGTTCGGCTGTCCTCGTTCCTCGGAAAACCGGTGGTTGTCCTTCGGGAAGGTGGTCGGTTGCGAACCACTTCCACCCGCCGAGAACGAACCCGACCGCTTCACCGTGACGCCGAGGATTTCCGCGCAGGAGAAGACCTTTTTGCACGTCTGTCGGTCGTTCACGATGATAGGATTTTGGTAGCCGGCCGGCTGGTTGGAGCTGTTCAAGTCCGCATCGAACAAGAACTGGATCCGCATCTTCAGCACGCGGTCCAGCACCTGAATCAGCTGCAGCATGGTCTCCTTCGGCACGTCCCCCGACTTCTGGTCCACCGGCTTCTTGCGCCACCCGATCACCGCCGCGGCCCGGCCCACCAAGTTCGTGGAGCCCCGCAACTTGAACTCCAGCTTTTCCGCGTCCCGGAGCGTTTCCTGTGCCGTTTTCGCAATCTCCTTGGCGGAGAGAGAAGCGGAGGAGGTGCCGCCGAACGCCCGGGTCGCCGACTGTTGCTGGTCCACCGCGTACTGGTGCTGCTGTAAAGCTATCGCGGACAGCAGCTCCGCGCAGCGCAACGCCTCGGGGAGGGGAATGGGGTAGACGGAGCTGGTGGGGACGAGCTCCAAAATATCCAAGTTCACTTGGACTTGCCCGGTAGTCGAGGCAGTTGTTGAACTCGGCTGAGGAAAGAGATTGCTGTTCTGTTGTTGTTGACCTCCATACTGTGCTTGTGCAGCACTAGACTGACCACCGCCACCAGCAGCACTATTATCGTAGTTATTGTTCTCTGTCGCGCGCAACATGGTGTCTGCGTGTCGGAAGGACACTTGCTGTTGCGTGTTCGGCGTTAAGGAGAAGCTGTTCACCCCACCGGCGTTCAGATCCACGCCCGGCGATTGAAAACTGCGGTACTGGTTGCCGCCCGTCGCGGTTTCCGGGTACCGGTACAGCTCGTCCGCGCCGCCGGGGGGCGCGGCGGTGTTCATGTTGTAGTTGTTTGCCCCGAACTGGCTGGCCGTGGCGAGGTAATGCTGGTTGGTCGCGCGGTTTTGTTGGGACAGTTGCTCGTGGGTGTCCCGTATGAACTGCAAAAGTATCGCACTCGTATAAATGCATTGCAAATTTCCTCCGCATGAGAAATGAAATTTGTAATGCGGATTCACCTTAAGAAACAAACTTGTAATGCATGATTGCTATACGAGTACGATACTTTTGCACAGGATATCCCGCGCGCGCAACTCGGACACCGCGCGCCACGACTCCTCCGCGATTTCCTCGCGTTTGGAGTATCAAATGCAAAAGTGTCTGGGTCTGGAAGGATTCGAATTTGTGATGCGAAGTCTACATTATGACAAAATCTGTCATGCATGGCTAGCAAAAAGCCCCATTTCTTGGTTGCAAGAGGGGGGGTTTGTCATGCGGGTCAGGCATAAAGATAAGTGCTCAACGTCTGTGATGCTGGAGCGTGCATGCCAGACGATCTTGATCAGGTAAAAACTGCATGACAGATCTCGGATTCTTCCAGACCCAGACATTTTTGCAATCCATATGGAGAGTCGCTCGACCAGTTCCAACAGCTCCTCTTGCTTCACGAGCAACTCTGCGTTCATCTTTTCGGAGTGTGCGAGGTTGTCCTTCAACTGCAACAGGTCGTGTTTGTCCACGATCAGTTCCGCCTCCTGGCGCAATAAATACTGCTCCTTGTCGCGTAGGTCCATCAACTCCTCCTGGTCCGTGACGACCGTGGCGAGGGCCTTCATCAGCTCCTCGTTTTCCTCCCGTAACGCGTCCGCGTCTTTTTGCATCAACTCCTTCTCCCTCGTGATCCGGATCGCCTTCTCCTCATCGTACGGAACCAGTGCAAATTGATTTGGGTTCAGAGTACTTTGGCTCTGGTCCAGCGGCGAGCCACCTTGTTGTGCTGTGCCGGTCGCTGCATCTGTATTCATTTTTGAAGCTGGTGGTCCCGTAGTACCGGTTTCTGTGGTCGCTGGTCCAGACGTGCCTACCCCCGTCGTCGAAGTTGCCGCCGCTCTTGAAGTTGTTTGTCCTCCACCGCCGGAAATGTTCACCGCGACCACGCCGGTGGCTGTTTCCAGCACCTTCAACTGTTCCACGGAGTTCAACACTTCCGATTCATAACTGCGATTCTCCGCGGCCAAGGCGTCGAACTGTCTTTGCAATTCCAGCTTTTCCCTTTCCAGCTTTTCGGATTTGATCTCCGCTTCAATGGCCGCCCGCTCCGCGGACTTCAGCAGCGCCTTCATCTTCGACAAATCGGACCGGAGCATTTTCACGAGCGGGAGCTGCTCCAAGTCCGGGGGCAGCACCGCCTGCGCACGCACCTGGTCGAGTTCGCGCTGCAGCTCGTTGATCAGTCTGTCCTTCACATCCGCGTTCACCGTGGGCTTGTTCACGATGGATTTCACCCGGTTGGCGTACCGGAGCGTTTGCACCGTCTCGTCTATATTGTAGTTAGAGGGGCCGACCGTGGCGATCATCACCGTCTTTGCGTTCCCCCCCAGCGAGTCCTCCAGCAACCGCGTCAACTTACTGTCTCGGTAGGGAATGTGGTTCGGCCGGGGCGTGGACGCCAGGGCGGAAATGACCGAGCCCAGCGTGAGCAGCGACAAATTGATCTTCGCGGCCTCCTTCAGGGTGAGGCCCTGGGCCTCGGACTTGCTCTGGCGTTCCGACCCCGCGAGGTCCACCAGGTGCAGCTTTCCGCGGGTGGACCGTGTCACTTCGCTGTTGCCCTTGACCTGCTGGGTCGCTTCGAGGTACACGGAGAAGATGGCGTGGGAACGGGAGGAGGTCAGGTTCATCGCGGTGGAGGCGGTGGTGCGCTTCGCGTTCCCCTGAGTCAACCGGTGGTGCATGTCCTCTTCTCTTCGGCAGATAAAAAAGGACAGCCCCTCCACATACACGCCGTGCTCTAACGATTCACGAAGTTGCAGATTGGAATTTTGCGCGGTCCCGGAAAGAGGGGAGAGCAGGTCGCGGATGCCCTGTGGTTTGATATCGGTTCGAGAATTTCAATCGAGCTGGTGAAATATTTTGCTCCATTGTACAAGCAAGAATACCTCCCGAAAGAAGATGCTAGTAGTTCTGGAGGACGAGAAGCCCAAGCCGCCCTCCTCTAGTACCTCATCCTCAACCTCATTCATCAACAACCTGAACAGATTACAAAGAATTCATACCTCCATGTAGATTTCCACGAAGGACACGCGCACCGCGAACGACCTTTCCTCGTTGTCGGCCTGAATCCTTGCGAAGATGTGTGCGAAAGATCTTGGAATTACGCCCGGTTGCGCGAGCGTGCCGCTCATCGTGTGCGTTTTCCCCGAGCCCGTTTGCCCGTAGGCGAAGACGGTCCCGTTGTACCCGGTGAGCGCGCCGTCGATGATGTTTTGCACGTTGTCGTCGTACAACTCGTTTTGTTTGCAGTTCATGTCGTACACCTTGTCGAAGCGGAACGTGTGATCGGTGATCCCAATCTGGTACGCATCGTCGAACCGGACCGCGACGCCGTACCGTTTGTTGACCTCCTCGTCGGACTCCGGCCGACATCGGACCACCACCTTTACCTTCTCCATTTTGATGCTGCGAGGATTACAGCTTTATTCGTCACGTGCTCTTAAGGTTAACACAACATGGGAGGTCGATGGAGGGCACCAGGGAGGTGAGTGCTGTAATGTAAAAAAGAGAAAAAAATG
>JACKZZ010014908.1_pt1 | contig 14472 bp, 4 predicted proteins | sample 8027871 | NCBI WGS metagenome assembly JACKZZ01 (sample SAMN15724774, study PRJNA655200) | protist metagenome | isolation source: fluorescence activated cell sorting (FACS) single amplified genomes of... | place: USA: West Boothbay Harbor, Gulf of Maine | collected 2000-07-19
GTGCTGCAGTGGGCTCGTGATCAGGATCCACCATGTGCTTGGGATAGGTTGGTATGCTCTAATGCAGCTGAGAATGGTCATCTGGACGTGCTGAAGTGGCTTCGTGCTCAGGATCCACCATGTGCTTGGGATGAGAGCGTATGCTCTAATGCAGCTAAGAATGGTCATCAAGACGTCATTGAGTGGCTCCGTACTCAAAACCTGCCAGCATCTTGGCTCACTCGCTTACCTGCTGTTGCAGACTGAATCAATTTGTAGACGAAGTGGTATAAGGAAGGCAGGCAGTACGGCACACACTGAGCACAAGGACTAATATGCATGCATACGTCATCACCGCAATAATAGGTGTTTTGTAAGAATATAAATATACTAACACTTCGGAAAGCCTATCTAGCTAGTTTCATTTAACTACAATGCCACAGAGCCTTGGAAAACATGACCTTAACGGGTCGCATCGCCGCTCATTTTAGAAGTAAAACTTATGAGGAAAGATGGAGAGCTAGAGTTTGTGCGATTATAGTCAAGTTATTTATTATTGCTGTACAGTATATTTAAAATAGACTAGATACGCCTCCCTTACTTATCTTTCTTGGCTTTAGCTTGAGGTAGTGCAAAGCGATTCAGCATGACCTTGTTGCTTCGCAAGTAGTCGACTGTGGAGTGCTCGACGATGCGACGAGTGTTTGACTCGAGATTAGACCCCCCTGGTCCAATGCACGCGTTCCACTCCTCGTTAAGCTTTTCATTCTCAGTGGAGGCATCTATTGCATCCTGTACCTTGTCTAACGTGGTGTAAGTTCCCTTATCGGTACTCAAAGCTTCACGAATGCTCTCATTCATCTGACTCAGCTTGTCGTGGTACAAGGCACTGCACCACTCTCCTCTGAACCACTCAATCCAATCTTCCACCTTACCTTCTTCGTAAGAGTGCATAGCAGAATTGAGGAACGATTCATGGACACCAATGAGCTTACTCAAATTGCGTGCTTCTACGTCACTTTTACCAATATAACAGATTTCTATGACTCTACCGAAGGAATCCAACTTTAAAGCACACATATTATTAGAACGAGCTTCACCGCTGATCAGAACATTTGTATCTTCTGCGTCGCCATTAGTCTTACTATTCAAATAGAATTTATCTCCAGGCATATTCTGGTAAATTGTATGTGGTAAGTGAAATTTCGGCATTTTAGTCGACTCCTCTTGCTTCTGTGGACAATGCAGATGCTTGTCCAAGATGCGTTTGGCTACATACAAACCCATCTCGTATCCACAATTGAAGTTATGAGCAGGTTCTTTACTATGAATTCGACTAAATCTACTGAAAGCTCCAACCGAATAAATGTTTGCATCCACTGTACAGAAGTCTCCGTCGACAACGATGCCTCCGTCATAAACAATGCCACAGTCATTGATAGCTGCAAAAATATCAGGATCACAAAAAGTGCGGATACAAGTTAACAAAGAGAAGCAAGGCACATCAACCTTTTCACCATCTAGGTCATTGAGGTTTTTCAAACGCACATTCTCTACCGTGCCGTACGAGCTCAGGGTCACATCATCGATCTCGAAGCCTCTGTGCAACAACACACCAGAGCTACGCATGTTACGAATAATTACCTCATTCATACTTGGGTGACAGTTCTCAGGCAATTCTTCAGTAGGCATAACTACTGTTATTCTTCTACTAGGAATGCCTAACTTGAGTAAATTCCCAACAGCTGCAGACACCTCCATTCCTGCACCATAGACAACGATAGGCCACCTGCTGCGCTCTTGCTTATCTACCCATTCAAAAGCCTTCGTATCTGTATATGGATCACCAAGGCCAAAAATTCCTCTTTTTTCACAGTATGATGAATGCATACCAGATGTGGCAGGAAATTTCTTGAATGCTTTATCTTTTGTCGTGCCTGCGATGACGAGTTGGTCGTACTCCACGACAAGCTCGTCGGATACAATAATAGCACGATTGTCTCTATCAATATCTGTCAATCTGCCCTGTATGTAGTTTACACGATGACCGAAGCCAAATGCATATAGCTCTGGAATTGTAGGGCACGATATATCTTGTGCACTGAGCTTTCCATCATGCTCAGCGCTGAAGCCTTCAGAAGACTGACCCTTCTTGCGGAATGTGACCAGTGGAACATCACTAATGTAGTAAATGTTTGGGAAATTGTAGTTGGGCATAAAACAGAACTTTTCTAATATTCCCCATGATGATGTCCCTCCTCCAAAAATTACGACACGATTCAATACTGTGATCTTAGGTCTAGTTAGGTCCTGCTTCGTCAAGTGGTACAAAGGGCAGTCAGACTCCATGCCTGCCGAGGGCCTCAAGCTAAGGGGCAATTCTGCTCCAGGAAAAGGTTGCTGCCGCCTTCTAGGGGCCACAGGAAGAAATTCATCGCTGATTTCTCTTGTTGGGCATACGTCACGTTCATGTTGAAAGTATATCACAGTCTTCATAAACATGCGCATAACCTCACGAACGACGAAGCGCGTCCATCGGCTGAAGACAGGGCTAATGACGAAATTTGTAATAAAAGCCTGCGAGCGAGCGCGATGTCGATCAAAGTTGACATAGTCATCAATTTTATAGTTACTTCGCATCCAATTAATGTCGTCATTACCAATATTCTTGCGGCTCAACGTCATAACACCAATGATCTGCGTGTCGAGTCGCACTTCGAAACTGATGTTCATCGGGTTATCCTTCAAGTCAACATCATTAAACTTATAACACTCTGTGACTGCATCAAGTGGTACAACACCAGCATCACCTAGTGGCTCTAAGAATTTCTTCATGTTTTCAGAGTTGCTTTCCAACCCACGAGTGACTGAGAGAAGGTCGTAAGCTAGGATAGCTTCACGATGCATAATATACAGCGTCTGGTCGAAGCTAATACCCGTGCGCAATTTGCACGGTACCATGCTACCAACTAATTTGTTTGGCATATCACTTTTATTACGCACCATAAACATGCAGTAGTCCAAATGAGGGTGATCTTCAAAGACCACACGCAGTAGGTCATTCACACGAGTCTCGAAGCCATCCTTACAGGCCATGACGGTGATGGCGAAAGCGTTAGCCATGGGTGGTTCAGCATCTTCACGAGCCACTTGCTCATCAATTTCAGTGACGCGAGTTAGAACTAACTCTCGGAAGCTATCCGTAAAATCTTCTTCACTTTCATTTTCATTCATGTCGAACTTTCTCCACGGCGGAGCAGTACTGATGTCAAGGAAGTTCTGGAGTGCATCCAATGCATCGAAATGACTCACTAAAAATTCATCCTGTTCTTCAGGTGCTTCAACAGGATCAGTACACAATTCAAGAACAATATCAAAGATACGCTTTTCTTTGCTAACTACTTCTGCCTCTGCGTCGTTGCGTGGGTACCCTTTCACAACACAAAAAGGTGGTGGGTTCTCAGAGTTCTTGGCAGCAACTGCAGCGATTTCGTCGCAAATCATTTTATGAAATTGGAGTGCATTATCTCGTTCAATTTCGAGTTCATTCACATCTTCTTCCTTAGATTCACCGACATCAGGTAAAGACATCTTTTCCGCATCAATGATAGCGCAGCCATTAGACTTAATGAGATTCTTGAGAGTTTTGTCGTCGATTGAGCGCACATCACCAACTAATCCCACCACAAGTGGTGGCGGCGGTGGACTCTTTTGTTTGGCTAGAAACATATCAACATACTGGTCGACATCAAAAACTTTTGTTATGAGACCGACGTTCACGTCCATAGAGGTGGCCACCATACCGACTGGCTTGTTGTCTGCAACTCCGACGAAGAAGCGGTTGTTGTCATCCTGTTGCTCAATGAGATCAGCCAAGAAGAAGCCACTCTGGTTATCGAATACTCCTGGGTTGCTATCCTTTAAGATTGGTAACAAGTCGTCATTATCCTCAATTAGAGCATTTCGAACACGGAGCTTAGGCAAGAAGTTGTCGCGGTGGGCATAAAGAAGGCGACACCCTAGAAGAGGCTCGTCAATACTGCTCTTGGATTCGCAACTCTCCTTTAAAGAATCCGATTGAGGTACTGTGAAATTCCTTTCAGTCCAATCTGTCAGTTTGACAGCGCTTGGACATAACCAGATGATGTAATCCATATCAGGGTAATCTCTGAAGGCTGTATGTAATAATTCAGTACCGATAGCATCCATATTGAAATCAGGTCGTTCATCTAATAGTAAAAAGTTTACAAATAATGAATTACGATTTGATACATCAGGTACATGCTCTTGTATGGCTGAAATAGCTTTATCGAATGCAACCCCTTCTTTACCAATACTTGGACAATCTGTTACACTAAGGTAACCAACACAAGTACTATTCACTTCATCTTCTGTTACAGCAATTAAATTAATACATGATGTTTCCACCATTGAACTGTAATTGAATTGACCAAATGTGGCACGGAAAAACACTGCGCCTCCACTATTGGACACAAGGCCATTGAAGGCACGAATATCCTCCAAAATAGCAGGTCTAATTACCACATCCGATTGAGCACTCATCTTCTCTATCTGTTTCTTTAGAGATACGTGCAAATACCAATAAATTTGATGAGGTAGCAGATATTTTCTCTCTCCCAAAACTGATGGGGGCCGGCCATACTCGAGGTTTTGCAGAAATATATAAAAAACCATGAAATTCTTTGCTCAAATGCAAGTTATTAGGACAAAAGTGTTTAGATAGAATATTTGCATGATGTCATCAAGTTTGAGCGGCGTCTTTCGCCCTGGATCGGGTCCAAGACTAATGATAGGTTGTAAAATGAAATCTTCGGACGAAGTTCTCTGTACATTCTATGAGGCAGTGTGTAGTACTAAGTTTGTGGGCACCTTGAGCATTGCAGAGTTATCACAAGTACTACAACTCACCGAAATCCCAGACAAATTATCGCAAGACCATCTTCGCTTTCTGTATTCACACTTTGAAGATGAATTACGGAAGTGTGGACTCGTACGAGGTGATGAAAAAGAAAAATCAAGTGCACAAACTAGTAACCCCTCACAAAATTATATTAATCTGGCAAAAGATGCATTGGACGAAGGGGATTTACATGCTGCTTGTCGTCATGCCAAAACTAGCGTAGCACACGCTCGGGAAGCAATTAGTAGCGCACTATCAGATACCGAGGTAGCAGAAGGAAAAACAGCTATTGGTACAGCATATACTATTATGGGGGATGCGTTCAGCAGATTGGATAAGCCTGTCAAAGCTTCGACATGCTATGCATTAGCCCTACAAGCTGTACCCGAACTTGGCCAACCACGTCGCTCAGCTTCATGGGCTCTTGTGCAATTGAGTTCTGAAGCAGAAGAAGAGAAAGAGAACGGAAATATCAACCAGACACAAACTGACGACGACCCTTGGGGTATTCGTAGCATGGGTGATATTGAGGACTTGATTTCTGGTCATAAAGTGCTTTCCACTGGACAGGCCACGGGGTTTGCATGCTCTCAGTGTGGTGCTTGCTGCCGTTCGCGGGATCACATTGGGTTGTCTCCGCTGGATATATATAATATTAGCCGAGCCCCTACGATGAGCACACACTTATTGGTTCCTACTATGCGATTGTATCGACATCCAACCTTCGGAAAAGCATTCGTATTTGGGAAATCAGCTGATGGCTATCCTATTTGTGAACTTCGACCAAAGCAATCTCAGTCCGGCCGGTGCAACTTCAGTTATCCACTTTTCACTACTCGTACAACAGATAAGGATACTACGCAACTAAATGCAGAAGATATTGAAGAGTACTTGGGCTTCCATCAGGAGCACAACTTAGCTATTGAGAAGGAGGCGGACGACATATGGGACGAGATGTGGCAGCTCCGCGAAGAGGAAATGGAGCTCAAATTTCCCAATGTTGAGCCTATCATGAATTCAAATGGCCAACAAGCTTTGGGGTGTATGCTAGCAACAGATCACATGCCAACTTTATGTGCATCTTATCCGCTGGTACCTGAGCAAGATGTTGCAGGCCAATTGCAAGTGGATCCATCGGAAGTAAGTCGCGTATCTGCAGCGATTGGCGATGGCGTGAGGCTGCCCACTGCAGAGACAAATGCTAAATCAAAATTACTGGTACGTCCTTTCGAGGAATCGTACATAATGTACCATTCCCTTGGTTGCGAGGGATTTGACACAGAAGGTGTAGAGGAAAAAACCGACACGATTGAGGACTACCTCTCTCAGAACGATCTTCGAAGTCGATGGGAAGAAACGCGATGGTTCGGCTCTCTTAGACAGAGTATTTCGCAATATTTGCAATGCAGCACGATGGGTGACGACATAAGAGAAGTGTACACACAGGCTTTGCGTAGGATTTGGTTCGATTTCGACTGTCTGGCTCACGCGCGGCGCCCCGTCCGTTCCTATGCGCGCCTCAAGGCACAGATCACAGAAGCATCCTGGTCGCTCGCCAGGGCAACAAAGGTTTTTCTTGACCACAGAAATGAAGAGAAAGATGAGATACTACTTACTGAATATGAAACACTTGTACGAGCAATGGAAATAGTTGTAAATTAATGGAAAATATCAAAATCAACAATTATATTTACAAAATCTCAAAAAAATACTTTCCTTTACAAACCACGTAAACGAGGATTGCTTCTCATGTTGGAAGGTTTTTCATCATCAGGTAAAGAAGGCATACGCGCTTCTTCTACCTTTGCAGCTTCATCATCATCAGTGTCGTCAAATTGACTAAAATCAATCGCATCAGACTCCGGTTCCGGCTCTGGTTCTGGTTCGGGTTCAATTAGACCCAGACTTATGAGGGTGTCCTCATCGGTGATCTTTGTACGAACTGCAGCTTCTAACTCTTCGATGCGTAACATATTGAGTCTTTTTGTCTCTTTTATTTCTGTTATTTGCTCAGCCTGCTTCTTCGTGACGATCTGCAGTTGCTTGATCTCCTCGGACTTCTCAAGATTTTGTGTGCGAAGTTGTAATTGAACATTATCAATAAGGGTATTGTTACGCACACGCTCTTTACCCGCCCAGCTTTTCATACTAGATATATTACTTGTTAGACCTGAAACTGAGCTCTTTAGTGAGCGTACCTGGTCTGCCACACCGAGAACCTCATTGAGCGCCTCGCGCTGGCCAAGGCATGCTTCCAGGACATCGCTAATTGTGAACTTCTCTTCCGCATTTAATACAATGTTTGTCTGATAGTCTGCCTCTGGGGACAAACGCTTCCGAATAGCTTTAGTAGCTGACACTTCTTCAGACACTACTACCTGCTGCCCGCTACTCAGGGCCGCTTGAGCGTTCTGCAAAGTCTTCCGCTGGGCACTTACTTCATCACGTAAAAGGTTCAAAATGGACAATAATGTCATTATACATTGGTTTCCTTCTTGCATACTATCATTTTGTTTTTCTGCAGAAATTTGTAACATTCTGTTTATACGATTTTTGTCAGCAACATCTGTTTCCATCTCCTCAACCTTCTTCTCCAGTACGACCATGAGAGCACTGAGCCGCTCGTTATTCGCTTCTATCTCACGCACTGGTGCATACTTAGCCAAAGCATCATCACGCTCAGTTTGCATTTGTTGCAATTGAGATTGTAATATAGCAATTTTCTCATCTAAGTGTAGATCATCAAGCTGCTCGAATCGCCTTCTCTGGTCGGCAATCGTCGACTTCAATTCAGCGTTTTCTTCGAGCACAGCTAGTAGCTCATTAGATTGACGTAAACGTGACTGTTGTTCATCATGAACACAATCGGCTTCTTGGATGTATTTTGACTGCCATATTAACGAAATATTTTCTGCGGCTATTGCACGACATTGCAACGAATTTATGTTGCTCTTGGCATCTGCCAGCAGCGAGTCTGTACCTGTCACTTGACGCTGTAAACTCAATGAATGCTCCTTTAATGACGTAATTTGACTAATGTGGTCAACTTGAATAGCTTTTGACTTCTGAATAAACTTATGCAAGGTAAGTGCACTATCGTCGACTTTCTGCTGCGACTCAGCTAGCTCGAGACCGAGCGTCTCGACCTCAGTGTCCCGCTCCCCAACGACGCTCGTGATGCGGGCGATCTCCATGTCCTTTTCCTGGGATTTCTTTAACATTGTAGCCATTTTTGTAACAAGACGCTCTTTTTCACCTTGTGCCATGCTTACACTGCTTTCATTACGACGAACGATTTTATCCGCTTCTAAGTACATATCGATGTATCGTTGGATTTCAGAATTGCTAGATGTAAGTTCGTCTCGTAGCACTTTCACTTCATTCTTCAAAGGATTGATTTCTCCTAATCCTGATTCAATTTGTGATTGTAATAATTGAGAATCTTTATTTTGCTGTGTAATAGTGATATCACGCTGCGCAACATCCTCTTCCAAACGAGCCACAGTTTCATGCGCCGTCATCAGTTCTTTGCGGAGTTTCGGCACTTCCTTCTCCGATGTGCTGCTGCTGATCGCATGAGCGCGCTCAACTTCAGCCAAGCGACGTTTGAGACGTTCTGTGTCTTCTTTACTACGTGCTTTACTCTCTTCAAGAGAAGAACTAAGTAGTCTGAGTTTCTCCTCGAACTCCTTCCGCAGTTCGATAGCCACGAGAGAGGACGTTTCTGGATTGCAAATTTCAATCAGTCGAGTATAAACTTTCCATATTCTACCTTGAATATCTTTTTTACCATTGGAAATACTAAATAGACTATCATATAAAGTTGAACTCCAAATTGTTAGAGTGCGATAAAGACGATCTTGAGTTGATCTATCTGCCATACCAATTTCAGAAAGAGCTTCTCTCGATATACCAAACATATCTAAAGCAGAAGAGTTTGCACCCAATGGTGTACCAAAGAAACCCATATCATTTGTTTCTGTATTTACATGATCAGTTACCTCTGGAACTGGACTTGCACGATTGTTCTTGCTCACACCCAAGGCACTATCTCCACTTTTTTCATAACTCTTCTTTAACGAATTCTCCAACCAATTCTCGTCAAATGTTCCAAGCTTACTTTTGGCCTTGGTACTATCTGCATTCTTCTTTTTACCAGAAATGGGTTTACTCATGTTTTTTTCCCGAACTCTTTTCTAACAACTCTAACTAATCTTCTTTTTCTTCGTTATAAATACCAATTATACTAATAGAATTTCCAATAAAAATAGAAATTTTCGTATTGTTATTAATAATCTATATTTTGTGCATAAGTTTCACTCTTTGTTACTATACAGGGTGTTCCTTTTTCTGAAACCGACGGTGACACGAGCTGTAACTGGGTCGATAGATAAATCACATTTTTCATTGTCTACAAATACTTTGAAAATGAGTGGTGGCAACAAAGTAAAGGTATGCATCCGTACTCGTCCAACTCAGTATTTTGCTGAGGATGCAATCCAAATTGATGAAGAACATGGTACGATACAGGTCACCAACAATGGTGGAATAGAGCCTGGTGAAATGTTGAATAATAAGAATACAAGTGCTAAATTTCGTTATGATCATGTATTTCACAATGCATCACAAACAGCTGTATATGATTTATATGCTCGTGATACTGTCCAATGTGTAGTTGATGGTATCAATGGTGCTATCATGTCTTATGGACAAACAGGTAGTGGTAAAACATTTACTATGATGGGTGATACATCTAATTATGAACATCGTGGTGTAGCACCTCGTGCAATGACACAACTTTTTGGTGAAATTAATTCACGTATTGAATCTGAATATCGTGTTAGTGTGACCTATATGGAAATCTATAATGAACGCATATTTGATTTATTAACAGATCTTGGTAATCCAAATGCAGCACGAGATTATACAATTGCAGAAGAAAAAGATGGTCGTGGTACTTTTGTTCGTGGTCTTACTGAAGTTGAAGTCCGTGATGAAAACGAAGTGTTAAATCTCTTGTTCCGTGGAGAACTAAGCCGCACCACTGCTACTCATAAGTTGAACAAAAAATCAAATCGCTCCCATACTATTTTTACTATATATTTACAACAACGTCAACGTTCTGGTGTTAGTGAGCGTGTAGTGCATTCTAAGTTGCACTTGGTGGATTTAGCTGGGTCAGAGCGCTTAAAAAAGACCATGGATGTCGGTGCGGACGACACCATCATGAAGGAAAGTATGAGTATCAATCAATCATTAACCTATTTGGAACAATGTGTGATTAAATTAGCAGCAAAGGCAACTCATATTCCTTACAGACAAAGTAAGCTTACCAATATCTTAAAGGATGCACTTGGGGCAAATTGCAATACTCTGATGATTGCCTGCATGTGGGGTGAAGCACATCATTTGGAAGAGACTACATCTACACTACGTCTTGCTGCTCGTATGATGCGTGTACAAAATGAAACAAGTAAAGTTGAAACTATTGATAGTGCTGCTTTAATCAAGAAACAAGCACGTATCATCAAAGCATTGAAACAAGAGTTACTTATGCACGATGCACTGGTAGAACGTACAGGAGTTGGTTATGAGCCATATACACCTGAACAACAACAAGGTTTATCACAAATGTTGGAACGTTATGTGGAAGCACCAGAAGCAGAAGAAGAAGAACTTCTTAATATTGTCAGTTATCGTCAAATGTTAGAAACATGCAAACAATTCAAAAAATTAGTATTACATGCTAGAGCAGATGTTGTAGCTGCCCAAGAAATGGCCATGAATGGTGGTGGTATGGATGCCCTTGGTCGTCCTATTACAAGTGATGGTTATGCACAAGAAGCTGGTTTAGAAACACGTATTGCAGATGAATTTGATCCTAGTGCCGCTACCTTTGTGGGTAATTCTGATGCCAAGGCTGGTTTCGCTATCGGGGCTGCAGACTCCACTTCCCGTCCTATTGGAGGCATCGAGGGTGCCTCTAATTATGATGGTAGAAAAACATTATCATCTATGTCACCAACAACTAAAATTGGTAGTAATGATAGTCCTGGTAATCGTAGTCGTACAAAAGGAAATGGACCTGGTTCTCCTAAACAAGACATGTTTGACATGGGTATGACGCAATCTATTCCTGGCGGTGGTCAAAGTGCTATGTTTGAATCATTTGCACAAAATGAAGGTAATGAACTTTATAAAGTGTTTTTATCTATTAAAGCAGAACTTAAAGATTTACGTATACAATCAAAAGAATGTAGTGCAAATATTAATCATGCAAAACATAATATCGACCGATTACAAGACGAAATTGCATCGAGAAAAGTATCTCGTATTGAATTACTTAGAAAATCTGGTTTAAAATCTTCTGAAACAGAAGATATTGTCGATGAAGAAGAATTTCAACTTATGCAACAATTACGTTCTGCTAAGAAAACATACAAACAAGAATATCAAGAGCTACAGAAAATTAAAGGTGTTATTTCTGATACACAAATGAAAATAGAAAGAACAAGAGAAGAATTAGCTACTGGTTTCATGAGCTCTACAAATCAAGGTACTAATGAAGATGTTGGTGGTGGAGCTGATCAACTTGATGATCAAGAAGCCTTTGATCGGTTAGAAACTCAACGTGTACTTGATAATGATCCAGATAGTTTGGCATTCTTCCACGCACAAAAAACAAAGAGAGCCCTTATGACTCAAAATAGTGCAAATATCAAGAATATTCAAAAGAATAAACGTAACCGATAGATTTATTTATCAAAATCTGTCCATATTCATATGTTCATAGTATGTAATTATAATCATCTCAACAATTTAACAATTTTTATGTTTGATAAATATAACACTATCACAAACAAAACAATAGCATGATGAAGAAGGAGTGTCTAGATAGGCTAGAGCTAGATATACTGAGAGGGAAGATGCAGAAAGATGTACAGGAGAGTATTCAAGTCATTCCCGATTTAAAAAACGACACAACGACACTGCAACTCACTGCAACATTGACCATGATATCATCCATCCATAATTTCAGTAATTCAAAGATATTTTCACAAATTCATACTCTGCATGACAATTTGTAACACATCATTATATTTTTGTGTACTATATACTATACATATACTACAGGAATGAGCTAACAACTAACAACACCAAAATACTTGACCACATTTTGCTTCACCACGAAAGAAATATATCAATATATATATTGTGTTGTGACATTTGTCGTTTTTAAGTAAAGAACTACTATCACAATGCTGTATCCTCCAAGTTAGGGTCTATAGTAGTCTGTTTCAAGGTGTTTCGACCAATATATTCATATATTCGATCAGTGGTTAGGGTCAGGGTAGAGGAGGATTCTATTATATATATATTATCTATTTATTTGTTTTGTGTAATGTATATGATAACTCACAATGCAATAAACGTGTTAACTAAACATAACTTATGAAGATAACTACATAATTGACACCCATAAGTGATAATTCCACTCGGCCCTTCAAACGACTGCAACTTCTTTAATACAAAAAATTAGGACTTTAAAATCATCACAAATGAATTCTAATGCAAAAATACATAGTTTATAGTAGTAAACTTTTGCACAATTCCGTGTAAGAACGCCAATATGGGGCTCTCAAAATCATCACATTTCCGGGCAATGTAGACACTCTTAAAAAACAATAAAAAAACAATTAAAAAATTTCATATGATTAAATAATTATAACAATTAGAAAAAACTGTTGCTCTTTTGTCTTATTTTTGCAAAATCGGGCCATGGAGTCTCCATTTTTGTGATGAAAAACCAATTTTTGGCGTTTAGATACTGTGCTTTTGCGTACGTCTCTCAGTTCTGGATTGCGTGCCTAATTTAAGGACCTTCAATGGTCTTTTGTCGTGCTTCTCCCGCTCGGGTGGTCTGAAATATATGTGTTTCCTGCATTAGGGGTTTGGGCCATTATCGCCTCCCAAAATGACGAAAGTTACTTTCTCCAGTGATTATACAATCATTGGAAAATGCGACCGGTACACATTAACACTGTTTAGGTCACGGGTCTAGCGATAAGCTACCGTAATCGATTCCCGTCTTGAGTACAGAACTTTTCTTTACCTACATGGTGTAGTGGTAACACGCTTCCCTTCCAAGGAAGAGCTGGGGATTCGATTTCCCCTGTGGGTATACATTTTTGCTCAGCGTGAACACTGGAATCTCAGCGGGAGTTCGTGCTGGAATCTCAGCTTGAATGGCGTGAATCTTGAATCGAGAAGATGCGAAGATTCAGGATTCAGGTGGAGGGTGGATGAGCAACACCTTCACTCATGAATTCACGATGACCATTTTCTCGACGCTCATCTTCAGGAATCATGACACTTCCAGAGCACACGGAACATGAACTTCTTTTTGATACCACCCATCACCATGGTCAAAGATCATTCTAGCGGCAGGAAACATATTTCGAATCTCAAATCGAAAATGGAGATATATGGACTTGCTAAGAGAAATTTCATCACAGTGCTTTTTCTATGTAACTAAAATAGCATTTGAAAACTCTTTGGACATTCGTTAGACAAATATAACATGAAAAGAATGGTCAAATAGATGACTGATTCAGTTAACACCGGGGCGCACCATTCATAATGTTGAAGACGGTTTTGACAAGTTTCTCTTAAAAAATGTCATGTATGATGGTCATTTCTACATTGAAACTACTCCATTGAAGCCATTCTATCGCATTTGGGAATGATGGAGTTGTATAGGGGATTTAGAATGAGAGGTTCAACACAGCCAAAGTCACGAGATGAAATGACGTGTTATCTTCTCAAATGAACGCTTTCTTGATGCATTTCAAAGTGAGTAATTAGTTTATAAGTAAATTCAGTTAGTTTGAAATTAATATTCCATGTTATAGCTACTTATTAGTAAGAAACAATGAGAATCATATGGAGAATGGAGAATAGGAGTCCTGATGATGCCTAGTTAAATATATTGTTTCGAATTGTAAATGTGAACAAAACTCATCGATTCCTGCTCCGAGTTCAGAACAATATTTTTACCTACATGGTGTAGTGGTAACCCGCTTCCCTTGCTGGGGATTCGATTTCCCCTGTGGGTATTACATTTTTGCTCATCTTGATTCACTTCCTTCTTGCCTCTTCCACCGTGGCTCTGCAAATCGAATGGCCTGCCGTCTCCTACTAACACTTGCAGACTTCAGGGTGGAAGAAGTGAATGCAAAAGAAGATCGATTGTGAATTGAATTCTTATTGTTTTGTTTACATATTTATGGTCAAGATCTCTTTCATTCGTAATTCTTTCCTTCATTGTACTACTTGTTTACTTATATTTTTTATTTCACTAGGTGCTTTTCATCTTCTTTTACCTCTTTTCAACATCTCAATCTGGTCCTCATTCCTCAGCATGGAGCAGGAGCTGCCGCCAATCAGCTGGCAGGTTCTGGGTGCGAAGCCACTCAATGACGTCCAGATGACCATGCTCAGCTGCATCAGAGCATACCCACACATCCCAAGGACATGGTGGATCCTGAGCCCGAGCCCACTTGAGCACGTCC
>JACKZZ010019540.1_pt1 | contig 14470 bp, 9 predicted proteins | sample 8027871 | NCBI WGS metagenome assembly JACKZZ01 (sample SAMN15724774, study PRJNA655200) | protist metagenome | isolation source: fluorescence activated cell sorting (FACS) single amplified genomes of... | place: USA: West Boothbay Harbor, Gulf of Maine | collected 2000-07-19
ATACCTTCACTATTTTTACCGAGTTGACTCACCATATCTTTCAATGTCATATCATCTCTGTAGCCATTCACACCACTATTAGTAATATACTTATGAAAAGGATGAAGATTCATAAATAATTCTAGATCATCTATACGTCCGTGTTCACATGCACATACGATAGGTGTTGGTATTTCATTTCTGCGAAATGTACCATGTGGAAACTCTCTTTGATATCTTTCAATTAATAAATAAAGTCTTCTCGCTGGATGTGAAAGTCTCATCTCATTTATACTTCTTCTACCTTCATAATCAATACTCAATGCTTCATCACGTACACGTTCAAAATCATCACACCCAAATCTTTTTCTACATTGTTGTATTAAAGAAGATCGTTTCACATTACATAATGATCGAATATCTAAATGTAGAAGTATTTTTGTCATTATACCGCAGGCAGACTCAAATCCAGCTGGTAAAACTAATATACCAATTTCAATAGGTTCTGCACGTTCTTCTTGTAACGCTTCGATGGTTGCTGGTTGTAACGATGTACGTTGTCGTTTCGCGAGGGGTGGAGCTTCAGTCATTGATGCCATGTTGTGTATGTATATATATATATAGAGATCTTTCTCTTTATATATATATTTCCATATTTCTATATTTCTATATTTCTATATCAATAATTATTTATATTTTCTTAGTTCGATTCAATTATTCATTTGTTTGTGCATTTCCAAGTCAAAAATGCATCAAAAAAATGCACTAATACTATTTCTATATGTATATGAAGACAGCTTTATACCTTAAACATATATGTACTTATTAGTATACTATATTTAATCATCAAAACCCTATTTGACCTACTTTTCAATGCTGTGTATAAGCTAAAGCTCTGCCGGATTTGCATATATCCGTCATTTTGTGCGTTGTTAGTGGCAGTATGGACGTATGGACACACAGCAGGTCTTACTTTAGAACAAATTTCCGCTTTTGTCCTTTCGAGATTTTACTTTATATTTCATTATTTACATAAGGCAATTTCACTTAAATATTAACTCTACTTTTGCAACTTGTGAAAAAAAAAATGGGACAATGTGAAATAGTATTTATATATAAACGTTAGGAAATTATTATTTATTGCACTAATATCCAAATACGAAATACAAAATGTAGAATGTAGAATGGAGGATACAAGATCGATCAATATTACTTAGTGTTGAAATAACAAGTATATATTTATACATCTTAAATTCTATGTTGTACAAAAAAATATAATAACAACATATATATATCGAACAAAAAAGATTTTAATAAAATACAATATGGATGCATTATCATCTTTTGATACAGCATTAGTATGTTTTTTAAACGAGATATTATTGAATAATATTGAAAAACATACGACTTCTATAGTAATACCAAGAAGACGTATTCGAAAGAACAAACGAATGTTGAAATTCAGTGAATTAAAAGATGGAAAGTTATTATGGACCGCATTTAAATGGTTAATTAATACTTCGTTAAGAAATGTTAATTTAGACGTTGCTTTTGATATTGAAGAAAATCATATACGTAATAATACACCACGTAATAATAATAATAATAATGTGTTTCAAAACGATGAAAATGTAAACTACAATAATAATACAAAGAACCACGACAACTATTCAACAACAACATCATCATTAAATAGCATGTTTAATACAATTAAAGAAACATTTATTTCACCATCATCGTGGAATAATATTCGAAACGAAATTGTTGATATTTATTATGAATTTCCTTCTGTGATAAAAGATTATGATAATGGTAATATTGATTTTAAAATTCGATTAGTATTAGAGTTGATGGTCAGTATAGCTGTACATAGTGATAATAATGAATTTTATGTTAAAAAAATCATGAAATTAAGACAAGATATGCAACATATGTTGATGATAGCAATACAACGTCAATATGTTCCAGCAATATTAGAATCACAAACATTATCACCAGTAAAAATAATGCCATCTCCAACTACTTTATCAAAAAATAGAAAGAAAAACAAGAATAAAAATGATGAGGAGGAATTAACACCTGATCCTGAAGATTTCATTTTACGTAGCAATACAACAATTGATAATAGTAAAAATATAAATCATGTTGTGGATCCTTTTCATAAAAATTTAAAGCAATCTACATCATTATCACATACATCAAATAACGCAAACGTGAAAAAAGAAGATACATCATCCTCTGTAATACAAAGATCAAACGTTTCAATAGAAACACAACAAGAAGAAGACTCAATAATAAAACTAAAGGAGGAGAAAAATAACGATTTCGATACTATTATTAATACTACTACTATGACACCACAAAAATTTTTCAAAACTCCATTTGGTAAAAATAGCAATAGTGCTAGTAAGAGAAAGAAAAAAAATAATTACAATATGGATGAACGAAATAATAATAATAATAACGATAGTGACGTGATATCTTCCTCGCCATCAATTATAGCTAATAGAAGAAATGCAACACCATCATCAAATTTATTACATAAAGTATCAACACAAAAAAAAGAGATTGAACATTTAACTAAAGAATTAAAGCAAGCTAAAGAAAAAATTAGTACATTAAATCGACAACAAAACAACAGGCATGTAGTACAAGAAGAAATGGCAATAATTATCGAAGATCAAAATGCAGAGATTACAAAATTAAAAGAAACGACGCAAGTGGTAGATGATTTAAAAATAAGAAATGCAACTTTATCTGAACAATTAGAAGAATTAGAAAATAGCGACATATTGTGCAAAGAAGCCTTAAACAAAGTAGAGAAAGCACAGGTAACTCTTTTAAGAATGGCAAAAGAAAATAAAACATTGAAAAGTAAATTATTAGAGCAAAAAGATATTGAAATCGATAGAAAAGAATTTGAAAAACTTTTAAATGAAAAAAAAGTCTTTGAAGACAATAAAGAATATTATAAAAGTCAATTTAATGCAAAGAAAATTAAATGCGATCAATTGGAATGGCAATTAGCAGAGGAGAAACAATATTTAAAAAATGAAAAGACAAAACGACATAATGAAATGAAAATATATCAAGAGAAGGAAAAATTAGCAAAAGAAAATATTAAAGTACTTGAACGTTCTGTTGATCAATTACAATTTGAATTACAAAGTGAAAAAGACGATATGTTGTATAAATTAGAAAAGATTCGTAAAGATCATAAAGCTGCTATATTAAGTTATGAAATTGCATTTCATCAGAAATTAGCGGAAGTATGTCGACAACGTGATGAATATGCAGAAGTTGCTGATTATTTAAGAGAAAAAATGAAGAAACAAAATGTTGTTGGCAAGGAGGAAGAAGAGGATGATGAGGGATATTATTTAAAAAAAGATGATGGTATTTAGCGAGAGTGTGTAAAAATGTAAAAAAATGTGTGTAGGATGTGAAAAATGTTTACACACACGCACATGTATTCTCCACAAATATTTTTAAATTAGAAAAAATTTTAATTTTTATCATATATTTGATTTTATACCATCATTCATCTCATCGATTTTCACCTTTTATATTCATACCTGCTATAAAACCAGTTGTTTCTTTTTTTTTCCCTGCATCTTTTTTTGCAGCATTTAAAGCGTTTAATTGTGCGGTCTCGGTAAATCCTAATTCAGATAGATCTTCTTTCGCCATTAAATTATTATCCATCCTACAAGTTAAATACTTTTTTGAAAAATCTCTACATATTGCATGACTGCCTTTATTATTTTTTATACAATTTTGAAATGCTTTCATTGGTATTTTACAAGTTCCACCATGATCTAATGGAAAGCTTCCTTTTTCCGGTGCCTTTGCTGCTAAACTTCTTGCTGTTGGTGCATTCATTATTTTTTTTTTACAAATGTTATTATATTTACACAAGAATATTAAATACAAAATGAATCGAATCAAATCTCTACAAGAATGTTGATATGTAACAAACTTGGATTACATAAAAAACGTTTCTGAATCTCTCCATGTATATATATATATATATATTTATTATTCGATAGAAGAACGAAGGATTTTATTAATTTTGGATTGAAAATTTATTATATACTAGTAAGTACATTTACCTATCAAATTTCGAGGGACAAAAAATCACAAAAATAATAAATAAATAAATAATATTAATTGATGAAATATATATATGCCTATATTGATATATAAGATGGAAAGGTATCGATCGTGTAGAGAAGATATCAAATAATGGATTACTTTTATTTTTCTTCTTCTATTCTATTTATGATACATTTATTTTAATCATAAGATATATATATACGTAAAAGAAATATAAATAAATTGAAAAGGATTAACTGTTTTTTTTTGTAAACATATAATATATATAAAATGGATAGTGATGATGATATGTTAGATGATATGTTAGACGATATGGATTTAGATGATATGTTAGATGAAGCTTTGGATTCTGTATCAGCACAAACAAATGAGGAAGAGGAAAAACGTAATGATAATCTATTGATGTTGCAAATATCAGATCCTATGGAATTGCGCGCATGTACTAGTTTAAACAATATGAAAGAATGGAAAGAATGGGATGCCATCATTAAAAAAGATGTATTAAAGCAACAAGGTTTAGGTAGAAAAAAACCATTTAGCCGCGCATATTGCACTGGTATGTCTCCAAAACAACGTGCACAAAATCGTATAATAAAAAATAAACGTGTTGGTTTATTTGAATTGGATAAAACATTTGAATCACTTTTAACAAATGCTTTAATACATAGTAAAGTTTGCAAAGATGATGTTTCTGTAAATAGTTTATTGGAGAAGTTATATAACGATCCACGTACTGAAAAATATGCAAAGAAAATTGAAGGTGGATATCGTTTTCGTTTAAATAAATTGATTAAAGAAAGATTAAATGGTGATTCAGATTTTATCAAAGAAGATTTTCCAAATTCGACTAAAATGTTTTTCTCAAAATAACTGTACGGAGTGTACGTCGTACGTAATTTTTTCTTTAAATTAAAAAATGTGTTTAATTTTTAAAATATGTTATATGTATGTACACACTCTCACGTTAAAAATATCGAATAAATAAGACATGCCACATATGTACACATGTGCACCCGCGTGTTACTTCAAAATCGTTTCTTTTTTCTTTTACGGAATGTTCTGTTTTTATTCATTTCATCATCGTCATCACCTTTTGATCCACATAAACCAAAACATCCACATAAACAATTGCAACAATAACAACATGTGCCTAAATATAATAGTTTAAATGTAGCTGGAATTGCTAAATAAAAACCAGCATAAAAAATAATAGCAAAGATGACTGTAAATAAAAACAAATCCACTATATATGCAGCACCTTCATTTGAGATATTATCTTGATTTGATAAAAATTCAATCAATTGTTGACGATAATACATAAACAAATATTGAACTTTATCAGACATCGTTTCCATCCAACTTTGTGTTTTTTCCATGTAAGATTTTGCCATAGGTGCATATTTTTTAGCATGTGGTTCCACAAATTCCTCTGCATTTTTTTTTAATTGTTCAACTGCAGGTTTTAATGTTTCCTCATATGCTTCTGCAGTTTGTTCTTTTATATTCTCAAAATATTCTTGTGTTGTCTCACTAGCATCTTTCAAAGTTTTTGTTGTCATATCAGCAACTTCAGTTGCTTTATCACCAACGTATTTTACATATTCACCCATGGAATTTTTATTTTCTTTTAAACGTTTTACTTCTGCTCGTAAACTATCTTCAATTTCAGCTGCTGCTTCAATTGTTTTTTGATGCTTTTCTTCTTGTTCATCCAATTTCTTCTCATATTCCTCTTTCACAATATCTTCCCTAACACGTTTTGTTTCGCTATTGCTACCACTATTACTTGCTGCGTTAGTATTATTGATTACGACTAATGCTAATATTAACGTTATAAAAATTAATTTGTTCATTTTTTATATTAAATATATATATGGTCCTCAAATCTGTTTATATGTATGAAATATTATCTCTGTTTTTATACTAGAATGGTGTATGTATGTATGTATATATATATATAACTGAATATTCTTGATCGATTAGTATATATAGAGGACGATACCCCTCACCAACAGCAACAATACAATATATATTTATTATGATGTGATTGAATTGTTTTGATTGTATGTGATGATTTGATTTGTGGTTGTAAAGAAGACGACTAGCTACCTGATATAGTACGATTATTGCTAGCATGTTAGTATACATGGTGGACAATATGTAAATTTTGCATTTGCAAGCAGCAATACTGCAATTCTATTTATGGTTTGAATTGCACATTCCACTGGATTCATATAGTGAACATGTGGTGCTGTATTGATCCTTTTTATGCCATACTTATCAAGGATCCTTTGAGTGTTTGCCCCAAGAATTTCTGATGCATTATTGCTACAAAGCATTTTTACTTCATCTGCATGATGAACCAAACTTACATTTGGGAAATTTAATGAACTTTGCATATGTCTCAGGATCTTGTTGTTCTAATTGTATATGCAGGAGATTATTCAAACTTAACCTGGTGTTCTTGAATGTCCAATCTGCTCCTTTTGTTTCAGCCTTCTTCTTCCAGCCAAATTCTTCCAACAGCGACCACACAGGGGTGGACTTTCCCTTGTATTGAACCTCTGGCAGCTGCTTATAGGATATACTCCCACCACACACAAAGGTGGAGAGTACACTCCTCAACTCCTTGTACCACACATGGGAGAAACAATTACAGAGCATATTGTTATGATATGACAAGGTAGCATGGCTGGTAGCCATGAAATGTATAAATGTTTACCCTGGGGGAAGTGGGTACAGGATGGAACGATTACCTGCAATAGAAACAGTAATCAAAGAGTTAGCACGAAATGCAGGTAGTAAAATTGATAAATCAAACAAAATTAACCAATTGGAGGATTTATTATACTCAGAGACAATCAAACAATTGGTTGCATGGTTTTGAAATGAGACATTTCCGACATGTATTAGCTACATCAACATTTGTATTGAAGAATTAATTCTAAATGGTAATCTAAAGACTAATATGGTGAACAAAAGTTTACAAGTCTTAAAACCTATTGTTATAAATAATGCAATAAGTTGCATTGAAATATGTTTTAAAAAGTCGACAATGAAGCAATTTAGGAGCTGATGCAAGACCCATACATCATTAATGGTGCCATGGTGAGACATTTGGGTCAATCAAAACCTGCAGATGCAACACAAACTGCACAAACATCCTTCCACAGAAATTATGATTTAATATCTCTTGGATTGCCAGATGAAAAATTGCTATATGGAAGAGCCAAAATTGCTGAAAGAAAATTAACAGCAAAGGCTGTTGGAAGTTGGGATGATTATAGCAAAATATCCAGATGCTGCTGTGGGTGTTTGTTCTTCCTTCATTCATGTTCCCAATAGGTTTTTTTCACAAATAGCATAGAAATAGCATTAATGAAATTAAACAATTTCAAAAAAGAAGGAAATTAGCATTAGTGGGAAAAGAAAGAAAGGTTACATGATGTCCAGTAGTGCTCCAATTCAAATATTTGCTGGTTAATAATTTGCATTATTTATGTGCAAGGCACAGTGTTTTGATACATATATAAATTCTATGTACAAAACGAAAATATACTTTTTCAAATAAAAAGATACCATCGAGATAATTATTTATATATAAATATATATTACATTTGAAAATACCAACAGAGATATCAATCTATAATGGAGAAAGGATCGTCGTCATCATCTTCTAAAAAACTGTCATTAATTAACGAATATTTACAAAGCACTCAAGAGCAATTAAGAAGTGTGAAATATCCTAACAACATAACACGGTTAAAAGTATTGCAACGAGCATTTATTAATGAATGTATAAGATTGAATGAAGACGAGATAACACTATCTAATTATATTAAAAAGTTGGAAAATGATGCTTCTACTATTGTAAAAATTCTTGAAACTCGTAGAAAAGAAAAGAAGAGAAAAGCCAAATTACTTAAAAGGAATGAAAGCAACAACGTTGATAATAATAATAATAATAATAGTGGAAGCAATAATGCATATGGTGGCAACAGTAGTACTGGAAACGTTGATTATAGCAAACCTAATCAGAGCCAAGGTAATAATAATAATAATCAAATGCATAATATGAAAAACCCACGTGCAATGTTAAAGGCCCAAGGAGAAGAAACTTCTGTAACTGTAGTGCATAGTAATAATACTTCATATCAAATGGTTCTTCCACAAACTAAAAATAATAATAATCGTAGTAATAATAATAGGGGAATAAATTTATCAAAAAATACAAATAACATGGTACATGAAAAAGCTCCTAAAAAGAAAAAGAAGAAAAAGAAAATTCTAAATGATAATAATAATTATGTAATACCAAACGCAAATTCAACAACAACAACGACAACAACTACTACTACTTTTAGTAGTAGTAGTACTACTGCTTCTATTAATGGTATTATTAATACCACAGAATTAAATCGAAATATAGGAACAACATCATCATTACAAAATCAAAAGCGCAATAATTTAAACGATGATGGTACTACTGTACGCGATTTACCAAAAGGTAAAACTAGTATAATGTGGCAAGGTAACGTACACAAAGAAACGCAAAGTAGACTTTATTTCAAAGGATGTGTTATAGGTACAGCTGGTGTTTTAGCTACGTTGGTAAGACCAGGGGAAGCGTACTTATTAAGCACTGGCGATAGTTCCGAAACACCATACATAGCATTTTGCCAAGATATTTATTTTGATAAAAGAGCAAACGAAGCGAAAATGACGGCACAATGGTTTTTTAGACATGAGGATTTATTAGACGACGAGATGAAAAGTGCACATCCTTTGGCAGTCGATGGCCATACATCCATATTTTTGTCAACTCAAGTAGAGGAAAATCCAATTGAAAGTGTGCTTTCAAGAGCATATGTTCTTTATTCAACAGATTTTTCTCCTGATGAATTAAAACTTAAAAAAAATGAAATGTCAGAGACAACCATCAGCACCTTTTACTGTGGAAATTTTTTGAATGTTGTAAGCCGTAAATTAATGAAATTACAAAGCAATAAATTCAGAAGGGACAGGAAACCTGCAAAATTTTTAACAGAAGCAACGATTCGAAAGAATTTAAATTATTCCAATTTTTTGTTCCCATTACATTTTTTAGGCCTAACAACAAATAAAATGAAACGAAGTGGTATCAATAATAATATTCTTATTAATAAATATAAAAATTTCAATAACAATGTAAAACGTAAGAGAAAACATTTGGAAAATCAAAACAGTGGTAATAGTATTGACAGTGATAGTGGTGACGAACAAGAAAAGAAACCACGAGTAATGAAAGGTGGGTTTATTCCATTATTACATAAACGTAGTCACCAACTTTTAAAGGTCAAACATGCTGGTGAATATAAATATTACGTAGAAGGTGGTTCCTCTTTCATGCGAAATGGCACATTTACAAATATGGGAAAGAAAAATTTATCAAAGTATGAAACTAGAAAAAATAAAGGAACGTTCCGTGGTTATGAGCAGGCATGTGCTGTATTGATTGATTTACACAATCACCGAATGACTTCTACACGAGAAGATCTTGTGAAAATTGGAGGTACTAGGAGCATTCAGATATTTTTGTCTCCTGTTAATGTAAAGGACTTTCCTGATTATCTTGACATTGTTAAGCATCCGATGGATTTTAGTACAATAGATAAGAAATTGCATACTTATAAAACATTTGATGAATTTGCAAAGGATGTTGAATTAATTTTCGATAATTGTCGTTTGTACAATCCACCAGAAGAATCATATGAAGTTTGTGCATTAGCCGATGGTTTACGTGATTATTTTTTGAAAGCATGTGAAGTTATAAATGTATTATTCAAAGAAGAAGATGAGAAGAATAATCTTGATGGTAATAGAAGCAGAAGCAATAGTAATGTTAATGTTCGTAGAAGTAGTAGTAGTAGTAGTAGCAGCAGCAGTAGAAGCTCATTGCTTCATGAAAACAAAACATTGCAAACACTTGCAGCAGCAGCAACGATGGTAAACATCAATAATACTGATAAAGGTGGTAATGATAATGAAGTTTATGGCGAAGATGACGATGCATTGATGAATTCAATTACTGAATCTGCACAACCATTTTTAGCGGATGAAGCTGTTGAATTGTGATTCCCAATAGGTACGAACGATACATGCATTATTCATCATCCCAAAAAGTATATGTTTCTATGTATAATAGTGTGAGTGTTTTTTTGATGATGAAAAAATGTTTACCCTTTTTTTGATATTTTATATTCTAATAGATTTTAAGTACAATATTTACCTATCAAATTGATCTTATCGGGCACGCGTATCCACACGTTCTAATGAATGAATTGGTTGTATAAAAATAGATTTACAAAGATGGTATAGGTAGTATTGAAAAGAAAGTAAACATTGTAATAAGTTTCATTGAAACAAACAAAATCATATTAAATATTTCTTGTTAGTTTCTGTTTCTTTAAATTTTACTGATATATATAGATATACATACATATATATATACTTATTTATTTCTATTAATTTTATTATTTTTTTTATAAATCATCTTCATAATGGCGTTACGTGGATTATTAACAAAAAACTTAAAACAAGTTGTAAAACAACAAAGTCAACAAAACCGTCACGTCTTACGTTCATACACAAATTTAGCAATGTTATCAGATGAACATAGAATGATGAGAGACATGTGCCGCGACTTTGCTAATAAAGAACTAGTTCCGATTGCTGGTGAGACTGATAAAGAACACAAATTTCCAGCTGAAGCTATAAAAGGTATGGGTGACTTGGGTTTATTATCTGTTGCTATTGACTCTGAATTTGGTGGCACAGGGTTGGATTATGTTGCGTATGCAATTGCTATGGAAGAAATTAGCCGTGGCTGTGCAACCGCTGGTGTGATTATGACAGTGCAAAATACTTTATATTGCCTACCTGTGGAATATCACGGAACGACAGAACAAAAAGAAAAATATTTAAGACCATTTGCATCAGGAGAAAAAATTGGTTGCTTTGGATTAAGTGAACCAGGAAACGGCAGTGATGCTGGCGCAGCAAGTACAAACGCTAAGGAAGACGGTGATTCGTGGGTATTAAATGGAGAAAAATGTTGGATTACAAATGCCCATGAAGCTGATTGTGCTGTTGTATTTGCTACAACGGATAAAAGTTTAAAGCATAAAGGTATCAGCGCGTTTATAGTTGAAAAGGGAACACCAGGATTTACTGTTGGAAAAAAGGAAGATAAACTAGGTATTCGTGGAAGCTCTACTGCTAATTTAATTTTTGATAATTGTCGTATTCCAAAAGAAAATTTATTAGGGGAACCAGGTCATGGCTTTAAAATTGCAATGACGACTTTAGATGTTGGGCGTATTGGTGTTGCTGCACAAGCATTAGGCATAGGTCAAGCAGCATTTGAATGCGCTATTGAATATTCACAACAAAGAAAAGCATTTGATGCACCTATTTCTAATTTTCAAATGATCAAACAAAAATTATCCGAAATGGAAACAAAACTTGAATGTGCCAGATTAATGACATGGCATGCTGCACAATTAAAAGATTCTGGAGAACCATTCACCAAAGCAGCTGCACAAGCAAAATTGGTTGCCTCAGAAGCAGCTACATATTGCGCTCATCAAGCCATGCAAACTCTTGGTGGAATGGGTTATGTTAGTGATATGCCAGCAGAACGACATTATCGTGATGCAAGAATTACTGAAATTTATGAAGGTACAAGTGAAATCCAACATTTAGTTATTGCTGGAGAATTATTGAAAGAATATCGATACTAAAGAAAAAAGAAAGGAAAACAGGAGAAAATTTTGGATAACATGTCAGGACGGCATGGCTTGATACGAAAGTATATATATTATTCGTATATATATTTTATAGAAAAAAGAAGAAGGTTGTATTTGTACATGTATTATATATTATATATACTCGTAATATATATATGAAGTCCTATATAATAATTTAGTTAAGTCCTATGATATATGACTTGATATATGATATCTATATATATATATGTATGATATATAATGACCAGGTTTATCTGAGAGAGAGCTTTTTCTGGCCCTAAATGGATGAAAAACATATTATATCTTCGGGTATAAAAAAAATAATACGTAAAAAATACGAAAATAATATATCTCAAAAAGCTTCTTTTCAAAATTCACACTCTTCTACGTACGCTCTAGTACCAGTTTTCATTGACTGAGTGTAATCAAAAGTATTAATAACCAACCGGAAACCAAACTTACAGCTCTGCTACTATTACTCAAGCCGTCACTAGTCTCTTCGCCAACTCTTTTCTTGCTTCCTGCAGGATCCTCTTCAATAGCATTATCATTTTGACATTCCGTATCATCTTCCGCACATTCAGTAACATCTTGTGCCGCGTAGGTACTAGTTGTTGAAACATCACCAAGTAAACGACGACGGCGTGAAGTTTTATAACTCAAACCAGACAACGCGGTACCAATCTCAGAAGTTACTGTATCATAATCTTCTTTGGTAGTTAAATCTTTTGTATCAACATCTGTATTATATTCAGCTTTAGCATCAACTACACGGCAATTTGGTTCTGCTACACCGTCCAATTTTTTCAACTGAGCACTTGCTGCAGCATTTTGGCTTACTTCCTTGATCTTATTTTTGAACTCAGCTTTGACATTATCATTGCATGTGGAACCAGATGTTTCAATTGTCACGACGACTTTTTTCTTTTCATAAAATTTTGTTACTGCTCCATCTTTAATAGCTTTTCCCATTTTTCGGACGCGCTCTTTAACAGTTTGTTTTGTACTTGGCGTAAATTTTTCGTCATAAGCTTTAGCATCAGAACCACTGATTTCAACAAATTTTTCCTTTCCCAGTTCATCGCATTCTGCATCTGTGCTACCACCTTCTGAACATGCGGCCCATGTTTCTGCAGAACCCTTCACTTCCGCACGTTTTTTTGTTTGCATATATTCTTTTTCTGGTAATCCTAATTCTATTGCCTTTGCTTTTGCCTCTTGCCTGCATGTTTTTATGTCATCACCATCGCATGCTTCAGCTGGTTCTGAAAGTACGTTTGCTTGGGATAGTCGTATAATTGTATCTGCATCTTCAGTATCACCTAAATCGTTTTGATTTTCTTTTAATTTATCTTTACATACTTTTTTTTTGGTTTTATCGGAACCAGCTACTTTCATACATTCACCAAATACATTACCCAATACTTCAACATTAGCTTCTCTTTCAACTGCTTTTTGTTTTTTCTCTCGCTTTGTTGAATCTTCTCCAGGCTTCAAGATTTTTGCAACTTCCTCTTGATCTGCCTTTGCCTCGTTTAAACATGCAGTTTTTTCATTTTTGGTTTCTTTCTTTAAGCAAAGTTTACGTGATTCTACCGCTGCATCAATTAATGCTGCTTTTTTCACTTTTTCCTCTGCTGTTTTTTTCTTCTTTTCGTCCGCTGAAGCTGTTTTACCTTGGACTTTTTGAAATGCTTCAAATGGATCCTTACACGTAGCGCTTGCATTATCTTTACGAGCTTTATAACAATCTCTAGCATTTTCCAGAGCTGCTGATACACCAGCTTTTCGTTCAATTTCTTTGAATTCCAATTTTGTAACTTCACTTTCCTCCTTCCCTAATGACTCCGCGATAGTTTTCTTTGCCAATGCATCGCATACACTTTTCGAATCTTCACATGAATTTCTTACATCCTTCAGAGCTTCTTTAGATACCTCTTTTAAAAACTCTTTCACTTCAGTATCTGATGGTTCTTTGCCATCTACACTATTTTCTCTCATCGTTTTCTTCGCTTCTTCATCTTTGCATTTCTTCAATTTTTGTTTATCGGATCCAGCAAGTTTTACACATGCTTGCATTGCACTTGCTACTTTTGATTTTTTACCTTTTTCTACAAAGTGTTCAAATTCATAATCACTAATATAATCTTTATCTTTTCCCAATGAGTCAGCCATTGCTTTTTTACCATCTTTAGCACACCTTTTACGGTCTACAACATCAGTTGAGTTGCATAAACCGATTGTATTCATTATAGCTTTCGTAGCACCTTTCTTGATTACTTCCTGTACCTCACTATCTTTAATATTCTCTTTACCTTTTCCGAGTGAATCTGCAATATCTTTTTTCAACTCTTTTTGCTTATTTTTTCTACAATTTTCTTTTTCAGCTCTAGTGGTTTTTGATTTAGTACAACTGGAAACTTTATCCTGAACATCTTTTACAGTCAAATCTTTTATACCTTCCATAATTTGTGTATTGGAACAATCATCTCCACCATTATATTCTTTGCAAGCTTCCTTTGCTGCCGAACCAGTGAAACATGATTTCTTTGCGTTAGGATTATTAGCATCCCGTGTGCAGTTTTTAA
>JACKZZ010005623.1_pt1 | contig 14469 bp, 16 predicted proteins | sample 8027871 | NCBI WGS metagenome assembly JACKZZ01 (sample SAMN15724774, study PRJNA655200) | protist metagenome | isolation source: fluorescence activated cell sorting (FACS) single amplified genomes of... | place: USA: West Boothbay Harbor, Gulf of Maine | collected 2000-07-19
TTAGTTAGTTTTAATGGGGGAAGAAATCACCAACGTTATGAATCAGGATTGCTTTTACACAAAAGGGTCGACGGAGGAAGGTGTAGGCGCTGGGCACACATTTACGAGGCTGGCACTTCCGGGCCGAGGAGGATGACAGGAAAGGCATGATGAGAGTGTAGGGTATTTACGATACAGATTTATGAACGCAATACCACAAGATTGAAGATAAATGGGCCGGACAGCCCGATAGCAATTTGGATGATTTAAGACGCCAAAAACTTCAGGCAGAGATAGAAAGGTAGACAAGCCTGACGGATATATTGAGATAAATTGGCAGGAAAGCCCGATGGCAATTTGGATGATTTAAGATGCCAAAAACCTCGGACTGAGGTAAAGGGGAGGACAAACCTGATGAAGATATAGAGGATTTACCAGCCAGATTTTCGAGGCGAATACTTGAGGACAATAATAAATGGGAAGCAAGATCCGATAGAAGTATGATGGATTTACGATGCCAAAAGTCGACCACAGTGCCGAGAAAAATGGAGAGAAGCGGCCAATGACAGCAGGAAGCGAGTCCACTTGAGATAAATGTGCGAATTTCAGGAAGAGGGATACGCCAGGGCGGCGATGCAGCCGGGACAACCCCGGGGAGATATTTATCAGAAAAATATGGGGGCCCAAACCCACTTGGGAAAGACGATTATGGAGAGCCAGTCGCGACAATTATGCCATTTCAAGGACGCACTCTACTGAAGAGGCGGCGCTCTGGGGTTTTGGAACATCTTAAGGACTTACGCCCTTCGGAAAACATGATCATTGAGACTTTGCAACGCTGAGCGCCCATTGAAATAGGGGAAAGCGCGGCGCGCAGCCACAAACAACACCAAATCAGAGACGAAGGGATCCTGGCCGCAAGCGGCGCTCATTCTATTATTGATCATAATCGCGGGGCGGGCCCGAGCCCCACGCAAGGGGAAAAAACCGGGACGCACTAGAAACGCAGAACGCGGCCGAACGCGGCGCCAATTCAATTCTTGACCATTAGGTTCATTATCTGCCCCACGCGGGCGGGCGCGGGAGAGCACCAAAGAACACGCGGCGACCAAAGGAGCGCGCACCGAGGCGGCCAAAACCTTATTTTGAGAAAACGTCTGTCTCGCTAGCATCGTCCCGTCGTCCTAATCACCTTCCTCTTCAATATCGCCGGCGGCGGGGGGGGCGTCACCAGACAAGGGGCGGCGCGTTAAGTTGCGCAGGGATCGTCTCAGATACGACGCATGCAAAGCAAACGCGTACTGACACAACTTGTTGAACTCGCAAGAAAAATGCTGAGAACACCAAGCCGGCCACCAACGAGGCGGGCCGGACCCCACGAACTTGATATGTGCGTTCCGGACCAGAAAGGACCGGACGCGGTGGCGCGCAGCAGGGCTGCGCGCCAACATATCAAACTGCTCCGCGCCCCGGAGCGAACCGCGATAACGACCGCCGCCGCCCGCGACCCCGCCTTCGATGATGAAGGCGCCGGCCTGACCACCCGGGCCGACCGCAGTGACGCAGAGGAGGCGTTTCAGCCATAAGGGCTTTTCCAGATGGATAACGCCGTAATAAAGCATACTGTTCTTTGCTCTAAGCGGCGGCATAGTATTGCAGAGACGATACCATACTGTTCTTTGCTCTAAGCGGCGGCATAGTATTGCAGAGACGATGCCAAAAACTAACCGCCTCCGCGCGCCCATCCCCTTGCCCGGCGCGCGCCTCCGCCAAAGGGCCCTCCATCGCAGGCAGCACGCTCCCGAGGACATCGCCCACCATCTCGAATGCGCGCCGGCGGTTCACCCCCGACTGATCCCGGCCCCGCGCGCGGAAGCTGTCGGACCACACCTCGTCGACGAACTCGGCCTGCTGGGTGCCGGCCACGAACGCGGGGCGAAGCCGGCGCAAGCCCAGGCTGAGCTCGGGGTCGGCGTCCACATCCTCGTCGCCGGGCGCCGACTCCAAGTAGGCGACGACGCGCTGCAGCAGGGGGGCGGGGCAGAAGCGCGCACTGAGACAGGCGAGGGCGAAGTAGTGCTCCCTCCTGCGCAGGCGGCCAGCGGCGCGGACGAGGAGACTGACGCGGTCCTCGCGGCCGCGGGGCCAATGCATTTGGTCCATAAGCTGCGCGGGCGTTCGCGCTACGGAAAAGGAGACTAGTTTCCCAGTCTCCTCGTCCACCCGCGAGCCCTGCAGATCCAGGGACTCGCCGAGCCGTTCAACTAAACGGGCCCGGGAGCCTTCGTCCCCGAAATACTGCGCGGAAGCGACCGCCGCGAGCTTTTGGAGCGCGTCCTCCGACCACAAAACGCGGGATGCCATCGTGTGAAAGCGGAATGAGGATATAAAGACACACACTGCGAATAAAGAAAACCTGCACAAGTCGGTGAAATCTAAGTAGCAAACCACGGCTAAGTAGCAGAATAGCACTAGTAAATCACAACCAAAATCAGCCTGGGAATTAGGAGTCCGAGTAAATGCGGATAGGTCGCAGGGCGAGGGCGCCACAGGAGCGGCGACGACTGGAGCGCGCCAGCGCGCAACGAAGGGTGGAGTATTTCACGCTGACGCGCCCGCCCCAGCTTGCAAAACAACGCGCGCCATTACGCGCTGACGCGCGCCGTTGACCACAGCACTTAGGGCCGCAGGGCGTCTCCTGTACGAAAGCCCGGGTGTCCTACCACTCGGCGCAGTCGGCGAAACGCCAACTTGCCAAGGTGGCCACCGGAAGGCCTCACATGCACAAGAGGCGACCCCACAAGGGAGCGACGGGCAAGAAAAAACGAGCAATTTCACAGAGAAAGATATCAATTTATATGACGGAGCGCGCCAGCGCGCAACGAAGGGTGGGATATTTCACGCCGGCGCGCCGGCCCCCGCTGATACGAAAGCAAATAAAATCATCAGAAAGTACGACTTGGGGACACATGGCGAATTTCGAAAGACTCACTAGGGGCCCGAGGATGTCGATTGGGATAGTGGTTTGGAAAATGCTGACACCACACGAAGCCCGATGATCTAATTCAAAAGAGTGACTTGGAGAATCATAAAGCCATGAGAAAAAGGGCCAACCATACGAAAGCCGAGGGGCCCGACCATTCGGAGCTACTAGCATATGCCAACAGCCCGAAGTGGTCCCCTAAAAGCCTCACACGCACGGGCAACCCTCTTTCCAGGGGAGATGTTCACAGCACTTGACGAGCGCTATGGCGTAATGTCGAATAATATCGCAAGGTACTTTCGAAACCGATGTGTCGCTTGTACCCGAAGGGCATTGCGCGAGAGAGTGCACTAGAGAACCAAGTCCTAGCGAATAGTAAAGGCCCAATCACCTCAGGCCCAGATTTGCTTGTGCTTAATCGGACCAAGTCCATGCACATAATAAGGACGCTACCGTTCGATGACGGATTTCATGCGCATAATACGGGCGCTACCGTTCGATGACGGATTCCATGCGCATAATACGGGTGCTACCGTTCGATGACGGATTTGAGTCAGATGCGTTGGTAATCGCCACCACGGGGACGGGGCCTTAGCGCCAGGCGCAGGGACCACTTGCTAGCAGCGGGACAGGTTGCCAAACCTGTTTATAAACCACTTGACCACTACCCTCCCACCCCGGGTGAGTAATGGCAAAAGAGTACCCTGCGTAGACACAGCTCACATGAGGAGAACCCGATCAAATGAAACCCACGAGGAGTTGCGGACTTGACGAGTCTGCTCGAAGCTGCCCTTACTGTGCAAAGTAAGGATTCGGCGTTGGGGCGAGCCAAACGTGCGTCGGAACCAAAAAGTTCGCGACACACAGTTTGTCATCGACCGCACAACACGAATGTCAAATACAGAGATCCTTTTGATGATTCATGCTTACCCAAAACTTCAACAAACGAACAACATTACAAAGAACAACAGAGACTTCAAAACAGCAAATAACCAACTCCTCAAGAACAACTATACACAGGACTAAATAACTACCGCACACCAACACAGCACCATAAAACACAATAGGAGGAGGGGCCCAGACTGCGTCTTCATATTGTTTCAACGCTCCGCTTTACAAACAAAAACTTATCATGTGCATCCTTTTCTAACAACAAGAGACAATTCTGAAATGTGCAGGGCAGGACAGGTCAACGAACAATGACATGTTACTGTATTCACTGCGCAGGGCAGCGAACAATGACATGAGTTGCGAAACGAGAACCATGCATCCTAATTCGAATCAGAACCCATTGGGTTCGTTGTCAAAAAAAAAAAAAAATCTGAAATCCACAGAAAACATACTAATCTGGAATCCACAGAAAACAATTGTTGAATGAACATTTTGGGACCCCTCCTCTGGAATACTACCGGAGGGTGGTCTTGCAAAAAAAAAGAAGCGCTCATCTACACAGCACAACCTTCACCGACTCATCTGATTCGAACTGTCACACTTGCTCATGGAAGGCTACTATGGCGTTGACCGAATCAGATCCTGCACCCAACTGCAACGATCCTCTATATCAAAAACAATTTGCAGGGAACTCACCCCAACTGATGGCGAGACCATGGAACGTTACGCTAGATGGCAGGACTACCTCACTGAAACCATCGGGTGCGTGAATAAAAGTGACAGCGCGAAAAGCGGTTTTGTCGTGTGATACGGAATGCCATAAAATGGGGTACACATTACCACGACAATATACTCAAATGATGCGTGTAGTAGCTCCATCAGCCACACGCCAATGACCTTCTGCAAAAACACGAACACAGGTGGTTGAGCTTGCGTCGGCAGCTGAGGCAGTATCGGAATGGGAGCCAATCAATGAAAATTTCAGGGACACGATCCGGCAAACTCTCCGAAACCCTACTTCTGCTTCGAGGGGCTCTTCGTCGTTGCTCCCTTGCCAAAGGGGACCATGAGTCGAAAATCATCGATTCCAACCTTGCCATCCTGAGAGTGTTGGGAGAAAATAAAAGAGATGATACTTTTCATTTTTGGGCTGTCAACGAGTACCCCCTTCCTTGTGGCTCTCAGGGATTGTTGGCCAACTTTTCGAGCAGGCTGCCGCATCCCACTTCTTTCCTGCTACGTTAAAACTACTACTAGCTCGCCAAAGCAAATATCCAATGTAGCACCCCATCGGCGTCGGCCATTTCTTGGATCAGCTTGGAATCCTCCTCGGATATCTCCCCAAAACCGAGTGCCTGGAAAAATTCCTGCACCACCGCCATGTCAACCGCCCCTGTGTCGTGCGGATCGTAGACCTTGAACGCATCTCGAACGGGATCGAAGTTCTTCAACGTGTTGTCTTTGAGGAGCTCCTTGCTGCGTGAAAATCAATTTTTAAAGAACTCTCAAACAATTTTGGAATATCTCGTTTCCAAAGGCTGGCAAAGCTACTCAAGTCTTAGGTACCGTAATGGCGCATCGACATGTTGCAAGAAGTGAAGCATCAACAGATTAGTACTTGCGGCTGCAGAACTAGAAAGCATATGATGTAATTTATGGATAAGACAAAATAATAGATAGGGCCCTTGCTTAGTACAGCTCATCAAACTTGATTTCCGGCTGGTTATTGAGCAGGTAGCGTATCTCCTTCACAGAGACGTTTTTGTAGAATGCGGATAGCCTTTTCTTGATGTCCTGTGCTGTCAACTTGCCTTCGCCCTTTGGATCAAAAAAGTCCCACGCTATCTTCAACTCTTCGTCGGAGATGAGAATTCCGCCCTTGTCGTTGCGCGGAAGCGCAGGATCCTTCCCACTCATCCTTGCGCCTTGAATATGTCGTCACGGGCTTATAGCTTAAATGACACGGAGTCCTGACCCTCGCCGATGAGTAAACTTCTACGACATTACTCTGACAGTACTATTCCATCCACGTTGTGTAGTGCAACTTTTTCAGTCAGTGGTAAAATCGCGTCACGCGCATTCTCTTTCTCATCCGCTCCTTTCTATCCTTCACTCCCACGCCCGCTCGCGAATGAACCCATCACTTTTTGGTTTCATCTCAGTCGCGCTCTTCCTCTGTCGCGGAGCCGCGGCAGCTTGCGAACAGCGACACGCATAGAGCATCATGCAAGACAGCATATGATACTAACGCGGATATCAGCTCTGAAATGTATGCAGGAAAATGTCACTCAGAGGAGGGATGGAAAATTCGCGGGATCAAATCAACACCACAATGCAACTCAATGCGCCAGGCAGCGGCGGCAGACCTTTCGAGGTCGAGACCGAGAAAAAATACTCCAAATAGTTTTTTCCCAGGTCAGAGCTTGCTTCCCGTGCAGGCCGGAACGCCGAGTTCGGTAAGTTTCTTGAAGGCCTTCCCGAAGTCATCCCTGAACTTTCCCAGCTCCTTGGCGTACAACTCGATCATGGCTTTCCAATTCGGTTCCCACACAAAAGCCATGTCGGTGTAAAGCATCATCAAATCTCCATCCCCGTTTTTGTTCACGAACTGGCAACCGTCGCCCTTCGGAAGGATAGGGCACTTGCTCCCCGGTCCGGTGCCTTGCGCGCTCTTTTCCGAAACGGGCGCCCACTTGTCCTTCAGAAGCCGCTTGCAGTATGTGTTCGTGAATTTTGTCGGCTGGTTAGACCACGGTCCATTGAACCCGGAGCGGTCTGTGTGGCAGCGCCCATACACGTGCCCACCTGCGATCAGCGGCACCAGCTCCTCATCGGTAAAGCCCATCTGCGTGGAGAAAACCTGGCGTATGTGCGCGATGACCTTTTCCTGTGCACCGGCGCCTGGAAACGCGTCTGGAAGCCGCCCGTTTGGAGGAATCTTCGCAGAATTCTCGTCGGGTGCCTGACGACAGAGGAAGCGAACGACGATAGTCCGTACGAGAGATTTCCCCCCCCTCCTCTCCTGCTGCGGATCAGACAAAATGGCGCCCACCGACAAAAGATGTGTGCGGCGCCCCGACGATAAAATTGAAATCATAGTCCAAGACATGTAATACTAATATCACGATTGACCCCTCGCCGCCGCGCAAAATAAAATTGAGACCGTACATCTGTCCTTCCGGGCACGAACTGCAGCACTGGACCGTTGCTGGTCTCGAGGAAGACGTATGCGGCGAGGATCCACAAATCCGCCAACGAAATCCACTCGTGTTTAGGTTGGATCTGCTCTGCCAAAAGCTTGCGCGCTATGTCCAACCCAGCGTTAGCGTCGTCGGTAGACTCGGGCGCAAAGCTGAGCGTTATTATTTCGAAGTTAGAACGAACCCTCTCTGAGATCCGATGCGCGGATGAAATTAGTAATCACTAACTCGCCTTCGGGATGCACGGACTGGCATGGAGAAAGCACTACTCTAACAATACCGCATGGTAGCGCCATTGCTCCCGCCCGTCTTGGACGCTTGGTCCCAGGTTCCGCTGGCGTGCCACGCGAGACGCAGAAAAAGAGGGCCGTACGACCCGTCGTCGTAACTGGGATTACTCGTAAACAGAGTTTTCAGGTCTTCACATACCTTTGTGTAACGAATGTCCAACCCCGCCACACAGCCGAAGCTCGACATTCTCTCGCTCTCACGATGCTAACTACCGCTACTCGAAATACTCGCAGTCTCACAGGCCCTAGCAGAACTACTCGTACGTCCTTGCTTCACACCATGACCCCACTCATTCACACGTTCACCGGGACAACATCTCAAATACGACCACTATCTGACTACCTTTCTCACTCTCAACCACAACATCAGGGAGCGGACACTGAACAACTCCGCAAGCTACCACCGTGTGGCGTGGCGGTCCTCCGCGATCTTGCCGACCATGCCCTCCTGTTTGGAGTCCTACTAGCGGAGTGTATTCTGCAGCAGCATCGGCAACCCCATGAACACATCATCGCATGTCCCATGAACATATCATTGGACTTTGGGTGGTCGTTAATGTAGCCTGCGACCCCCCATGCACACCGGAAAAAAAAAACATGGCCAACGGAAATATTTCACATTTCGAATGCAAAAAAAAAGTAACCAGAACACGAGTGGAAAAATGCTATCCTGTTAATATGGCAAATGTCGAGGCCAGCTCATATCAAGGGAAAATTAGTGTCATTTTTCTCACTACGAATAGATGGTTTCCTTGGGAACAGGTTGCAGGCGTTCGCGAAGCTATATCGCGTCTCGACAAAACATAAGCTGACATGAACAGACTCTTTAGATTCATACTTGCGCGATACGAAAAACTTTTGTCAGTGAGAAGAGCACACACGGTCTCGGTTCACGGAGTCGAAAGGACACCTAAGAGTTGAATGGTAACTGCACTGGACAGAAAACGAAATCCCAGAGAGTCCGAACGAGTTGAACCTCAATATGATACCAGTTTTGTGCCCAGCACCTAATGCTTACAAGAAGCACTACGAATGCTATCAGTTCGATTGCCTACAAAGTGCAGCTCTGTACCGCCTTGGGTTTTTTTGCCGCTTTACTGTTTACAGCGCCTCCAATTTGCCGCTAGTAGCGGCCTCGGCCTTGCTGACATCCATTTCGGTTTCGCCCTGAACCTTGATCACGTCGTGAGGATCCAGGAACTTCTGTATGCGTGCGACTTCATCGATGGCCTGCATCGCCGAGTCTGGAGGAGAAGCGAAGACGGAGATCCTCATTTCAAAATGGAATTAAGGTTCAACAGCCACACTAAGCGTTCACATAACGCCCCGCATTACGCACGCACGGGTTTCGGGTCGGGCGCAGCTTGACCCCCGCAGAGCCTACCGAGGGTTAGCTACTAGCTAAGCTAGACCGTGGTCCGATAGCGCTTCTCCACTGAATGAATCCGCTCTCTCAATTGACGCGCGCTGCCTGCTGGTTCCGCAGCTTGCTGTGGATGGCCGTTGCATTGCCTCGTCCGGCTTCCTTTCTTCGGAATCTCTGATAACACCCTACCATCCAGCCGACAAGCCCTCGTTTCTAGCATAATTTCATCGCCGTACCAGCGGCTTCCTTCGCTGCATCCTGCGCCTTCCTTGCATGCAGCCATGCCTCATGTATTGCGCGTTTCTCGGCCGAGTGTGCGAGCTGCAAAATCGGAAGCAAAGAATTAGCTGAGTCAGATCATTAATCCAATGATTTTGCGTAGAAGATAGAAGGCTCGGCGCGTCCCGTGCCATTCGCATGAGTCACTTCGTCGTTATATCAGCATACCTGAGAAGCCCCTGTTTCGTCCATCTCTGCATCTGCCTCCATCTCAGCAAGCCGCATGCGCTCAGCGCAGACGTCAGACGCGCATTTTTCGCGATTGTCATCGAAGAAGCCACAGCAGCCGGCCGTCTTCAGAGAAATGTACTTCGCGGGAATGGTTTCTGCGCCGGCCCGTCGGCTTTGTACCTTGGACTCGTCCAGAGCGTCGACAATTCTCCCGCGAGAACTGCTACTGGGCTCGAAGTGGTGCGACTGAAACACGAGGCTTTGAAACTCCGCAGCGGCCTCGCCGAGAACGTGGAGAAAAGGCGCCATTGCCACACAATACTTAGTAGAAATCCAAGAATCCGCTTCGACGTTTTCACTACGGGTCGTTACCACGTTACAGATCAATCCTTCAATATGAGACCTGGCCAACGGACAGGTTACCTCACAGCCATGACGCTACTCATTCCCTTTCCAGTTTCCCTCATCTTTCCTCTCTGTCAAATGTTGGAGGCTCAAAGATTCATTTTTTGGCTCGAACTCGGTACTTCGTGGCAATATCATGTTCCGACAGAACACGATTCTTCTTTCTGGCATGAAGCTCTCTTTGACGACACAGGGAGTTCACAAAAACACCGGACATAAAGCTCGAAGGCAGCACAACTGGGGGATCCGAACAGCGAATCTCACCGGACCGCCCTACATGAATCTCGCAAGCAGTTTTTGCTTTTCCTCATCCTCCGCTCCTACCAACGCGTTATCGAACTTCTGCAGGAAATGTCCGTCCATGTCTGCGGGCGTGGCTAGCGGAATGGTGCCGGGGTGCGCGGTACCGCCGAAGGGTATCTGCGTTGGCTGCAACCCTTTGCTCTTCGCCACGTCTTCTATAAGATACGGTGGCAAGAAAGAATCCTGTCCCGACCTTCCGAACATCTTCTGGCCCTCCGCTAGAGAGGATGTCGAAGAATTGGGTGTGCTGTATGTCGCGTAATCCTGTGGACTTTCATTGAGAGTGGAACCGCGAACAAAAGGATCCGCATCAGCGATAGTGTCCACGTCAGTACCTCCGAGGGGAAAAGTATAGAAATATGCTCCACATCATGCTTTTCAAGTACAATGTGACCGTAGTCTCCTGTCCCTTCCATCACTAACGGCAGCTCTGATGTCCGGAACACTGATAAGCTGATCATCACCTCACGAACATGACTCATCTGTACAGGACAAATAGTGATTTTCCAATACCGGCGTACCTATTATGTATTTCTCTACTGCCCTCCTTGCTCTGTCTAGCTCTTCAGCGTTCTTCTGCGCGTGGTTCGCGAGTTCCATCATGTAACTTGCGGCTTTTGTAGCTACAGCGCCCGCTACTTTTACAGACGCTAGAGCCTCATGGCCAGCCACCCCGTCCGCCCAGTTCGGGGTAGTCAACTTGAGCAACGTCTCCATCGCTGTACCAGAACCATCTCCAGCCATTTTGAAAGACGTCTATTTGGAGTCCGGGGGTGTCTTTAAGTTAGAACCAAAACTCATTAGCTATTGATGATGATTTCCATTCACAATCTATGTGCGCTTGGCGCGTTTGCCTGCGTGTCTCATCGGCTCGAGTCTTCGCTATCTACAAATGAAAGCTGGAGTCGAATCCGGACCGAAACTGCGATTCCTGCGAAAGTCAGATTTGTCGATGGCGCAACCACAACTGCCACTCTCCTCCCGTTTCTCACGACCCGGACCAACTCACTCGGCGTCACCACTCCCACGGCTCTGTCCCACAGCTCATTCGAATCTCAAAAGAAAAAATCTCACTCACGATCTGGGGAAAACCATCAAATTGAACGCCCAGCAATTAAACCTGGCAGCTGTAATGTTGTGGCTTCATTCCTTTTAACCACGACAGACACTTTTCTGTTAACCACGGATAGCGAGTACAAATGCCGGGGGGGCGCACTGAATATCGTCATGCTTCCGTTTCCGCGGTGGCAACCTTATCTCGTTCCGCTTTGACGCGCTGCACGAGCATCTTCAGGCGATCCACCGAAGGCAATTCTGGGATCTCCGACAACAGCCTGTCCAGCTTTGTCGCATCCTCCCTGGTATCGAGAATCGCGAGAACTCGTTCGTAGAGCTCAACACGATCCGTCTTTTTCTTGTGCAGGGTCGGGATGCGCGCGAGACAGAGATATCCGAGCGCCACACAGCCGTGGTCCCCACCATACATCTTGATGTAGATGTCGAGGCTTCGTTGGTAAGCGTCCCGCGCGGCATCAATCTCACCCTTCGCCACATAGGATCTAAGGGGACCGAAAAGAATCAGCTTTTTTTTCTGGCGCTCGGGGGCTGTAGTGGGTCTCGGGTAGTGCTTCTACAGGTTCTTCCTCGCTATTACCTCTCTAGCTCTGCGACGTTAGGCGCACCCTATCGATTCAAACCCGTTCCCTTCATTCTCGCTCTTCGCTTCCTGCCATGAGCTGTTTCCGGAAGCTTGCGATCATACTACCCCATTGTCACCATATGCCTCCCCAGGGGAGCGCATTACATTGTCAATGGAAAACGAGAGTCACGAAAAATTGACTGAGAACGAGCTAGGACAGGCCGCGTTCCGAGGATTGCTGGTCTCGCTGTGCTGTGCAACCAGAAACCTCGCCCATGAAACCACAAACAGTATTAAATACTGAAATCATAAATATCCGTACTGTCCCATATTTTGCAAGATCCTGGCACACATGTCGGTTTCAATGCTGTTCTCGTTGTTCAATGTGGCCTTGTTCAGTGCACTCTTGAGTGCGTCAATGCTGGTATCCAGGTCCCCACACTGCTTTGCTGCGATACCCATATTGCTGTACCTAAAAGAGGAGATGATCACAAGAGATTGTCCGCGCCGTGGGGGACTCTGATGGGACCCTGTGGTGAAACTAGAGAAGTTGGTGCTGGAACCGCGAACGTGCCCACCGAGATCGTACGGTAGCGGGAACGCTGCACGACACCGCGTCTTCAGTACCGAAAATGCGGAAATAATTTTCCAGAAGATGAATATCGCTTACGTCATGGCGATCTCATTGCGGCACTTCTCATTCGGTTCTTCGAGCTTCAGCTGCAGGTTGAGCTGCGCCTTGAAAGTATCCAGGGCTTCCTTCGGCTTTTGGACGCGCATAAAGCACTTTCCGAGCCACTTGTAGGCCTCCAAGTCCGGCTTCATGTCGATTACCTCACCATGCGATTCGGCACCCGACAAACTTGCGACGCTGGGGGTGCTAGGTGTAGTACCACTCGAGCTTGACTCGTTGGCCTGCTTGTTGAACTTCATGGTTTCCAGCAGGACCTTCTCGAATTCCTGCACCGCACCGACGACGTCACCCTTCGCGTACTTCGCCTTGCCCACTTCGAGGGCCTTCGCTTTTACAGAGCTCCGCGCAGCGTCGATGTCCTCCTGCATTTCCGCTGTTTCCGCCAACTGCTTCTTGAGCTGCGCCTCTGCTTTCACGCTCCACTCTTTCAGCGTTTTGACAGCGGCCTCTCCTCGGTCGGCTCCGTCCTTTTTTCTGAACGCCGCTTGACCCTGCAGGCTGAAGGCGGCGCACTTATCGAACTGGCGCAGCGCAAAGAGTGCCTTGCACCCCTGAAAGTACGCCTTCTGGTTCCACTCGTCGCGCTGCACGGCCGCCTCTGCATCCAGTACGGCCTTTTGAAACTCCTCTTTCGCGTTGAAGCACATCGCCCGGTTGCTGTACAGCACAGACGTGTCAGGAGCCATGCGAATCGCTGTGGTAAAGTATCCAACCGCCTTCGCGTACCGCTTCTTCTTGTAGAAGAAGTTGCCGCGCTGCTTTTGCGATTCGGCGTCACTGCCACCACTGTCGTCGGAGGAAAAGTACTCCTCCGGAACACTCTTGGCTTCATTCTTGGCTTCCTTGGCGCTGGCTACTGCAGCGGCAGAAGAGGAGCTGCTCGACGCGGCGCCCCCTCGCGGCTGCGCACCAGCACCGCTGCTCTGCTCTCCGCGCGCGGGCGACGCAGGCGAATCACGATCGGGGACGGACATGCTACACTCTAGATAAATTGATAATTCAAATCAACCATAGATTCTACCAAAAACCCGCACGATAGCAAATGGGATCGATTCCTTCTCCCTCCACACCTCTCTGGTTCGAACGAAGGACCGCATCTCGGAATGAAGTATCATTCACGACGGGTCGCGCACAACAACTTATATCACGAAAATAGACATCTGGATTATGACTGTCAGACGAACCTTCAAATTTTGCACGCACCTTTTAACGAAGAATTCGAAGAACAACAAGGGCGATATCCGCAAGATCGTATGCCATCGGAGCTGCTAAAATGGACATTCACCGTCCGCCCTGAAAAAAAATTCGCAAGTTTGAAATCTTCAAACCTTACCCTAAATTGAGATCATTGCGTGAGACGTGCAGGTCGCTTTTCTTGACATCAAGGAAAATGTGTCCTGAGTTGTGTGCTCAGTGCTATCATCCTTGTCGAGGTCAAGCTTAGTTAGTGTGCAACGGAGAGGCTCGACACGACATCTCTCGACTCAATACCATGATGCCCGTCGGAGGAGGTAAAAGGAACGTCTAGGCAATCACACAAATCACCTCTAGTTTCTACAAGGCAAATATCATAATTATTAATTACATGCTAGAAATGAAGATTTCATATTTGCTGCATATGCAAGATGCAGAGTGGTGCTAAGATCGTAAAGATCAGGATAACAAAATTAAGATCACAATATGTCAGCACTCCGAGTATGAGTTTGCCATGCCATCTCACGCTAGTCAGGGGGGAGCTTGGATGCGTCATCCCCCGTGAGACCATCCATATCCCCGGACGTGCCCCCACGCGCAAGGATGAATGTATTCCTGGTGGTGAATTTTGTACCGACACCTGCGCTTTTCCTTAGTGCATCTCGGTCAGTTCCAATGCGTGAGGGGCTGCCACTGCCACTGCGGTCAATCCAGAGTGCTGCCAGGTATCCGAAAAGAAACACGAGCACCCAGCTGCACAGTACCAGGAGAATTCGTTGTCGCCAGCTCAATGCACGGAAAAAGCGTCGCAAAAAGGCCGCTGTGCCGCCCGCCCCCGCGGCGTCGCCTGCTGCGCTTGTTAGGCTGCTGGTGCTGGAATGGCGCCATGTACCACCATCGGTGTTACTACCCCCCCGACGAGGCGGCTGCGGAACTCCGCTTATGGCGGAGCCGGAAGCGAATGAGGGAAATTTCCCAAAAACAGGAGTCGGGGGAGCTTGCGAACTTTGCACGAAGTTCTGGCTGCCGCCGCCGCCCGCGCCGGCTGCTGTTGCAAAGGCACCGCTTCTGCTCG
>JACKZZ010012545.1_pt1 | contig 14462 bp, 5 predicted proteins | sample 8027871 | NCBI WGS metagenome assembly JACKZZ01 (sample SAMN15724774, study PRJNA655200) | protist metagenome | isolation source: fluorescence activated cell sorting (FACS) single amplified genomes of... | place: USA: West Boothbay Harbor, Gulf of Maine | collected 2000-07-19
TTTTTTGAGGTACTTCTACGGTCTTCAAAGTATCTTCTACCTTTGCCGCAACAATGGCACATTTCGTAACCAGCGATTTTCCGAATTCTGTCGCGATTACTCTTTTTTTCTCTTTATTGGTGGCGAAAAAATCGGGAATCAAATCATTGATACGTGATGCGAGATAAGCAAATGATGGCTTTAACTCATCAGTATCATAATTAGCACTCAAACCACCTCCAATATCTAACATCTTAATTCTATCCTCTTTACATGCGTCATCTACTAGATTTGCAAGATCATATACTACCTTTGCACCATCAACCAACTTCTCAACGGCCATTCCTTGTGATCCAACGTGACACATAATACCCTGCATATATGGAAATTCTTGGAATAACTTTACAATTCGTAGCTTATTTTCATCTGTCAATGGAATCCCAAACTTGGAGCTTGCAGTAGCAACAGAAAGTTCTGCAATTGTTCCTGCGCCAATAAGAGGATTTACTCTCACACCGATGACACCCTTGGCACTCCCTGTCATACCTTTCACACAAGACTTAATTTTATCAACTTCGCTCCATGAATTCGCATTCAAATTGACTCCATTTAAGATCGCAAATTCTACTTCTTCCTTCGTCTTTATAGGGGAATCGAAAACAATTCGATTAGGGGGACACCCACATCGTAGTGCTTGTTGCACCTCAACAATTGATGCACACTCTAACCCAAGACCATTATTGATACATCTGTGAAGAATATAAGATACTGGACATGACTTCATCGCGAAACAGTGAAGAAAATTTTCATCCCCAAGTGAATTTGTGGCACTATTGAAACCAGTTTTCAATAAATTGATGGACGAGTCGAATGCATCAAGATCATACATCAATACAGTATTTGGGACATTCCTGAGGGATTGTAATGATGAAGAAAGACGATCAATAGAGGCTACTGGCGCAATTTCAGTTGCATTGATTTTTTCACCTGCCTTCTCAAAAATCATATCTATTGCTTTTAAAGATTCAACCTTCATTGTTCGAAATGTCCAAAGTTTAGCAAGCAAATACATTTTTTGTACAACAATACGATCAATATCCAGTACGCGAGAAATATCAAACGCCATTTGCATTTCATCGACAGGGTTGCTTCGACAAGCCGCCAAAGCCTCATTAACCATATCAGCACCAAGGGCTATGCGTACAATACTCAATGACCCAGAAAGTTTTACAGTTTGTCCTAGCATAGCGACTTTTTCCAAAATTTCTTTTTCGTCAGAGTTTGCTTCAAACAAATCCGAGCAATCTTTACCCATGAGTTGGTGATAGACCTTACATTCAGCTTCATTAAGGCGTCGCATGCCATCCCCATCTAATATATTTGGTATCACAGAAACGATAGTATTCGAATTACCCATCATAAAACTACCTTCCACACCTAATGCCACATCGAGAATTTCAAGATATGGAGAAAATTTTTTCACTAAAGATTTAGTATGATGCACCCATTTCTTGGTAAAGGAATCAACAACATTTGGAGGCATCGAAAAGAAGCCTTCAATAGCTTCGACACCACACAGCCATCTCAACGATAAACCAGGATTGTACCAAACTGGACGATCTGATCCACTTCTTTTCAGAAATTTGCGCAATACAGGCAACCCCTTCGTTACATCATAGGGTGTAAGGTAATCATCGAGTCCTTTGGGGAGAGAACAATTTGGAGATGACATAGTTTTCTCTAATTCCTGTCCCATTCCAACAGGTAATATTACAGCACCGCTGAATGGTGGCCCAGAAAAGAATTTCGAACCAGTGATTAGACAAATAATGCCATCATCAACAATTGATTTAATATATGCAGCTGTGCATCGTAATTGACATGCATCTGCTACTAAGATTAAACGAGATCCATGTTTAGCACGTATTGAATCAATGAAACTCTGAGTCGGAGATATCAAACCAGTTTTAGATCCTAAAACCATATGAAGGATTGCAATACTGTCAGATGCTGATGACAACTTTTCATCAATAGCTGAAGCAATTTCATCCTCTCTAAAATCAGTGGAACCATCCGACTTCCTCGGCTTGAATTGAATAACCTCAACAGAACTTCCATCGTAACCAAAGATTGGACCATTGTTTTCTTGTTTACCACCCATCGTCTTTTGCACAGAAAAATGTCGCATGTTTGATGCATTTGGCGTTCCACTGCCCACTTCACCTGCCGCCGTGACAAAATTGAATACTTTTTTGGCCCTGGTCAATGCAACATACACAGGGAGTAATTCAGCATCCGAACCCGAAGGAAATAATATAATTTTGTGACTATTGGGATCGGTATCATCCATTCCCAACGACTTTCCAAGTCGGAATCGAATGTCATCATTAATTTCTAGTGCTCCATCCATACATTCATTCGCTGATAATTTTTCGGCTAGTTTCAATGCCTTAGCAATCATAGCTATTCGATTCTTATCTGCAATAGCAAATTGAGCCAAAGTTGTAGTCGAGCATGTACATGATCCTCTTCGTAAAACAGTAGGGCGTGGTAGTGTTGAACAAAAGTACTTATTCACACGCCCTTTGTTTACGCCAAGATTCAGACGATCATCACCACCAGAGGAAAGAAGAACCTCAGTACGCAAAGCAAGCTGAACAATGGCTATAGCAAAATCAAGATCGGGTTTGGGCGCAGAAAACAAAGGAGAATTCATCAATCGAGTTGCGAAATCGCCATCACAAAGGCTTGTTGTCTTCAAAACTTCTGCGAGTTCGAGTAAACCCTGCGCAACATCACCATTGACATTAGCCATCTCATCTTTAAACTGAATACACTCTTTGTCGGACAAAAGACTCACAAATGACACCTTTAGGCATAGTAGAGCCAGCGTCCGAAGAGAGCTCGCTGTTCCACAAACTATAGGAAGAGTAGCGTCGTCATAACGACCAACTAGATCAAATCCACTCTTCAAATTTGTCACTAAAGCCACATCTTCCTTCAAATAATCCGCATATTGACTCAAATATGCAAAGGGAAACGACATTATGCTCAAAATTGCTATTATTGATTTATTTTTATTGAAGGATTCTGAAGCCTGGAGGTGCTGGATCGCGCAGTTCTGGAGTTACAAATAATCCAATTAATTTTTCGATTATCCCACTGGACCTTTTTTGTGTACTGAGAAAAGTTTATTCTTAATAAATTGTTATTGATAGCCTTTAGTAGATGATTTTCAATTGATTAGAGCATATTTAATGATTTCGTAGACCTAATTTGGCTTGAAAATGTCATTATCAAGAAAAAGTATAGTCAGTCTATTGATGTTGTTGATATGTGTGAGTTATGTGCCTTACATGGAATGCTTCGATAGTTTATGGAAGAATATCGGACAATTTAGATTTTTCTCGTATATAAATGTATATTCTTCTCCAAATACAGTTTTAAGTGCTGTGAGAGGTGTTCGTGTGACATCTAAGCCTGACTCTACGTCTCACTCTGATAATGGTCGTCCTAAATCTGGTGCTCAAATGAGAATTGCCAGAAAAAAAAAGAACAAAGGCTCGCATTCATCATCAACAATTGATTTAGAAGCTGTAGTCAAGGATATGGTTGCATTGAATCATGGAAATGAAGCACTTGAGTTGTTGAGGGGTAATAAAGTCACTGGATCTGTCAATGAGACTCATTTGACACCTTCTCTTATTTTATATGGTATCACAACGTGTAATCAGTTAGACTTGGAGGGCATGATCGTGGCAACCAATGAATTGTATAGACAAGCAGAGGCGAATAAGATTGTCACTATACCAATAGCTCTTGCTACTCTAACAAATTGTAGACGAAGTGGTGATTGGAGGACGGCACTACACGTATATCAATCTATGAAACAAGCAGTATGTGCTTTTAACGAGTATCCAGATAATGGAGTCATGATATCGAGTTTATCTGAAATTCCATCAATCATTTACGGCCAGACAGCTATTACACTGGCACGAAGCGGAGCTGAGACCCAGACACTACAAGTTGTAACAGATATGTTAAGTGCAGGGGAATTTCCCACGACACAAACAATTGATAATATAATTCTTGATTTATCTAAGAGAGGAGCTTATCAAGTTATAATGAATATATTTGATCAATTGAAGAGATATCAACAGACTGCAACTATTTCGAAACGAGCCATGAATGCATTACTAAATGCGTGCAGTAAAGCAAAAGAATATAAAATTTGTTTGCTTTCATATGAGAAATATATGGTGGACGATCTCATCCAACAATCTAAACTTGACAGTATAGGTCTCAGTGTACTCATGAAGGCGTGTGATAAACTTGGCTTATGTGAGAAAGCTACTGAAATTATTCTGTCATTAAGACACACAAAGCTCGTATCATTATCAATCGTCGAACGTGTTTTGGCTATTTGTGTGAAATCTAAATCTCTGAAGCTTGCTCTAGTTATTCTTCTGGAGTTCGAAAAAGACTTCTGGAATGCAAATGAGTTATCAAAATCAATCTTCATGGATGAATTCGTTGTAGAATCTGATATTCTGCATGAAATACTACAGATTGATCATCCAGTGAAAGCGTCTCCTCGTATGTATACAGCCGCTATTACACTTCTTGCTGAAACAGCAAATGCTGAAAAAGGTTTGAGTCTACTAAAACGATTCGTTGAAAGAGGTGGACAAGAAATTGAAGCCATGTACACAAGCCTGATTTACGGTCTTCGTCTTACCATGGAGCTCGATCGTGCCATTGATATCTTTGATATGCTGAAGGATCGCGCAAAATATGTGGAAGGATTAGAATTATCCATTGCCTCTTACAACTCGCTAATATCAGTATTCTCACAATGTCATGCTTTCGAGAGAAATGCTGGAGTGTATATCGATGAGATGAAACAAAAAGGAATCAAATGGGATGATCGGACATACGCTGCAGTAATGACAGGTCAAAATGAATCACAGAAGACTCTAGAATTGTGGAATGCATACATTGAAGGAATTCAAACAAAGGAGCGATTAAATCATGCCGTAATTATGGAAGCTCTGAAAGCTTGTCAGCAACAAGCCGATGGTGATGGTGCAGTGAATGTATTAAAGCACGTGAGGAGAGTCGTCAAACAACAGAAAACCAAAAGCGATGGACGAAATATTCCTGATCAAGCCATGTATACGCAAGCAATACAAGCATTAAGAGCTGATGATAAACCCCAATCACATCAGGTGATCAAATTATTCGAAGACATGGCCAGCGAAAGTACGACGCCATCCATGCCCATATATCGAATTGCTATGGATATCTTTGAATCTGAAACTGAATGGAAGGAAGCTTCTAAACTTCTCCTGCAAATGTTCAGATTAGGATTACCGGTAGATTCGAGAACAACAAACTCTGCAATACATGCATGTATTAAAGCTGGTCAAACTCTTGTAGCTATTCGGTTGATGGATGGACTTCCGAGGTTACGAAAAGGCCTATCATTGGATGACTCCATGGTTGTTCAGGTTTTATCAGCTGCGTTGAAAATGAATGACATCGCAATCGTTGAACGACTCATGAATACTTTTGAAGGAAGAGGCTTCAATTTACCTCAGAAATTAGTATGGAAATTAATTACTTTCTTTGACACTCATCATCGTCATGAATGGACCGTTGAACTCTTTGAGACCTATGTTACACAACATATAGACAATCCTGACTTAGATAGTGATAGTACAAACCCACTCACCATGGTGGTCGACCTTCACGGTTATTCAGTTGCTGTTGCGAAGGCTGCTGTTCGTGCCGCTCTTCAGCGACTTGATTATCCTTTGAATTTAGTTATCGTAACAGGACGAGGCGTTAACACGCCTCGCAGCTCAAATCTATTGCTCGATCCAATTTTGAAACCGGTAATAGCATCCTGGCTCTCTTCTAAGGAGTTTACTCCTCCATTGATTGCTGCTGAGCTGTCTGATAATACAGGTCGTCTAATAGTTAGTTCAGAGTTGATTGAGGAGTGGATCGTCAGGAAACGTAATACCGAGCTCGAGACTCGGTCATCTCGTAAATAATTTAGACACGTCATTATTTAAAAAAAAAATGATTGCGACTTAACACCTCTAAAATATCGATGATCTTTTGAATATTCCTTATTCTTTATCGTTCTTTATAACTAATCAGCTGAATTTAACTTCAGAGTTGCCTCTAACACTTTGTCCAACTCTTGTGCAGCTTCGGCTAATCCAAACCAATTTTTGACATGTTTCACTCCTGCCGTACTAAACTCTCTCCATTTTTTCTCATCATAATACAAAGATTTGACTTGATTTACTATATCGAAAACATCTCTTCCCATCAGAAGAGGCATCTCAATACTTGTACTTAGTTTCTCATTGTCGAATGGATCAAATGGATTACCAAGGATAGCATCATCACATTTAGCACACATACCCACAGCCCCTGCCGGTGTTGTCACTAATGGTATACCTCGGTTTAAAGCTAAAACATTTTTTGTATTTATACCCGTTGAAGCTCTTATTGGCGAAATGAATACCTTTGCCCTATCGATAGCATCATTCATATCATTCGTGGATAGGGATCCAGTAAACAACATATATTCTGTACTTTCTGGTTGACTCATGGCGAAAGCATCCCACGATCGTCCTATCACAGTGAGCTTTATTCCTGGAATACCCTTCTTTAATTCAGAAGCTAAACTTTCGATGTACCATTTCATTGCATGAATATTCGTCGGATTCTCGCCATTTCCAACGAAAACGAGATTATTTCTATAATTGAAATCTTGTACTCCAGATTTCGTTCGTATGGTATTCAAGACATTGTCCCATGGTGATGCTATGTATCTCATCTTCATCACTTTATCTTTTACAGCACCACCATCCATGGATGCAATTTCTCTTCTATCAGCTTCAGATATAGAAACAACAATATCTGCATCCTTGTAAACTTTCATTTCTTCAATTAACATTTTTTTGCTTCTTCTCACATAATGATCAAAAGCATGAGGATTTTTGAATTGTTCAGCGATTTGTCTCTCTCTCTTAGAATGAACATCATCTGTAAATAATACCACCTTCACTTTTGGAGTCAATTGTCTTGTCAGTGGAATCAGCACGCTTGGCGCATTAAACTTCATTTCCCAGAACCATAACCAAGTAATAATAATATCGGGTTTAAAATCATTCAAAACTTTTAAATAATTCAAGGTTACATTCTTCTTATGTTGAATAAGCTGGCTTGGATAATACTGTACTTTTAACTCTTTCAGTAGTGCTTTATCATCATCACCAGGTTTGGCATAAGTGCGAGAGAAAGGTATCAGAGCAACTGTATGATCTAGAGCACGTAGAGCTTCAAGGACATGAAAGCAGCGTTTATCACTCCCATGCAAAGTAGGGACTGGAAAATTATGTGGAATCACTAATACTCGCTTAGGATGATTACATGAGAAAGGGTATTTATATTTCACATGGTCCTGGCAAAACTCTCCTTCCGTCATCAGATGGAATGATCGAATCTCCGAAGATAAAAACAGCGAGCGAGAACTCCGATTACTACTGAAGATATCATCATTGTTCTCCAATGAACTGGGATTTGTGCTATCCACAAAAAGTGTCAAAAGAACAACAATGACGATAAGATAAATTCCCCATCTATTTTTACAGAAAAACCACTTCATTTGACACCAAATGATGTATATCAACTTTCAAAAATATATCACTCACTAACTCATTACTCTAGACTATGTATTTACTCAAAATCTACAGCTAATATAAATAATTAGCTAAGTAAATACGATTTTTGAGAAATGAAGCGAATGATACCAAATGGATAAAAAAGGATACACCATTACCATCATTTGGTGGTGCAACCCTCAGTTTGGGTGCAACGTGGAGTAATGATGTACTATGGTTGTTTTGTTGCAATAATTATTGCATGTTTAGGCCATGTGAGTGCAAAATCTTTTAATTTAGTCCAAGGTGATGGCACAATACGCTCATCAAGTCAACTGAGTAACTATCTTGGAGGTGAGGCTAGCGTGGGTGACTGCAGATTGGTAAGTGTTTTAGATTGCAGTGATAGTGGTTGTACTATGGTGAATCGGATGTTTGGTACAGCATTACTGGCTCAGAAAGATAGTGGTGTTACTATGGATGTGTCGAAGGATCTCTTGGTGTTTTATGGTAATTTCCAAGAAATGTATTCCGACAAATTCTGCGGAAGCAAGGCAACTGACTTCTTTGGTAAGATTTCATCTACAATTTGTGTTCTTTTGCGCGGTGGTGAAGACCTGAATGATTCTCTTGAGAATTATGACCAGATATTGCGTCGAATTGTCTTCAACGCAGTACGAAATGGAGACGATCACATATCCTTAGTTTTTGCGATTAGTGATTCATCAGATCTGGATGGAAGTAAATTAATACTAAATAGCAAAATTGCTTCCATATTCAGTGAAACTATTGGTGCTGAATCAGTGAAGAACTTAGATGATATTTTAGAGGTTACAGTTGTCACACAAAGTTCCAATATGGAGGATATTGTAGCGGAATCAAAAGATATTGCTACACTTGGAAGTATTTTGGCAGAAAAATGGATCAGCGTCAACAAAGGTACAACAACAGCTGTTTTATCTAGTGTAGAACGTGAATCTCTTTATGTAGTTGAGGATGCATATTGTAAGGGTATAGCTCAATTGGAAATGACAATCAACCAATTTCGATCGCGTGTTAACTCTGGTAAAGTTATACAGAATTTTGGTAAACGTGTAGAAAAAATGACCAGTGATATCAGTAAGGCATATTATGAAGCAACTATGGGGTGTAATATTGTTCGTGAGAGAGCCAATCGTGCTACACTTCTCTCAGCGAATATCCGCAGAGCCGCAAACACTATTTTCAAACAACAGATAGGCCTAATCCAAAGTAGTAGTGCAAATAAATTTAAGCAAACTCTTGTCAATGGAATGAGGAAAGGGTTGAGTGATGAAGATCAACAACAATCTCTTAGACAAGCTTTATATGACTTTCGTCTTGAAGCTGGTGAATTGGAATGTGGGACTTTCTCCGAGTTGGATGCAGCAGCAGCAGTAACTGAGCAATCTACAACATTGCAAAATATACTGAAAGAATTTCCAGAATCAAATCAAGCTCGTTTAGAAACACTGAAGCAGATGACAAAGAAAGTTCAAAAGCCAAGGAGAAAGAAAGGTCGAGCTGTGAATATTGGTCTCAATCTTGTCGGCATGCTTCGTCCTCCTGGTTATGGTAATCTTCAGGGATTTGCAGGTTATAGTACAGGGCTTTTAGGTTTACCATTGGATATTTTAGTGGGATTTCAAAATGATGGAGATAGCCCTGAAGTGATGGGAGATGATAGAGAATATCCTGTATTGCGTTTGCAACCGAAAATACATTTTGACATCGATGTATAGAAATAGTAAATAATTACTTCACCGCCAAGATTTAGATCAATTTAATTTATAACTGAAATTATCATGTATTTGGGATATATCATTTTCACATTATATCTATTTGTTCACTTAAGGGACACTTTCTTGATTTTTTTTAATACTTTCCAGTCCATTTTCTCCATTAGGTAGAGGAGTTTTCGTAGTACGCGAACTTCGCTTACTTAAGATAGAGAATTCTCCACAAATTTCATTGAATGATTTTCTGCGAGGATCGCTATAGTTTACTGATGCAACACTTCTTATTGTCCGCATACTTTCTAAATCTTCAACAGGTCCTTTCTCTGGAAAAGAAGCGTAAGCTGCATTTCGAAGCTTACCACCAGGCAAAGTATTACTGCTTTTCTGTTCTAATAATGAAAATAAAGTAGCCTCTATTGCACATGACCATTTTTTTTTCAAATTCTTTGCATCATTCGCAAAATCTTGCGGTAGTGATAGATATACTGCCGCTATCTCAACTATGTCTAGATTTTGCCCATCTACAGCATATCGTGACAAAAGATCTGATTCATGCATTCGAGCAATATCAGAAGATTTCATTCGTGTCAACCACAAGCATTGCTTTTGTTTCAATCTCCTTGTAAGGTCACTTTTGTAAGAATATAGTTCTTTGAGCTTGTCCTCATCTACAGCATGAATGTCAGGTGGTATAAAACTCCGCATTTTCATTAAACATGATTTCATATATTCATAATTTGCGGCCAGAAATTCTTCTCTCTCTTTAGCAAGCCTCTCGATATATTCAGGGTGCTCATCGCGTGCCTTTACTAGCACATCGATGCGACTTTCATCGAAGGGAAGACCCTTGTTGGCTTTTTCTACAATGTCATTCAATTCCGTTTCTATTTGTAGTAATGTCACTACACCTTCTATATCACATCGCTTCTCTGTAATGAAATCCATATCAACCGACCAAATATTCTGCTGAAAACAACAATTGCTTAGTGAGGGTGAATTGCAAAAAAAATGAATAAGTTGCCATTATTTTAAGAGGTAGTTTTTGCAGTTGTCATTATGAATGTACGGTTTTCGCACTGAGAGTTTGATAAGGACCAAATTGTAGGGGTTATAATTAATAACTGTCATAGTTTTGGCATCTAGAAGAAGTCAATTATTGTAAATCTGGAAGATCAGTACTATTTATCTGGACAAAAGTCCTCTGAATAAATCTCTATCTGGAACAAAGTATATATTGGCCCTTCGGATTCGATGTCTAATCCTCCCCGTCTGGCGACGGCTGGTCGGAAGCTTGAGGAAATGGCCCAGCTTGCGGCTGAGATGGAAAAGGATGGTGTGAGTGGTGAACATATGAAGAAGATGTGGGAAGGACAATCAAATGTGTTGGTCGCTGTTCGCGTTCGTCCTCTGATGAAACATGATGTTGTTAAGAAAAGTTGTGTGCGTGTATTAGATTCCAAAGTTGTGGTTATCTTGGATCCAGCAAGCGGAGATAAAAATGATATTTTGCGTGCGAATCGTAGTAGGGAGAAACAATATGCTTTTGATTATGTTTTTGAGCAAGGATCTTCACAGGATTCAGTATATCACCACACTACGAAATTTTTGATACATGGTGTTCTTGATGGTTTTAATGCTACTGTCTTTGCATATGGTCAAACAGGCTCTGGTAAAACATATACGATGATTGGTTCGGAAAGTGAACCAGGGATAATGGTAAGAGTGATGGAAGATCTTTTCGAGCATAGTAGTAAACATGGATCACGCACCGGTGTACATTTCAAAATCACAGTATCATTTCTTGAAGTTTACAATGAGAACATACGTGATCTACTCTCTGATATGGAGGATTACCTTGATCTTAGAGAAGATCCGATCAAAGGACCCGTAGTTTCTGGAATTACAGAAGTTGAGGTCAAAAATTCGAAAGCAATTATGGATTTACTACAACAAGGTAACTCTCGTCGTACACAACAACCAACAGCTGCTAATGAAGTATCTTCTCGCTCACATGCATGTTTACAAGTTCTTGTGGAAGGAAAAGATCGTGCACCAGGTACTGTTGCGAATATTAAGGTAGGGAAGTTGTCCCTAGTAGATCTGGCTGGCTCTGAACGTGCAGCAAACACTCAAAATAGAGGTATGCGTCTTGTTGAGGGAGCTAACATCAACAGATCCCTCTTAGCTCTTGGGAATTGTATCAATGCTCTCGGTGAAAAAGGAAATAAAGGAAATTTTGTACCCTATCGGGACTCCAAATTGACACGCCTTTTGAAGGATTCATTGGGTGGTAATTGTCGTACTGTGATGATTGCGAATATTAGTTGTGCTGAATCTGCTTTTGAAGAAACTTTAAATACGCTAAAATATTCTAACAGAGCAAAGAATATCAAAACAAATGTTCAACGAAATGTATTAAATGTCAATTTTCACATATCTGAATATGTGCAATTGATTACTAATCTTCGTGGTGAAATTAAAGTGCTAAAGGATCAATTAAAGGATGGTTCAGGAAATTTGATTACACCTTCATTGGATTCTTTACCGTCGCCAAAGCCAGGTGCTCGTCAACAACCGTCGACACCTTTACAAGTATTACGAGAAAGTATGAGATCAGCTGCCTCTTTGACAAATGCATCGGGAGAGGGTCGTAGTCTAGTTAATAATATGAGACAGCGTATTGTTGAGAATTTCCAAGAGCGTATGCAATTGAGAAGATCTTTGATTGAGCTAGAGGATCAGAATGTACAGAATGGTATTGAAGTAAGTAAGCGTCAGTTGATTGTTGTGAAGTGGTCAGAAGATCGTGGAGTAACACCCGGTAATACTGCTCAACAGAATAGAGCTGATTTTGCAGCTTCGCTACAAGCCAGGGCCCCACTTGATATTCGAGAAGCATGGCAAGAATGCGAACAGATTCGCAAGGCAATTTTGAAAAATAATGCTATGAAGAAAAATATAGCCAAACGTTTACGACATAATGAACGAGAAGCCGAAAAATTTCGATCTGAATTAACGGATAAAATTACTGGTGAAGACAGAAGAGAATTAATGGAATTACAGTATCAAGTTGGTAAATTGGAATTGGAGAATATGGAATTGGAACAACATCGTATTGTGCATCAGAGTATTTTGAAGGGTAAAGATTTGATGATACAAAAACTACAATTACAAGTTGCGGTCAGAGATAAAGTTATTGGAAGACAAAAATCAATACTTGAAAGAAATGAACTAGATGGTTTTGTAGGATATCAGCAATTGGCACTTATTGATCAGGACGTCATGGCTGATGATTCTCAACAATCAATTAGATTAGCGCCACCATCTCCACCCAGAAATTTAACGGACTTATCATCTGGTCAGAATATAACAGATTTTGAAGAAGATACGGTCGACAAAGTAGCAAATGTATCAGGAATTGATAATTATGAGCGAACAGAATCATCATCTCCGTCAGCAACAATATCGTCTCCAAGGACTTCAAGTCGTGGTGGAGGTGAAAGATCTGTACCTGTCTTGGATGTGCATCAACAACCTTTGTCAGATATACAGGATATTACATTAACAGCTCGTGATAGAGAACTTATTGAAGGAGGTGACTGGTCAGAAGTTCGAAGTGTAGGTTCTGATAATAGTCCAGGTCATTCTCCACTTCACACACGACTTGCTCGTGAAGCACAAATGAAAGAGCGAATATATGAATCAAAATTGGCAGAGGAAAAAATTGGACTAAATATTGAAAGCAATACTAACCCAGGTAGAGTTGGAAAAGGTTCCCGTGGACCTCGAGCAGGTCGTAGAATTGCAGAACCAAAACATCGTGCATCAAATTCGAATGAAGATGGTGAAATTGTGAATGGCAATTATTCTGAGCCTCAGGAAAAGATGCGGACTGCAGGAATTGGGTTGGGTATCGCTGGTAATCATTTTCAGTTACCAGCTGTGAATAGTGGTGGTATTATGCCGGGTCCTCAGAATGGTGTAGATGACGATGCAAAGGATGTGCAATTAAAACCTCGTATGATGCCTGGTGGCTATGCACAAAGGAAGAATATACCACGCGTTGCATTATCTAATGCTCCAGTTGGAGGCCCAGGATTTAGTAATTCACCTCGTGCAATTGGTGCTTCTGGCCTAAATAACCCGCGAGAAAAATTACTGAAGGCATCAAAGATATCTGATATTGATACTTTTGAAGCATTGAAAAGTAATGGGAAATGGTTAGGAGGCCAAAATCAAAATCCTAGCTTAGATGATTTATCTCCACGGGGTACGTCTATTGACCTTCAAAATAATTTACAGAAAGCCAAACAAAGACAACAAGCTCGTGAACGTGAGAGATTGCGAATGCAATTGGCAGATCATGATGGTGATGAAAGTGTAACAACTATACAGAGTGATAATTCTGAATATTCGGATGCTCGAAGAGGGGGTCATAGTTATAGTAACCACAGAAAAATCCATGAAAAAGTGATTGGACCAGGACTTGGACAACTGCTTGGACCTGATATAAGTAGTCGGAATCGATCTTTACCAGTTTTACAGAAAGGAGGACGTTAGATAATTACAATTTAATTTTTTTACACTTCATGTACATTAATTGTCTTAGAATTTCTTGCCGTGACGATTTCCCCATCCCTTCGGATTTGCTTCTTTGAAAGCATCCCATTCACGATCTTGATAAGTTGCAGCCTCCACCAAATCTATATTGTCCTCATCTCCATCTTTCTCTAATTGTTGATACCGTCTTGGTGGTTCATTTCCATCACTAATAGCAGATTTTCTTTCTCTTTCCTCAGCAGCAGCTAATTCTTCCATGGCAAATTCTTCCAAAGTCTTAGTGGGAGCTTGCATACGTGGGGCGAATACATTACTCTTGACTGTCTCTCTTGTCATGACAATCTCTCCATCAATTTTATTAAGACGAGTAACCTCAATACCCTTAGTAACTGGAGGTGAATCATTTGATACCGGCCGATTTATGCTATTTTGTTCCATATTGCCACGCATTTCTAATAATTCAAGTTCATCCGTGATAGATGCT
>JACKZZ010002983.1_pt1 | contig 14454 bp, 5 predicted proteins | sample 8027871 | NCBI WGS metagenome assembly JACKZZ01 (sample SAMN15724774, study PRJNA655200) | protist metagenome | isolation source: fluorescence activated cell sorting (FACS) single amplified genomes of... | place: USA: West Boothbay Harbor, Gulf of Maine | collected 2000-07-19
TTTTTTTAGCCCATCGGCTCGTAAAACGCGGATGTGTAAAACTTGATGCAAAGTTTCCGCCTTCTTCTTTGTGGTAGACATTGCTCTGATTGTGATTGCTTTGCCCTTTTTTCTCGTATATATGTACTATTACATAGGTTCTAGATGGATCGCAACAATTATTCTATCTGTGTGCGTGTGTGTGTGTGTGTGTGTGATGAAAGATAATAGTAGGAATAAATAATATTATTATTAATAATAATAATAATAATAATAAAATAATAAATAAATGAAAAAAAAGATATTATTATTATTAATACCTGGTACTAATAAAAAATAATAATAATAAAATACAACAACAACACAACGAACTACAATTAACAAAACAAAACCAATAATAATATAGAAGAACACATTCTGTCAATGGTTTCTTCATTATCATTCCGCGGAGTTTAAATTATAGTTAGTAATATTTATATATACAGAGAGAGAGAGAGAGAGAGAGAGAAGATGATAGATAAAAGTATAATATATCTTCAGGTACAGGGAGTCGTACGTAAGTTGGTACAGTATAAAGTGGCAGTGAACCAGTTGTGAAACTAATTTAATAAATGCTGCATCTATTTTAATTTAAATTTGTGGTTTCTTTCTATTATCATCACTCCTCTAAATTAAGGTAATGTTTTACTGTGTGAGTTACACTACTAAAAAATATACTTAAATATATGATATTACTATTTACCACATATTATGTTACATTTTATTACATCATTGACCCTGTGTGTGCCCTCATTATTCATACTTACTATACTTACTACTTATATTACGTTAGTTATTTTATATATTATTATTATTATAGCTCCCATTATGGGTAATTAATTATTATTAAGTATAATAGAATAGAGTTAGAGTATTGTAGTATAACATAGTATAGTAGTAGTATTTTTATTGTGCCTGGTCTGGTGGATAGAATCTACTTCCACAGCCAACACTCGCGACGGAGCAGGGAACGGATTTCAGTAGATATGCGTACATGGACAACACCGAGGCCTTATCAGCAGCATTAATGAAAAAGCAACATATAGTATCGCTTTCTTTGCAACGATTTTTTACCAACCAATGGTTTTGCATATGCTTATGTGTGTGGCTAGTCTCGTTATCCACGGCAGATAGTTATGACTGTTCCAACGGCCTTTTTCTGAGCGTATGGAAAGCCCATGAGTCCAAGGAGTTGAAATCATGGATCGAAAACAATGTACTAGAAACATTTCGGAACGAGGCGAAACAAAGAAACGAAACAAATACTATATTTGCAAATGCAATCCAACCCATCGAAACTAATGTATACATGAATCATGCAGATCACATGTTGCAGAACGGTCTCCTGGATGTGTTTGACGTTGATATCGTATACGCAGGTAGGTTTAAAGACCCTAGTAAAACATCGAATCTGCTCACCATTCCTGAACTAAAAAGTATGTACGAATATCTAGACAAAGATTTAACAAAGGCGTATTCAACAGGCGATGGAAAAAAAATGGTTGCATTTCCATGGAGACGAGACCAAGGAATATTAATATACAGAAAAGATTTATTAAAAAAACATAAATATGACCCACAAGAACCACTGAGTGATACATTTACGTGGGAAAGAATGGGGGAGATAGTAAAAAAGATAAAGAAAAACGAACAAAATATTGAGGAAGGTTACGCGTTTCAAGGGAAAAATTACGAGGGTTTGACTTGCAATATTATGGAATGGATGGGATCGGATGGTTTGAGCTCACGAATTATCGATGGTGACAAAGTTACTTTAGACGAAAGTAACATAAAGTTGGTGAGCGAGTCCTTTGAGCGTGTTGGTGGGTGGATTAAAGATGAAGTAAGCTCGCCAAATGTGTTATCTTACAACGAACTGTCTGTCATGAAAAAGTTTAATGAGGGAAAAGTTTTATTTGCAAGGCTGTGGAACGGCAATTACGACACAGTTCAAAATTATGCCAAAGCTAAAGGCTGGGACATTGGCGTGTCGTATTTACCCAAAGGCAAAACTAACAAAGCCGCTACCATAGGCGGTTGGGGCGTTAGCATTGGCGCGTTTTCAGAGGAGAAAGGAAACACATGTCGAAAGACAAATGCCGTGAAAGCATTGCAGCTGCTTGTTAATCAAAGTACACAACGATATTTTTACAACAAGTTTCAGCGTTATCCAACGTTTAATTCCAAATACATGAAAGCCATGTGTAACGAGCACAATAATTCACAACATATTGCATGCCTGTTGACCAAGATACAAAGCAAAGATGTAACTGAAAATAAGATTCGAAAGTTGGTGGGAAGGCCTGATGTTTCTGTCAATTATCATTTGAAATCTCAGATTATCTACGAGTTTGTGCACATCTTTTTGGAATTAAAGCAAAAAAAATACGAAAATATACTCGAAAAGCAAACACAGAATCATTTATACTCCCCAATGTCGAAGATAAGCAATGCAACGTTTATGCTACAATCGCTCCGATGCATGCTTGAAAAAGAATTACAAAACGATAACACAATGGGAAAGGCACACGTTTGTAAGTGCGGCAAATCAGAAGTTTCATGTAGCTCCACGAAAGAGTTAACAAAAAGTGACAGAACTGAAAACAATAAGTTTCTGTTTCTCGACGAACAATCGTGCGAACACAACTTTCATTACATATCGAATATTACTGTTGCTTTGGGATGGTTTTTTGTTGTTTTGGTTTACCTTATATCCATTGCGCTAGCAAAATGGATATTAACGAACTTGAAGCATGTAGTGATTAATCATTCGCAACCTGTATTCTTAATCATAGTTTTGCTTGGTGTTTGTTGTAATGTTTCGACCATTATTCCCCTTTTAATGGATGAATCAAAAATAAACGGCTGCATGAAATTAAGGGGGAAATCATTGAAGCAACACAACGATACTAATGACAATGCTGCTGCCGCCACAAGTGATTTCCAAATGTACGAAAGCGAATGTCAAAATCAACTAGATGCAGCCTGCAAAGCCATACCGTTTTTGTATTTTTACGGGTTTATCATAACCTTTTCAGCTCTGTTGACAAAACTATGGAGGGTTGAAAAAATATTTAATAACAAAAAGTTAAGAAGAATAAAGATTAACACTATGCACTTGCTGCTTTTGATTGCATTTTTTCTAATGATCGTAACGGTCATAAATTTATTTTTGATCTCGAGCAGCGAGGCATTTTTAGACGGCCAAGGATTTACCTGGTGGCGCATGAAAATTAACCAGAAAAGTTTAATTGACCCGGTGTGCTCGTTGCTCCCCAAATTAGGTGATGGCAATAGAGAAAGTTTTTGTGAAAAGTATTATACGCAAATATATTCTAGTTCAGTAGGTGCATGTCGATTCTCGCAAACATCATGCTCTACGCTTAAAACAGAGCCTGAACTTGCAATAGTGTTGCATCTAATATTAATGTTACTGTTTTTATTGTATAGTTTATATATTGCAATTAAAACACGTAAGATTAAGACATCATATAATGAAGGAAAATTCATTTTAATAAGTTTGGTAAATCAAACCCAATTAATTTTCGTATTTATTGCTGTTGTGAATAGTGTAAATGCAACAGTGTACGTTGCGGCGGTTTCGTGCATTATTGGGTTTAGCAATTTAAGCACCCTAACTTTTATTTTTGTACCAAAATTAATAGTGTACTATGCACCACATCGTGCCAAAAGCTATAATTTAAAGAGAGTAGCTTCTCACAGCGTTGATAGAGATAGCAGATTGTCAGCTACAACCACCGATGTAGAGTTAACAGTGAAGGGTGTAAAGATAGCAACTTAGAGTATTTGGAAGATTGGTCAGTGTGCCAAGATATTGAATTCGAAGTACAAATATATTACACACTAATTACTGCAGGAACTTCGTAAAAGCTTCTGTTTCACATGTCAAACATCCTAAAGAAAAAATATAAAATAGTAATTATATTTTGGGTATTATTGTTATTTTTTATTTCGCGTTATAACAACAGTATAGTATGATAATGGTTTTATATAATTTCATTAAGGCCTAAATTAAAATACGATAAATCCTATTATATTATTAATAAATCCAGAAATCATCCATCAAAAAAAATAATGTAATAGTCGTCTATGTCTATTATACCGTATAATAAATTACGAGTATTATAGTAATAATAATTATTTATAATATTTTTTTTTGTGGTAGTAATCTGCTAATGATTATTATTATATTTTAATTTGTTAATTTCCAGCTGCCGTGTGGACGGCAAGGACCCTGCCTTTTTTTTTGTCTTCGAAGTGCGAATCTCCAAAACAATTTGTTGGTTTAAGGAGTTAAAATAGACAGTGCTATTCCTATTGTACAGCAGAAGAGAGGTGCATTAGTATACAAATATTATTGTGGGACGAATAGTTATTTATTAAGCATTGCACAAACAAATTTCGAAACAAAGAAGAATTACGCCAAGGAATTAGAATATAATAATGTAATACCTTATCGAATAAAATATTCAATAATAATGAAATTATAAATAGAATGAAATACTACTATAACCTTGTCGTTCGCACATCCCTTTCTTTTTTCATTGTATGTAGTGCTTCAGCTGCTGGTTATAATAATGTGTAACAATTACTATAATAAATGATTGTAATTTATACAGTATTTATTATTTACAATACAATGAAGTGTATACTCCAACTATAATTATCTATGAATACTCCTACCACATCTACTCCTGAGTTGTCGTACTACAATAATAATACTAATTATAGTCGTCAATCATAATAATAATAAAGGCACCTATGATGTGGTATAATCAACATATGAACAGTGCCATCGTGGTAGCTTATAATTTATAATAATAATAATAAAGATGATGATGATTATGTGTACTCAATACTAATATGATATTGTACTACACAATAACAATGTAAATGTACGTAGATGATAATGTCGCGGTAATAATGATAGCTGCCATATATCGCAGAAATGGAGGATGAATGATTTCAATGATGTTAGTGAGGACATAGCATTGTGATGCATGGCGACATTTTACCTGCTATTCCCATTGTGACACCTAATTACGCCGTCACAGCAGCAAAATGGCAACATTTACCTGCTAGTACCATGCTATGGCAACATTTACCTGCTAGTACCATGCTATGGCAACATTTACCTGCTAGTACCATGCTATGGCAACATTTACCTGCTATTCCATGCTATTTCGTGTAAACAAAATGGGATGTACTCGGTGTACACTAAGAAAAGTCGTTTTTCTATGAAAAAAGTGAATTAATCTTACAGAACCCTTTGAAGTGAAACACTCTCTTCCAGATAGTATATAGCAACATTTTAACATCTCAACATACACTAAAACATACTTATTCCACAACTTGAAACAATTCTAAAACATCCTTATAATATACTAACTGACAGTTGTTAGTTTTAAATATTCGTATAAATTTCACACCCACTCCTTCAAAAGGCAGGGAATAATAATATATTATATATATATTATTATTTATTATTATTATTAATTATTATTAATAAAAATAATAAAAAAACAACAACACATTATTATTTTTTTATTATTATTTATTATTATAATTATTTATTATAAATTGAATTAAACAACACAACACGCGTGTTATAGTGTATTATGTAATTAAAAAATAATAACAAATAATACGCTGGTTGTGATGTGGAGATGCCAAGTTTTTATCTTGGTATGATACGAGATAACAAGTGACTATACATTAAAAAAAAACATTTGTATAAGCTTTGTGAATTTCACAATTTTTAGCATGGACTTTGTTGTTGCGTCTGATGAGGAAAAGCAAGGTGTAAAAAAATATGGTGTTATATTGAATACTACCGATGATAGTGTGTCGATTGGTGGATTTAAGAATTTTGTTATGTCCAATAATTTTTGTAATTTTATGAAAAAATGTATTAATATTATTGAAAATGAAAACCAAGTCAAACAATACCATATGCGTATTGTAAATATTGAGCACATAAAATTATACTCTCATATAAAGGGCGAGATAGGAAAGGATGGAGTTTTAATTTATATTAATAAAATTGTTGACTGTTTTAGTGGTTCAAGTTTTTTCACAGAGACAACTCGTGAACATTTGATAAATAATATAGCTCTAAAACTATTTCAGAAAGATGGTGCTACACATTTTAAATACATTCATAATATAATCAAATCTGGATTTTTAGTGTTTTTCGTTGGCGAAAATGAAAACATACGTGGAAAAGTAGTTCCTCGTACAATAGCTTTAGAAAATTTGGACTCAAAAATTGAGTATACCGATGGTAGTGGGGTAAGAGTTTCTTTACCAATGACACAGCGTGATTTGATGGTACACAAAGGTAAACATTGTCGTGTATTTCTAGATGCAAAAGGTAGAAATACATTAGTCTCAACGTGCAAACGTTTCGTGCGGCGTCAAACGGAGTTAAATGACGATGAATTGAATGAGTTATGGGAATTACCGTTTAGCCTATTGTTCGATAGCAACAATGATGGTGACAAGAGCAGCAGCAAAACGGAATATAAATATTTAGATTGTCGTGTAAATGCTGGGGCATATCAAAATGTAGCACATTTACATTTAAAAGTTGCTATTGAAGATAATTGCATGCTGCAATGGCAAAGTATTATTACACAATTAAAGAATTACCGAAATCAAAGGAAAGGTCTTAATTTAAATGAAAAAAATGCGGATAAAAAGAAAAGTAGTGGTGGAGGTGGATATAAAGTATTAGCTTTAATAAGCGGTGGCAAAGACAGCACGTATAATATGCAAAAATGTGTTGAGTACGGTCATGAAATTGTTGCATTAGCAAATTTATATCCAAAGCCGGTGGAAAATCAGCTTGATGCAGACAGTTTTTGTTTCCAAAGTGTCGGGCATAATGTAATTCCATTGATTGCTGAATGTATGGAACTTCCATTAATTAGACGTGAAACAAGTATGAAAGCAAAGGTTAAAACGATGTTGTATGACAAAACGGAGGGTGATGAAGTGGAGGATTTATTTGAATTGGTTAAAACGGCAAAAGAAAAGCATCCGGAAATAAATGCCGTCGCGTCCGGTGCTATTTTTTCTGATTATCAACGCGTACGTGTGGAAAATGTTTGCTCTCGCCTTGGGTTGGTTTCCCTTGGCTATTTATGGCGTCGAGACCAGACTGAATTGCTTGAAGAGATGCGATTGGCAAATATAAATGCCATTATTATAAAGATTGCTTCGCTAGGTTTAACATCGAGACGACATTTAGGCAAAAATGTCACAACATTAACTAGTAATTTAGGTGGCATGAAGGATAAATTTGGACTAAACGTATGCGGCGAAGGTGGGGAATATGAAACGTTGACTTTAGATTGCGATTTGTATAAAAAAAAAATTGTGATTGACAAAGCCCGTATTGAATCAATACAAGATGATGGTATTACTGAAGTTGCTTTGTATGTGGTTGAACAATGCCATTGTGAAGAAAAAGATGGAAGAAAGTCCACAAACGCTAACGGTAAATTCCAGAAACAGGAGGAGGTGGGCACTAACATGGTAGGAACGCCATTATTACCTGCGCATAAAATGATTGGCAAGCACATACATTTATCGAGTATTTATGTTGAAAACTGTGGTACATTGGCATTAGAAACAAGTGCAGTAATGCAGGAAATGAAAAACCGCCTTGAAGGCTTAGGTGCAAGCGTTAAAGATGTTCTTTTTGTACATTTATTTGTGGATGATATGTCCAATTTTACGCCTGTTAACAATGTTTATAAGACTTTTTTTGGAACTAATCCCCCGTCTCGAGCCTGTGTGCAAGCATACTTACCACAAAATTGTAAAGTTATGGCTGATTGCTTTGCTCATATTGGCTCCGGTGATTCAATTAATGATGAACGTATCAGTTTGCCACGGCATGTTTTGCATGTGCAGAGTATTTCGGAATGGGCGCCAACATGCATTGGTCCTTACAGTCAATCAAATGTTTTTTCTGGCCTAATATATCAGGCTGGGCAAATTGCATTGGTACCAGGCACCATGAAATTAATTGATGGTGGGTTAATTATGGAACTAAAACAAGCATTTGATAATGTTGTCGCTGTGTATGGTGCTTTGAAAAGTAAATTTGAACATACATATTCTTGTATTGTATATATAAGTAAACGGTATGATTTTGTTGCATGTCGAAAATTTGTATTAGAAGAGTGTATCAAACGTTTACCATCTGAATGCAAAATGATTGATATTGTTGGTATACCTGAGTTGCCACGCTGTGCTGCAGTGGAAATTGAAGTTCGTGGTGTAACTAATAAACTCCGAAGTGTAATATCTAATTGGGATATAATTGATGTTGATAATAATGATGGTATAAAATGCAATGGTGTGTATGTGCCAACGGGGTTTGTATCATGTAGCATAAAATCCAATGCAGCACAATTTGATGAACAGCTTATGCTACAAAGCCTTTTGAATATTTTAGAAACATCAAAGTTGACACCTGCAGAGTTACTTCATCTTCGCGTTTTTTATCCAGCAAATAATGCTAGTATCGACATAAATAAATTAAAAGCATTTGTCGGAAACACTATCCCAGGGGATAGCTCTACTTCATTTGTAGGTTGTAATGCTGGGAATGAAATTATATTGAGAGTAGAGGGAAGAGATTTTAAAGCATTTCATGCACAAGTTTGGTTAAAAGATTGGCCGTATGAAGATTGATTTTTGTCGAATTATATATTACAGTGTGTTGCGGCATTTTTGATATGATACACACAAAAGTATAAAAACCGCGCATTTTATGTACGTGTATTTTTTTGATGCAAAGGAGTTGTAAAATTTAATATAAATATGATACTCCTATTCTTTTACACGCTCATAACGGTATAAGTTATAAAATATAAAAAAATTTATAGGAGGTATATTTAAGAACACATAAAAATGCAGACAAATCAAATATATACGTATATATGTATTAAATACGAGTATTTTTTTTAAAAAATATGTTGTGTACGCGCGCATTAAAAATATATTTATTTTTGTATTGTATTTTTTTATAAAAATATTGAGATAAGTTAACTTATTATTTTATAATCTCAGTGTAAGTAAAGTAACTATATATCTCAGTGTAACTTATAAAGTTAACTTTTATCATTTAAATTGATATCAAATATCATATAGTCGTATTTTACTGAAAATATATAAATTAATTTATACGTGGACGCTTTTCAAAGGCTGCTTCAATTTCACCACCGTCATCATTGGGTGCTTTTCGTTTCTTTGTATTTGTTACGGATGATTCTGTTGTTGAGGCGTTTGTATCAGTTGTTGCTGGTGTTGTTGCCGTCGTAGTGGTAGGAGGTGCATTAGGAGCAGCAGTATTCGTCGTTGTTGTGTTTGACTTTGTGCTATTTGAATTTTTTTTATCGTTTTTGCTATCATTTGTTGCAGGGTCATCAATTGTAACAATATAATTGTCAAATAGTGAAACTGAAGCGGGTGCTGCGCTTTTTGGTATATATACGCCAAAAGTTGATGATATACGTGGTATTGGTTTTTTATTTCTTTCGTCCGCCATTAATTTTTTAGCTGTAGAAACACCTGAACGTGTATTTCTGTATGTTATTCCTGTACGTCCACTTCTTATTGCAAGGGAAACGTCGGATGGACGTACTTGTGACGATAAACGCCCTGCATGAACCGCTAACTTTTGTGCACGATCAAGAACACTTGACGCGTATTCATATGCACAACTTAGCAATTGTGGAACTATTGCAGGGTCATATTCAACATTCATAACTTCTAATATATTCTTAATCACTTTAAGATCTTTATTCCTACTTTCAATGGAATCTTTATTTTTCCTAGCTGCGTATTTACTTGACATGATAGTTTTAGTGTGCGGGTGGGTGGTTGTATTCAAACGTTACAGAAGAAGACGAAGAAACTTTAACAAAATATTGCTCTAAACTTCATTCTCGGCCATCAACATACTCAGATGTTTCCATTTGTCTTGCATAACATCATCTATTATTTATATTGTACTATTTATTATACATATTATAATAAACAACTACTTATTTATTTATTTATTTTTTGTAAAATCGGAGGGGGTGTGATTCCAGATTAAGATTTGATAAAAATTTCCCAAATCGACCAATACCTGCTGTTCGTAATGCTGTGCACATGCTATTTGACCTTTAGCAGGGAAATAGCAGCTACATAGCACGCAGGCGAAGAAAGTATTTATTAGTGTATTTTTTAGCCCTACTATCTATGATACGCTTACTGTGGGAGGATATCCTCAAAGATCCTATAACGAATGAGACAAAAGACAAAAAGCAGGAATTTTTTAGCTCCCGTTTTTTACAAATGTGATTGCATTGAAAACTTTTGTTAGATTGTTTAACTATCGTAGTTGTACTGGAAACAATGGAGAAGCTACAGCAGAGGGGAAAAGGGGAGGAGGTGGATGTTGTGGAGAGGAACTCGGCGATATCGGGGGACTTTCAAACGGATAGTGATAATGCAACGTTGAATCCATTGTATATAGAGAAAAAAAGTGCTGATGCATCATCATCCGTAGATGATGATAATGATAATGTAGTTAAGAAAATAGATTTTAAAAAATGGTGGTACCTCTCAATTGGGACACGCGCTGTCTTCTTTCTTATTCTACCGATTGTTTTAATACTTAGTTTTTTTAAAGATGAAAATGGGTATACAATTTTATGGTCGTACATATGGATTGGGTATATTGTTATTTTTCAATTTGTCCTTGTTTTATCAGTTGTGGATGAAAAGAGTAAAAAAAAGCAACAAAGTATGAAAATAATGGCAGGTTTAATTGCTTTACCCGTCACGTTGACTATCGGTGTGCACATGATACCTGACACAAAAAACAAAGTGGAAACATATTATTCAAGTGAACCAGATTATAAAAGTTGTACACTTTTTAAAAAAACAACATTGCCACTTTTTTGCAGGCTTTATTTTTTGAATAAAGATGAAATGTATGCAACACCAACACGATTTAATGGGGAGCATTTAAGCCTACAGACGGTAGAATTGGTAATGACATTGTTTAAGGTAGGACTAACTAATAATAATCGTATGGAAAATTCAAATTCCCAGTGTGACACTCTAGTTTATGGTATCCTGTGTCAAAGCGTCTTGACTCCATGCGATACATCTTGCGAGCCATCAAAACTAAGCAAGGATCAATGTACCAAACACATTACCAGTTGTACTCCTACATCAACTAATACAATTGATACCGAAATCCAAGAAGTATTGTCAAAACTTGATTCGATAAACATCTTAACCGACAAGGCCGAAAATAAACTTCTAATACAATTACTCAACCGAACAGCGACGGATCTGCTTCGCGCGGCAACGAATTCGATCACAAACGTGTGTGACAATCCCAATTTTTTCACTTCGAAACCAGAGCCAAAATCGTACAACGATTGTAGGAAAATTAAAAATATACCCACTTCTACAGAGACGCTCGTAGTAAATAAAACAAATATTTTAAGACCGAGTTTTATATTTTTAATTCTTGCTTCGTATGCATGGTTGACATCACACAAAAATATGTCAACAAACGTAAACATAAAACGGTACACGTGGTTGGAAATTTTACAAATTGTTGCATGTTTTTTCTTTATGAGTATATTCATGTACAATATAATAGAAAGTATGATGAAAGTAACCAAACATGCTCATGGTACAAACGTAATGATACTTCATATATTCGGTTTTGTATTGCTGTTTATATCATATTATTTGATCGGTATTGTAGCTAGATGTATTGGCAAAAAACCAATATCCACAGCAACAAAACATACAAATATTTTTGAACATTACTATGTACTTTTTGAAGCATTGACAAACGTTCGAGATGGAAAATTTTATTATCAATACACCATTGGATTTGAAGTCTGTGAAATTACATTACAAATAATAGCATTTGACACAATGATTCGTGAAAATGATGTAATTTATGTACTGGCAGCGTCAATTATAATAAGTTTAAATTTAATTGCTACCCCAGTAGGATTTTTATTTATTTTATACAGTAAAGATAGCAATGGGAGGAAAGCTACGTATACAATCGACACTGTGCTGGAAACTGCGTATTTATTTTTGCAATTTACATTTGCAAAGGACGACAATTTCACGGACCCTATAATATTGCTGTCATTACTATTTCCATTGAGTACATTGGTTTTTAAAATATCCACTTATGCTCACTATGTATCGACATATGAAGTGAATCAAGCAAGAAAAAACTCATGGGTACTACATTCAGTAGAATCGGCGCGATCACGTTCACAATCATTCCGTACAAAACAAGCACGCGCATTAGCTTCAATTTCCAAAAAAAAAACGAAATATGGCATTCTTTGCATCATGTTTTTAATGTTATGCAGCGGTATTGTCCTATTTATGTACATGGTTCATCAGGTTGGTTATATTACAAATAAATGCCAAGCTGCACTTGGAAAAGAAATTTGGAATGGTGCATGGCCACGATATGTTTTTTTTAATGGACCATTTTACAAACCTTCGTGTCATTTTGAGAAAATTACGAACATAACTGTTCGAAACAAAAAAGTTAAAACACTTACACCATCTATCGGGAAATTGAAAAACTTGGTGAATTTAACGTTAACAGACAATGAAATCAAAGAGTTTCCAGTTGAAATTTTAGCACTACCACGTCACGCAGAGTTTAATCTTAGAGGAAACCCAATATGGAAGCATTTTTATTGGAACCATAAACGATTAATGTCATTTCCATGGTTTTTAAATCAATTTATTGATTTGGAAACATTGTCTTTAAGTTTTAATCAGATTTCATATATTCCAGGGTTTATATCGGTAATGAAAAAATTAAAACAGTTGAATATCAAAAATAATTCTATTCATCAAAATGGCTTGACGACGGATTTAACAAAAATTTCTAAAACGTTAAACGTATTTGACCTTGCAAATAATCCTGTTGCAACAAACCTGACATGGCATTATGTTCATGATAATGAAGGTGGGCTTCACGTACTAAAATTTATAAAAGATACATTAATTGACCTTGACATAGCACATGGTCAATCATTTACAACAGATGATGTGAGAGTAATATTAAAAGAATTTAAGCAATTGAAAATTTTAAATGTTGCAAACAATACAATGACCGAATTCCCGGCAGACATGTATTATGGAGAACATTTAAATGGTTTGGATGTTTCAAATAATCCCATAAGTAATTTTCAAGAAGATTCATTTATTACATTTACACCTCTATGGAATCGAGGGTATATACGTTTTGGAAATTTAAAAGATACCACATTTGAATGGAGAGAGAAGAGGAGTGGTTACTATTCTGTTGAAATGTTAGAGTCGTATTTTAGATCAAATGTGGTGTTTTATGTAGCGTATCAAGGGCGATATAAATATGACTTTGCTTCACTGTGCAGTTTAAATAGGGAATTAAATGTCCTAGAATTACGTAATGTACCCAATAAATTAAATATGACATGTCTCGGACGTTTTACAAAGTTGGTGCAAGTTTTACTCCAAGGAAATACTAGTACTGCAGGAATTGGTTTTGCACTTGGGAAACTGCCACAGTTGCTCGGGGTCCGTCTTTATAGTACAATAACCAATGATGAAACGATAAAACTAATTGATTCGATAACAAAGATGACCCAATTACAGGTATTAAAACTCGAAAAAATTCAAATCAGTAGCCAAAGTGTGCAGGAATTGGGTTTTGCGTTGTCTACATTAAAAATGTTACAGACATTGAATTTATTAGATATTCAAATCGGTGATGATGGTTGTAGACACTTAAATGCTGCGCTGAGAAATTTGACAAACATTCGTCACCTTTTTTTGGAAAAGATCAACATGACCGATATTGGGTTGTTTCACTTACTTCCGTCATTGACAAAGATGGATGGGTTAAAAGAACTTATTTTATCTCAAAATCGCATCACCACCATTGGAATTCAATCGTTGAGTTTGATACTTCCAAGTATGACATTATTAACAAATCTTGCATTACACGACAATCTGATCAACGACAAAGGATGTAATATCTTAAGTGATGTAATACAATATATACCATCAATGGTATACCTCACACTCTGGGGAAACAATATAACAACAATAGGAAAAAGAAATATGGAAAAAGCGTGGGAAGCGGCTGGAAAGGAAGTTGGCAACTTAAAGTTTATATATCATCCATGGTAGTAACGTTAAATTATCTTTTACGTAATATTTTTTGAAAAATATTGTTGTGTAAACCAAGTAATTCTATATTATTATTATATTATATAATTATTAGACTATTATATTTTTTTATTTATACTACCTGCCCTACTGGTGGTAGGGCCTGGTACTTGGTACATCTAAAAAAAAAATTGA
>JACKZZ010019985.1_pt1 | contig 14453 bp, 7 predicted proteins | sample 8027871 | NCBI WGS metagenome assembly JACKZZ01 (sample SAMN15724774, study PRJNA655200) | protist metagenome | isolation source: fluorescence activated cell sorting (FACS) single amplified genomes of... | place: USA: West Boothbay Harbor, Gulf of Maine | collected 2000-07-19
GCATGGTAGGGAGAGGTCTAAGTGCAAGGACTGTGGTGGATCAGGCATATGCGAGCATGGTAGGCAGAAGTCGAAGTGCAAGGAATGCCGTCAATCTTCAGATTACATCGATTGGATTGAAATATGAGTGTCTCTCGCTATTGTGGGTCTGGAGTCACACTCCACCTCTTCAGAACTTCCTGCACGTTGGAGTATGTTATTGAGGGTATGTATTGTTGAGTGTTTAGATACCCACACTATCATGGTTATAAATCTATTAAACTGATGGACCAATGAAGTTGGATTGCATACAAATACAACCCATTGATCCAAATTTCTTTGCATATATTTTTCTTCATATATGTATTCATATCATCGTATATTTCAATTGACCGTCATTTCAAATAGCATTAGATGCGATTTTTCATCAGCATTTTTACCCTCCACTACGAGAGATTTCTCTCCATTGCCAAAGACTTCGCAAGCTTCATGTCGTTGCAGTTCAATGCCATTCACTGATGCAGTACCTTCTACGCAAATCATATAGCCTTGACGTCCATTCATCAAATCAAAAGATAAAGTTTTTCCTGCATCGATTTCTGCAACATATAAATTACAGTCTTGATTGATATGGATCTTTGAATTCGGTTTGGATTTGACATCACCAACTAAATGCAACCATTTGTTAGTTCTTTCTTCTTTTGAAGTTGCAGTAGCACGAAAAGATCCATAATTTGGTTTCAACCCACGTGATCTAGGTAAGATCCAAGTTTGGATAAATCGAAGAGGGTTTTCAGTAGAATGATTATGCTCTTCATGTTGCACTCCTGTGCCTGCTGTCATAAATTGTACAGAACCCCTTGAAAGTGTTTCACTCGTTCCCATATTATCTTTATGGGTCAAATCACCATCCAAAATGTAAGTGCATATTTCCATATCAGCGTGACCATGAGCACCAAAACCTCTATTGGGCTGCACGAGATCGTCATTTACAACACGAAGACATCCAAAGTTTCCACGTCCACCTCTCCACTCAGCAAAACTAAAATGAAAGCGACTCTTCAACCAATTGTTATTAGTCCAATTTGCATTACTTGTTTCATTTCCCTCATTTCCAAACCAAGCTGGATTTGGCTCGGAAACAAACAAATCTTTAATGCCAATTTTACGGACACGGGCTGTCATTCTTACAAAATCAAACTACCTACATTATTCAATCAATTTCACTCTGGTTCTGCCGGGACCAACATACCAATAAGAAGCTAATTTTCATTCCCTTTTTAGTAACTATAATATACAATTCAAATGGAAAAACAAGGTGCAAAGAGTGGTGGGCGTGGTGGACGAGGTGGTTTTAAATCTTCGCGCAAAGGAAATGATAATCGCAGCGAACGATCCAAGACAAATGTAAGAATCCCAAATCCAAATGATGGAGATAAGAATATGTTTAAATTAGTAGTTCGGGATCTTCCTGTTAGTAGGTTTGATTTAGATGCGTTTATTGATGCAGTAGCTACAATGGAGGAAGCTTTTTTACCAGCTTGGACACCTCCACCTCCAGTAGAAAAGCCTGTGGTAGAAAAGGAAAGTTCAGAACCAAAAGAAGAAGCTAATAATGATCAGTTAGCAGACAAAATAAGTGAAGCAAAAGAGGAAGTGCCAATTAAAGCTGTTCGTGTCATGCACCCACAAGCAGGTACACTACTAAGTGTGGAACACCTCATTGTAGGTCATGTTTCCCGTACTCGTGGTCCTCTCCCTGGTGTAGGCTTTATACGTGTTTGTGACAAAACCCTTTATGAAACGATGTTAAAAATTGGAACATCTATCACAGCTAAGAAAAAAAATAGCGGTAGTTCATCTGCGGCATCACAGACAACATCAGCGGAGCCGGATGTGGTATTACAAGGGGAAACTGAGAATGCATATCCTGGACTAGAAAAGCTCATGCAAGAATTTGCGGGTGCACAAGCAGGACAACCTGACTTTGAGCCTGCATTATATCATAAGCTACTCCGTAAGGGTAAACAATCATCATCACGATTAAATGATGGTCATGAAAGAGAACCATTATTCAAGAAATTTATTGCAGATTTAGAAGCAGCTAATGCTCCTCCCAATGAAGGGGAAGAGAAAGTGAACCGTCTTGCCTTATATGCTGCGGAGCAAGCCAAACCAAAGAAAGAAATTGCAAGTAGTCTTGTTACATACTTTCTCGAAAAAGAGCGAAAAAGGAAGACAAATCCAATGACAAAAGATACATCGGGAAAAATAGGTATGAAACAATCATCAAAAAACAAGAGTGAAAAAACTGATAAAAAATTATCAAAAAAAGAAAAGCAGAAGAAAAAAGAAAGAGAAAAGGAATTGGTTAGAGAGGAACGTCACAGAGACAAAAAGGCCAAGAAGGCATCAAAAGAACGCAGATCTGAAAGCCAGGAGGGGGAGGGCAACGAAGCAACACCACAACCAAAAATGACCCTGTTGAGACGAGAGCCAACAAGTAAAGCAGACCAAGAACAAAATTGGCGACAAAAGCGCGGAGATGAGGAAGCAATTGTGCCTAATCGACCTGGTAAACCAGCTGAGGGAGGATCTGGAGGTCGAAGTAAGGGTCAACAAGATGGAAAATCAGCAAAACAGCAGCCTAAAAAGGAGCAGCAACCTAAGAAGGAACGTCGAGACGGGCCTAAGTCTAATGATGTTCCCAACACACAAAATGGAAATCGAGGTAAAGGTGGTGCTTCTAAAAATGCTGCTACTGAATCTACCATGGGAAATGTTGCAGCACTTTTACAGATCAACGGTAGTGATGGTCGAAAAGACACTCAAGATACATCTAGTGGTGATGCGAAAAAGAAACCACGCTATAAGCCAAATCAGAATAAGAAAGGTGGTAGCAGTGCTGCAGTAGTAGGACCTAAATAAAATATATTTGTTCACATGTACATTAATTACAAAATACAAAAATAAATAGCATTAAGGACAGATATCTTTATATGGACTCATCTCGCAAAACCGATAAGATTCCGCCAAGAAGTTGACGTTACCTAGAGGAACGTAGAGGCCATGATAATTAATAATTGGCACAGATGGTGAAGCAATAGGTTTCCATGTTTTTCTTTCGACACAATTTTGACGTTGCATACAACATGATTGTTCCATCCAATCATTGGGACCAATAGCAAGACCATTTGCTACTTTCTCTTTTGCTGCTTTTCCTTGAGGTGATTTTGTTATATCCGATATATCACGTTTATGTACTTCCTGAATAACTCGATCTGAATATGGCATAAGGCGATGTGGTAATATCATACGATCTGGCCATTTCTTTAAATGATCATGCATAAGCGGTAATTCTCTTGAAATTAATATTTGATCACTTTCTGTAAAGAATATATATTCAAAATCATATTCACCACTAACAAGTCTTTTCTTAATTTGTTGCGTTAATCCTACTGGTAATCCAGCACTTTTTGGTAAATTTTCAACAAGTATCATATCATAAAATGGTAAACCAGATTCTTTCATGCCCCAATCAACATCTTCTTGTCTTGCCACACCTGCAACAATATTTGGACAAAATTCATAGAATGACCAAAAACAAGCTTTTAAATATTCAAAACGATTTCCTAGTTCACTATGACCTGCTCCCATTGCCCCACCGAGGAATGGCATCACAACTACAGTTTGCTTTGCCTCTTCTGTCCATACGATTTTCTTAGCTTTTGGATTCTTAGGATTATTCAAATTATCTAGTATATTTGCAGTTTTTTTCACTGGATCAATATTGTGCCATGCGGACTTTAAATCCGCTGGTTTTGTCCATAAAAGATCTTTATGCTTCTTACTACTGCGTTCAAAAGCACTTAAATGTATAACACTGAAATCGAGGACATCAAGTGATTGAATAATCATACCATCGCCTTTAGGATTGATCAAGAAGTTCTTACTTTCACGCATGTGGATAAAAGATGCCATTTCACAATTCACCCATGTTAAATTAAAACCTTCTGATTTAACGGCCATCATATGTTTTCGTGTTGTGAGATATGATGCACTATATGCCTCATATACTGCATTACACAAATGAACTTTAAGATTTTCTTTTTCAAATTCTGCTTTTTGTAACGTCATGTCGGGAACGGGTAGACCTTGCGATTTGACATAATCAACACTTTTTACAACAATTTCAGGTACTGGCTTATGTGCTTGTTCATGATACGCTATTCTAGGACTACTAGTACTATCAGTAGTAGTCTTGCTACTCGATACTATGCTACCGATATTGTCCACTGGGTCAGTCACAATGAGATCGTCTGTTGGTGCACGGCCTCTTAGATCCGTTTTTGTGTCGTAATTCATATTTTTTCCCTTTGAAGATGTCTTATTTTCATTGCTATTACCACCACTACGACTACCATCTCTTTTACCATTGCTGCTAGTGACACTAGCACTATTAGCCAATCCGCCTCCTTTAAGTGCACCATCAGCACTCAGAGCCTTCGATGCTGCGTTAGCTTTCTTCTCAAATTTGTCAAGTTCACCAGAACTTCCAGGGGCCCAAGTGAGACTCTCAGCTACACCATCCAATGGAGAAGCCTTTTTCTTCTTCTTTGCATCACTGCTACTACTTGAGCTTGTGGTCACACGGTCAGATTGTTTATTTACAGTCTCAGACAAACCTGAAAAAGACTTGGTAGGTGAATTTGATAATGACGAGCTTGAGCTCCCTATAAACCCCCCAGGGTTATACTGAGTCTGTTTTTGTGGTATAACCCCTTCACTTTGTGATATTTTGGGAGAAGATGGTTTTGCTTTAGGCAATGTCTTCAATGCGTCTATTACTTCATTTGCCCAACTTTCAACACTTGGATCTGTATTAGCAGCAATATCAGCATTGTCAGAAAATAGCGTATTCAAACTACCACTTCTAGCAATTTTATTAGCTTTGTGTTTCGCAGCAGATGCTGCAGAAGCACTTGCTCCTGTCGTAGAAGCAGAAGAGGTCATGTTCAGGTGGCTCATGACAGACAGTGTCACCACAATGCCCATCACAGTGCCAATCAGGAACAGCGCGAGCGTTCTGATGTTCATCTTAAGTGAGTGGACGGTAAAAGGTCCCCACCAAAAAATGCCGGGATTTCGTCGTTCTAACCGGCGGAAAGAAAGACGACGATGGCACGAGTGGAAACGACGGTGGAGAAAGAAACTCTTTCTAATTTTTTGTGTCAATAAATTTCACACAAAACTATCTACTACACTTCTTTGCTTAATTGAAGAAGTTTTGAGAAGTATTTAGAAGGATTTGAGGTTTATATATCCTTAGACAAGCTTGAGACGGTCTTGAGACACTACTACTGCGTAAATCGTTGTAATTGTATCCAAGAGCTACAATGGGTCAAGCCTATGGTATTCCACTGGCGGATTCCAGCATTCTATCTTTCACAAATTTACCAAAAGAAGCATTGCAAAGCATATGGACTTCTTATAATTTATTAGGTGAAGGTTGGGGTTTAGAGATGCCTGATTTCAAGGCAATTTTCCAAAATGCTCCACAGCTCATGGCAATGGGTTTTACTGATGCACAACTTGAAGCAATGTTCATAGCATTTGATACTGATGACAATGGCATAGTTGATGCATTAGAAACACTAGCCGTACTTGCTCTTGTTTCAGGTGAGTTCCTCCATGACATTGATGATTAAGAACTACATGGAATCCATATGTACTACACACTCAACATTTTCATTTTTCTAACTGATTTCTTCGCTTTCTCTTGATTATTTATCTTCATTTTACTATAATACGATAGGCATGGAAACTATTGAGAAATTACAGTTCATCTACAGTGCTTATGATTTCAATTCAGGAAATGCATTGAGCTCCGATGAAGCAACACTTCTTCTTCGTTCAGTTATCAAAGGTTTAGCTAAGGTATGTCCAGAGCAGGCACAACGCTTGCTTAAGTTAGATAATATGGAAAATGCTCTTAACGATGTTGTTGCTGGTTATATTGGACATATTTTTGCTGATAACAAAGTGACAGTAACTTCACAAGATATTCAAGCTTATGCTAGTTCACATCCTGTGATACACTCATGGCTTACATTTTGTGCATCATTTCCATTTTCTGCGGAAGCAGCAGCTGCTCAAATGGCTGCTATTCGAGGTGGAGTTGAAGAGAAGAAGGATGCTCATCTTACTACACTTCCTATTTCTTTAGATTTCGCTGGTGATGCACAAATTCTTGCGCATGCTTCAATTTATGGTGATTATACTGATATCCATAAATCTGAAAAAATTGCTGTTGATGATATCGAAGAATCTGAATCTGAAGTGAAAAAAGAAGCTGAGGAGGAAGAGGTGGTGGCTGATGATGGTGCTATTGAGGTTGTCAAGTCTGAGGTTGTAGAAAACAAGGTTACACCATGGTTAGAAACTGCCGTAAAGTTAATGCCAGATAGTGATGAAAAACCAGTATTCCGTAATGACGATCCTGAGGATAGTTTTGATAGGGTATGGATGCATGGATTTTCTGCTGCCAATGGCGCTCGTCGTACGGCCGCCTACACTAGTTCTAATATTTTATATACTGCTGGTCAATATGCATTAACTTTATCACAAGCAGTCAATCCTGATGATGAAGCAGCACCTGCTACTTGGCAGCAAAGAGTATATGAAGAACATAGCTTTTCTATTCAAGCAATGTCTGTATCACATGATCGTCAACTTTTTGCAACATCTGATGTTGTTGAAGCTGATTTACCAAATACAGGAAAGGATAGTTCACGTATTGTTGTTTGGGATTCTAATACATGTACACCTATTACATCTGTTTATGTTAGCATTAATGTTGGTCATGGTATGCGTGCATTGGATTTCAGCAGAGATGGTAAGCTTCTCATCACACTAGCTGCTGATACTAAAAACACAGTATCGATTTATGATATTGCTACAATGAATGTGATCCACACAAAGTCTATGGGAGCTGCTGCTGTATTACGTGATGTGAAGTTCACTGGTACTAATACTGTATACGTTACTACAGGTGCGAACGGTACTAATTTTTGTATTAATGAGGGTACTTTATTCTGTCCTGAATCTGGTCACAAAAATTACGAGTTCCGCGAGGGTCTTCTTCAAGGTGCTCCTGTTGGCGGTATTGAGGCCACTGCTGCATGTAAGTTTGAACTTGCTGATGAATGTATTACTGGTACTGCATCTGGACATATATTGTTCTGGCGTGGTCGGTCATGCATTCAAAGCATACAGACTCACGGTGCTCCTATTTCGTGTCTATCGTACGCACCCGAAACTCGTCTTTTGGCTGCTGCTGGTTTAGATGGTGCTGTCAAAACCTTCAAGGTTCTTGGTGGTCCCGCTGCTACAGCTACTGTAAGCAAGAGTGGACCTAAACTACTCAAAGTACGTCAATTAGAACTAGTGAGCTCATTTACTATACAACATTTGGATGCTGCATCAAAAAAGATCAGCGCCTTTGACGTATCTTCATGTGGCACAAAAGCCGTAGTAGGTACGGAGAGTGGTGACCTGTTTGAGATATCTCTTCGTGAACTTCTACCTGGTGGTGGTGTTCCTGGAGAAGGTGAAGAAGAAGAGGCTACACCTGCTGAGGGTGAGGATGCTGCTCCTGCTGCTGATAAGCCTAGTGCACGCATTGGTAATGATCTTCACAATGGTCCTTTAGCCACTTCACACTGGAATGGAGGTAATAGTGGTAATTACAAAGTTACTGGATTAGCTGCTACAGAAGGGGGTTTCTTAACTTGTGGTAGTGATAGTACTGTACGCCGTTGGGCTTGCGCTGAAGGTGTGGCAAACAAAGTAATCAACTCTCTTACGTGTGATTCTGGATGTCGTGCCCTCGGTGCATCTGCTAATACTGTCGCTGTAGCACTTGATGGTACTAATAACGATGCACGTCAAGGTGTCGTACAATTGTATTCTTTACCTGAATTCAAATTTATTTGTGCTGTTGAAGAGAACAAATTTGGTCAAGTGGATATTTTGCGTTTCTCACCTGATGGCAATACTTTTGTAGCAACTTCAGCAAATAATGAAGCTGAATCTGAATTCAAAGGTCGTATGATTGTTTATCAAAAGGCAGAGGAAAACTGGAAAGTTGCATTTGATATACCTATGGAAAAGGCAATACAATCTTTGGATTATCACACTGATAATAATTACCTTCGCATGCTTGATGTCGCTGATCAATTGCACATATTCTGTATTGTTGGCAACGAAAATGAAACTACGTCTGGTAATTTTGTTGAAGGTAAGGTCCAAAATGTACTCAAAGGTGCTACATGGGCAACATCTACCGTTGCTGCTTCATGGGATACTGCAGGTATGTTCGTTGGCCTAGACTATCAACATATGCTTCCAAAGGAAGTAGTTGAAGAGGAAGCTAGTGCAAGTGGTAGTACAAAAGAGGATGCGACTTCTGCACCTACTGAGAAAACTGAGAAAACTGAGAAAACTGAGAAAACTGAAGGTGAATCCACAGAAGTGAAACCAGTTATAGAAGCAATTCTGCCTGAACTTGCTCAGCAATTGGGCACATGTGCACGTGCACAGCACGTGATGCTTAGCACTGGTAACCGGAAATCTACTGATATCACTGTTACTCGTGTGCCATGCAATCAAGATATTCAAGACACAGAAGCTGTTATTGGTCGTTCTAAGTTTGCAAGTCATGTAGGTGGTACACGCTGTATGATTTTCCTTGGCGAAGCTCAAGATCGTCTTGTTACAGTTGGTGAGACGGACGGACTTGTTTTTGTGTGGAAGGTTTCTTATGACATGGAGGAGTTTGAGGCTGACCCAGTTGATGCCGCAGTAGAAGATGGTGATGAAGATGCTCCTGCTCTCGATGAATTTGGTTACGATTCAGCTGAAGATGAAGACTTCTTTGATGGAAAACGCATGACTGATCACATCCCGAAAGGTGTAGTTAGTGATGTCGAAGGTATTGCCGTGAAAGACTGGATTATCAGCTGCGATCGTGGACAAGATGAAGTCATTGGAGAAAAGTCTGTTGCAGGTTATACACCAACAGATGAACTTAACATAGATTGGATTTATGGTTACAATGCTCGGCAAACTCGTGGTGCAGTAAGATATGATGCTGATGGTCACATCGTTTATCCTGCTGGTGCAATAGGTGTTGTACTCAAAAAGATCACTGAAGCTGGCCATGAAGGTGAAGCAACTCAAGACTTATGTATGGCACATCACGATGAGATTACATGTCTTGACATACACTTGGAATCAGGTATTGCAGTGACTGCAAATAAAGGACATGGGCCAATATATGCAATTGTCTGGAGTACTTCAACTCGCGAAATCCTTGGTCGTGTCAATTGTGGTGAAGTCAATGGTGTTTCTGCTGTGAAATTCGCTCCTGATGGAAAAAATATCATTGTTGCATGCCAAGATGAGAGACATACTATCAAGGTTATTGACTGGCGTAGTGGTCATGTCCGTGCTCGTGGCGATGGTGGTAAGAAGAAAGTACTTGATTTGGCTGTTTCTCAAGCTAGTACTTCTGACAAAATCCGCGTCCTTCAAGTTGGTGTCGGTCATTTCCGTATTCATGAATATAGCAATGGTAATAAACAATTGAGTACAAAGTTTGGCAAGTATGGTGCTGGTAACAAAAAACAGAATATTTTATGTTGTGCTTCATTACCTATGGGACCAGAGGGTGGCAACGAGTTCGTTGCTGGCCTTAGTGATGGAAACTTTGCTGTTATCGTCAAAGGTGAGCGTGTTCTATCTGGACATCAAGCTGCCATTGTAGGTGGTGCTGTCACCTCTATGACTACCGTCACAACAAAGGCAGCTACTGCTGAAGAACCAGCTCAATACAAGATTGTTATCGGTGGTTGCGGTTTACAAATTCTCGTTTACACTTATGAAATGGAGAATGTATTGAAGGTATCTCTTACTAAGCCATGGGGTCCACAGCTAGATAAAGAATACAAACTCAATGTTGCCGGTCGCACACGCGGAATAAAATCTATTTGTGTTGATAAACAGAACAGAAAGATTCTATACGGCACCAGTTGTGGTGAGATTGGTGAGATTGATTTTGAGACTGCTGCCGATCTTAATGATGGTCCTCTAATCAATAGTCACTTTAAGGACGGTCTTCAAGCACTCATGGCTCATCCTATTCGTCAAGAATGTCTTACATCAGGTGAAGACAAGACTTTACGTGTATGGGATCTCGCTAAACACAAAATGATGGGTGAGATCCAGTTACCTGATGTATCTCGATGTGCCGCATACGCACCTAATGGGCAGCTCATTGCTGCTGGTTTGGGTGGCGCAGTTAAAGGCCCTGATAGACAAACTGCACGTGATTTCGATGGTAAAGTAGCTATTGTTTCTTATTTACAAGGTGTACTACAAATTGTGCATATTGCAGGTGATGCCACTGATGCTATCACTAGCGTTGCCTTTTCACCTTCAGGCGACAAGCTATATGTGGCTTCATTGGATGCTAATATCTATGTATATGATTCTCTGGATTCATTTAAACTTATCAATACTTTGAAATCACACGCCGAAGGTGTTATCGCATTAGATGTATCCTTTACTGGTGACAATATGTTATCTGCTGCAGCTGACGGTGAAATTGTGATCTGGGACATGATTAACTATAGTTCTACAACATTGAGTCAAGAGGACTGGAAGAATATGAAGTGGGCTACTCGTCAGAGTGTACGCGGTAATAATTCACCTGGTGTTTATACATCGTATTATAAAGCATCTACAGTGCTTTCAATAAGTGAATCACATGATGGCTCCTTGTTGGCTACTGGTGATGCCTTCGGTAGAGTTCGTTTGTTTAAGAATCCTGCTATTGGCCTTAATGCTCCTAGCAAAGACTATGCTGGTCACACACCAGGAGGTGTCAGTCGCGTTGCTTTTACCCAAGAGGATCAATATGTGCTCAGTACTGGTCGTGATGATCGTTGCCTAATCCAATGGAAGAGACAGAAGAGTGATATTAGTCCATTCGTTCCTAAGGTGAAAGAAAGTGATGAAGAAACTGCATCTACTGCTGTCAAATCTGCTCAACCAATGGGTAATTTTAAGGATTCATTTGTCATTAGTGGTGTAGAAATGAATAACCTTTGTGGTCAAGTACCTGAAGAACCTAAAGAAGTCCCTGTCCCTGAGTTACAGGGTGCTATTGGTACTTCTAGTGGTAAAACTTTGGCGTACTACTCTAGTTTAGGATCTATTACTACTATCACTGGTAAGAAGGTCACAACTTTATCAGCTGATCGTCTTGAACAGAAGCACCAAAACTATGTTAGTATTGATGATTGTGTGGGAGCTCTCTGTGTAAGTAAGTGTAACTCTCATATTGCCATTGGTGGATCTAATTATGGTGAATTATGTGTCATTGATGCACATACAGGCTCATACGAATCTATCTTAAGTGAATCAGTTGCTGGAGGTATAGTTGCTGCAGAATTTTCTCACGATAGCAAGTATTTAGCTGTAATCAGTGGTGATTCACATCATACTGTGTACTTATACCATGCCCTTAAGAATTGGTCTGACGCTAATTTACACTGGAGTGGTGCTACATCACATGCAGATCAAAAATTCATTTCTTTTGTATCTGGTGGTAAATATGACTTTGTTACTGGTGATACAAAAGAGTTACGATGGTGGAGGATTAATGGTCGTAATGTAAATGCTACATGTTGTAGAGTAAGAGCGGCTCCAGTAACAGCACTTGCGGGCTTACCTGGTACCGGATGTATTGCTACAGGTCACGATGATGGTATCATTGCAACTTGGACTGGTCCAGGAGAAATAACATCTATAAATGGAGATCTCAATGCACCATTCTCTGAGAGTAAGTCTAATGTTGATGCATCAACTGTCCAACCAACTGGTCCACCTATTACAGCACTCAATGTTGGTACTACTCGTCTATTAGTAGCAGGATCAGTTGCAGGTATACAAATATTCAATTATAATGGAACTGGTAACTCATTTGCAGTAACAAATTCATCTAACCCTAAAGAGATTGGTTTGGATATCATTACTGCTGGTTTAACAAACAAACCCTTCCTTGAGTTGAATAATGGTGTGTATCCAACAACCTTCTCTTGTGACGCTACTGGCTTACGTCTTCTAGTATCACTAAATATTAATGCTATACTTGAAGTTGCAGTTGATTCACTAAATACATTTATTGTATCGGAAGGTGAAATGCCTGTTAGAACTACTGCTGCATGCGCACATCCAACTGAACCCAATACATTGATAACAGGTACAAGTGGAGGTGTGCTTAAAGTATGGGATTTATCAACAACAGCACGTGAAGTAACAGGTGTTTTATCATTAGATAAGAAACCTGCAACTGCATTAAGTTTTATTAATGATACTACATTTGCTATAGGTGTTGATCGTTCAGATACTGGTGGTAAGTCTGGTGCGGTGTTCCTCCTTGAGATGGCACCAGCACCAGAAGTGCCTCAGACTGGTGGTAGACAATTAAAAGGTTCTCATTCTAGAAAAATTAAAATTATTAAAAAACTTCATAATATTGGTAAAGGTGTAGTTACAAGTATAAAAATGTCACCAGATGGTGGATATCTTGCATGTTCATCAGCAGATGGCAATGTTTATTTTTTCAATCCAGCTAACGACTATGCTCCTGTTGGACTTGCTGATTGCCATTCTGGAACCGAAGTTAGTGATTTTGATTGGTCTGAAAATGGTGATTTTATTAGATGCTTTGGTCCTATTGAACCAAATGATTCATCTATTAAATTATCATTCTTTTCTATTGAAAAAGGATCGAATGATGCACCTGCAACACCTTTGAAAGAGGATATGGATATTGAACCAATTTCAAATGGTAAATTAAAATGGGCAACATCATCATCACCAGCTGCATTTGAATCAGCTGGATGCCATCCATCCTTAGTACCAGGTGTTGGTGCTGAATTAAAAGAAATGCCTAATAAGGTAGAATTTGCTTGTGTTAATTCAATTAGCGTACGAGGCTCCTCACTTGCTGCAGGATATACAGATGGTATCGTCAGACTATACAACTTTCCAGCACTTCCTACAGAATGTTCAGTACTTAATTCAACGAATAATTCTGGTCCTATTCGCACCGTTTTCTTATCTGGAGGTTCATTAGTTTGCATTAGCGACGTAGATGGTACAATTTGCATATTCAAATAAAAGTATGAGATGATTATTATTAGCATAAATAAAAAAAATTTGATAAAAAATGAATTGAAAATATGTAGGATATGGTAGAGATGGAGGAGGAGAGAGAGAGTAAGAGAGAGAGAGGTGGGCCCTTTCACGGATCGGCCATTGTTTGATAACATAAATAACCAATTTCTAGCTTCTCTCTTTATTATGTACAGCTTACCTACCATCTCATTATACAATTACAGATTGTTAAACATGAAAGTCTATTCGTTACTTGCTGCTATTTTATTCGTATAGAATACTACTGGAAACTGGATGGAGGGAAACTGGATGGAGGGCTAAACTGGACCTTCTGATGGCTGATTAAATTTACAGTATAAACAAAGAGAAATCCAGCCCTACCCTCACTTTTACCAACTCTTCCGACTATTTCTACTGATATCTTCTCATTATTTGCATCTCATGACTTCTTATTCTAATAGATATAACAACAATAGGCTGTGGCTGATGCAAATATATTATCATTGACAAAATTTTCTGTTGCTTGCATATCTGTTCCAGCATCCCAGAAACATCGTGTACCAGAGCGTACACCTTGTTCACGGCGTTCACCAATGCTTACTTGTACAATAAATTTATATCTTGTATGACCTAGTTGCTTTAGTTTATCACGAATTGTGTCACTCAATTTCTTGGCACTAGCACCACATTCATCATGATCATATTTACGACCAATCAATTCCTCATCTAAAGCACCTTTCAATATCTCCTTTAATGTTGTAGATGACACCTTCTCCTTATAACTAAGGCGTTGTATAGGCTCAACCTGCATGTTGATTCTGCTCCTTGCTCCTCAAACCGCCTTCTGAAATGAAGGCCTTATCCTCTCTTTTTGGTCACAAAAACTGCTCAGTATAACAGCAAGTGCACGATCAAGTAACTCCAATGACAATGAGAAGATCACTCTGAAGTTCAACACAATTGACTTCTTTTGTGATAACAATTACCACCCCCGGGACCCCCGCGTACCAAAAAAATTCGATTTTGATGGCCTCAGGCAGTCTCCGAATTGTAATCTACTAATTATTAATATCAACCAACCTACATAAACAAAAATGCCCGCAGTGAAAGCAGCCCGTGGAGTGAAGAGTATGGGGAGTGTGATGGCAATGGCCAGACGATGCGATCCACTCAAAATTCGGATTAAATGTTTTTGTAAGAAAGAATCAATTACACAGGCACAGTATTCG
>JACKZZ010020775.1_pt1 | contig 14453 bp, 15 predicted proteins | sample 8027871 | NCBI WGS metagenome assembly JACKZZ01 (sample SAMN15724774, study PRJNA655200) | protist metagenome | isolation source: fluorescence activated cell sorting (FACS) single amplified genomes of... | place: USA: West Boothbay Harbor, Gulf of Maine | collected 2000-07-19
AAAGTCTATGTTGAGCTCTATGTCGGACCATGTACTACTAGTGGTAAACTTTGTAAAAAAAATTTTTTTTGTGTTGACCGAAAAGTATGTAAACTTGTGTGTGCCTATGTTTTTTGATATGTGTTGGACTAATTTCTAAACACTATTGCAAGCGGCTCTAGTTACAGTTTCAGTATTACTTTCAGTTCTAGATTGTTTACAGAGTCGTAGTTTTGATGCTAACCTTAGTCACAGAGTCACAGTCTTAATACTATTCACAGTTTTCACCCGTTACAGAGTCACAGTCTTAATACTACTCACAGTTCTCACCCCACTACAGAGTCACAGTTCCACGCACAGTCTTAGTCTTCACTCCTTCACTCCCTTTACTCCTTCTGAAACTCCCTTCCTCCCCAAAGAAACTCCTTCGCCCCTCCTCTCCTCATCTAATTCTCTCACCCCCTCTCAATTCGCCTGACCATCGCATTGATGATTGCCCGATCGATGGTTCGGACCGAGCCTTCTCCTACTACACTATCTAACGATTTGTAGTTCCACCCGTTCAGGCTGTCCCTTACTCCCTGGGGCATCGTTAGTTCCCTCCTGCTTTCTAGGGATTTCGCGTAGCGGAAAAGTTCGCCTTGTGCACCGCGCCTGGTGCCGAATACCTGCCTGATAACCAGGCAATCCCGTAGGCTCCCGATGAGAAATTCATTTCCCACGTCCGTCATTAAGTAAAAGACTAATGACGGGAAGTCTTCGTTCTCCCCATACGTTCTAGGAAGTAAATTTATCCCCGGCTGCTGTCGGAGGTTTTGGTGGGCCTGCCTCCGATTGACCCTGATAAAAAGGGTATTCTCGTGAAACTCTTCCTGCATTTTGGGAAGAGCGGTGGATGGACCTCGGGAAAGTGGTGAATGGATGAGTCGGGAGAGAGTGTTGGATGAGTCGGGAGAGTGGTTGTTGGATCGAGAGAGTGGTTGTTGTACCGAGAGGGTGGTTGTTGTACCGAGAGGGTGGTTGTTGTACCGAGAGAGTGGTTGTTGTGAGGACTAATGACCAACTTAGTACTAGTCTGAGTATAAGAGTCTGCTTACTGTTTCCCTGCGAGTTTCGAAATTTTTGCTTAGTACTAGTAACTCCCCCCCCAGGGTAGAATGATGAATCAGTAGGATGGGTTGAATACTACGGATTCAAAAGTATAGTACTCGAAACTTCGAACATCGTGACCGGAAAACGGAAAATGAGGAAAGGTGTGACTCGTGTGACGTAGACGGTTGCGATAGACGTAGACTCTGGATCTGAAAATCTTTTTTTTGCTTCTTCACGACTTCTGGAACTAGAAAAACATTTTTCTCGAGACTCTTACTGGAACTGGAAAGACATTTTCTGGAACTGAAAACCCTTTCGTCGATTTAACTCTGGATTCTCGGTTCAGATTTACGTATTTTTGGACCTTTTTGAACCCGAATGCTGAAACCTGCTGATAGAACTTTTGGAACATTTCCTGATTTGATTCGAAAACTTCCCTGACCTGACTCAGAAATTTGATTTTCCTGATTTTGACTCAGAAATTTGATTTTTTTTTGTAGGATGATTGAGAGAGGATGCTAAAACGTTGTTACTGTTTAGAGTTAGTGCCGAGAGGGTGCTAAAACGTTGTTAAAGGTACTGTCTAGAGTTAGTGCCAAGGGGAGAGTGTTTAGAGTTCGTTGTGTCTAAAGTTGTTAGTAACGACTCTAGCCCCAGAAAATTGTTGGTATCGACTTTAGCCCCTGAATGTCGTTGGCTGTAGTATCAGAGGTACTTCAACCTTTCCCCAGACTCTAGCCCTAGAAAATTGTTGGTAGCGACTTTAGCCCCTGAATGTTGTTGGTTGTAGTATCAGAGGTACCCTTAACTTTTCCCAAAACTTTTCCCAAGGCCTCAGGGGGTGTTAACTAGTGTTGGTGGTAGGTGACACTAGCTGACACCCCTATGGCGTTACCCTGGAAAAAATTTTGTTCATCACTCTCTCTCCCTTCATCCCAAAATTTTGAAACTCAGCATCTGGTGATCCGTGCGCCAGACTCTCACCACATTCCCGACCACCCTCTTCTGCCAATCTTTGCGCCGCAGTATATGATCAATGGTAAATTTATCGCCCTGGCAAATGAAACTGTAGGCGGAGGGCTTATGGTCGCAGATCGAGGTCGCCGGTCCCATTCTGATCAGGTCATACTCGGCCAAATGTAATTTAAACAACGTACTCTCCCACTCACTCAACGAGGGGTATGTGGTATTAGTACCTGTTGCTACGCACCTGGTATCCTTCAGGTCATAGACTGCGTTGAAATCACCAAAAACCAGCTCAGGTTTTTCGCGGGCGATGGCGCTTCTAAGGGCGGCTTCGTAGGTGCGCCGCTTCTCTTCGAAGCGGAAGCCGGTGCCTGCGTTGGTCGAATATAAACCAACCGCTGTAACCCCATCCACTGTAGCCGATAAGATCCGGCCTTCATTGTCTTCTACCGTCCCGAGTTTAAAGTCCCTAAACTCTACGGAGTTAAAAGCGTCCCGTTTGACGCTTAAAATAACGCCGTTGCGTCCGGGCGTGACGGTGTCAATCCTCTAGGCATGTGTAAACTCTGGGGCCAGGAGTGCCAGGATTTCTAAAGAGCGCGCTAGGCTCTTGGGTGAGACTTTCGTCTCGGATAGGAAAACCACTTCGTGTTCCCGATACACCCGCCTTAGAATCTCACTTTCTACTGCGTCGGCCGCCCTTGTGACCAACGAGCGTCCCCCGACGTTTAAGACTGCAACTGAGGCTGTGTGGGGAGGGGGTGTGAGGGTTAGGAGTTTTGTTTCAGCGGTGATAGATTCGATCGCGGTGGGGAAAGTAACATCATAATGTGCCCAGCCATCAAGTTGTTTTAGACGGGTGGACTGCTGATCCTTTGTTAATCCTACCGCGGCTAGAAAGGCTGAGACGGTATGCCGGGCCATAATTACTCGTTTGAATAGCCTTACATTTATGCCGCCCAGCGAGTAATGCGGACGGCCATCAATACGCTCAACGCGTACCCCAATATTCTTTTCGGGGTCCGCGGACCTCACAATGTACAGCATGGACATGTAGCGGGCTACGAACTTTGGTTTACTTTCCTTGACCTTCATCACAAAGTCTCCCGATCTTATCGGGACGTGCTGACTCTCTGAAGCACGCGCTTCTAGGGTGGCTTGAGTCTTTGCCAGGCTCCTACGGAGCTTACCCTGATTCACCCTCATCAAGGCGGCCGTCTGTTCGGCGTTTCGCAGTGCGGACACTGCTTCGACGGTACCTGCGGGTGTGCAGACCCAGGTCCCGACGTTGCTCACATTCGGCGCAGCCATGCCCTTATGGTTGAAGGCGCGACAGCGCTGCGAGCTACCCACCCTAAGGACGTAGTTGATCTTGTGGCGGATTTTTCCCAGCTTTTTAATCCACCCCGGTTTCACCCGCTCTTGCCAGTTCCTTGGGACTTCATCAGTATCATTAGGTTCTAGTCCCAGTAGGGCTTGGATAACAAATTTGTTAGAGAGTTGGTGGGGGAATTCTCCGGCGCTTTGACTCTCAGGCCTGACATTGACACCCTGCTTATGGGTGATGGTCCAGCCAAGTTGTTTACCCAACTTTCTGACTCCATCGGTGAACTTATCCAGGAAACATGGACCATTATCGGAATGAACTTCGGAGTATCCATCCTCGGCCACTGGGCCCTCGATCTGCTCCAGAACATCTTCTGTTTTCTTGCCAGACGCGGCCATATACAGATACCCGCTGCTGTAATCTGCTCCTGTGAAAATCGAATCATAGGTCTTCCCACGGTACGCTTCCTTAGGTAGGCCCTCAACTAAATCTACGACCAAAATTTGTCCTGGTAGTGCTAACTGCGCCTGCGAAGACGGTGACACTTAGAGCCTCGACTGTCCTGTAACCCCGCACAAAAGACAGTATTTTACTCCCAACACACAGGCCGCCCCCAAACGAGGATGGTAAAAGCCTGAATCAACTATACTTCCTTCGGTAGCACTGGCTGAGAGATGGAGGTCGGAACACGGAGAGTGAAAATGTTGGATGAGATCGGAGAGAGGACTGTTACCGTCACGGTCTACTAGGGAAGGTACAAGAATCGCGTAGTGGGTGCGACCAACCCTGTATGCGAGCAACCCATCCATCATTCGGTACTGGCCCCTTTTCAATTGTTGTACCAGGGCTCTTCTAGCGGCGCGCTTAGGCACCTAAACCTTATACTTTTCCACACCCTTTTCCCATTCCTTCTCCCCCAATCTAAGTAGTTCAATGATGTGTTTGAATTCAACCACTTAGCCCTGGGCGACCCTCCCCCGGAATTCGGGTTCAATCCTATCCAAATACTCAAACCTCGTTTGGAGGAAAAACAGGATGTTGTTCGAACTCCGAACCCCACCCTGACCCACGATGCAGGTATCGGCCGTGGCCGGAACCGCATCGATCAAATCCCAAACCAACCTCCCCCCCCCACCAAAACTCCCCACAGCATACGTGCCCGGGACTAGCCCGAGCCAGCTCTTATCCTTATCCCCCTTTCTCACCACCTTCGCGCTCGCCGGCGCTGTCACGCAAACGGTGTTGGATGCGGCGTAGTGTTGCCGTAGGAGGGCTAGAAGGGCTGGAGTGACGTCCTCGGCCGCGGTGACCTCGGGATTGGGGAAGACGGGTAGTGCACCGAGGATTTGGGTTTCCAACGGTAGCAGGATTGTATCTTTGGCTGTTTCAGGTTCTGGTTCGGCGTCTGCAGGCGGTTCCTCATCCAGCATCCCCGGTGGCGGTTTGAGCTCGCCCCCGTTAAAATCGGCCATACCGTCTTCATCATTCTGCCCCCCGATAACTTGCCCAGCCTCCGACGCATCGATATCGGATTCTGAATCAACAGAGCTCGGAGTCCCACCGATCTGTTCTGGCAGCGCTCGTTCATCATCGCTGGAATAGTCGTCGAACAGCCCTCCATGCCTTGTAACACCGAGGGTCGGTGCGCGCCCGTTTCGTAGCTGGAGCGTGCCAAACGTGCGACGAGCACGGGTAGGAACTAATACGGAGGGTGTGCCGGAACCGTGATCGTCGGCGGGGAGAATTGCGAAAGGAGAGGGGCGTGCGACAGTCACGACTTCGAGTTTCGTTACGGCTGCTGTTGAGGTATCAGTATTAGAAGCATCCTCTGTTTCCAGACCCTTGTCCGCCCTCTCTGCGATATTTCGACGGGCTTCTTCGAGTACTCGCACTGCGATCTCAACCAAATCCGCACCTGGGGTCTTGAACAAGATGTTATCGACCGTGTCCTCACCCTGCAGCCCCGCTATAACCTCTTGAACACCGGGTAAACTCCAATAAGCTATCTGGTAGAGCTGGTTGAGTTCGGGCGCATCGACTATGACGCGTCCGAGCGCCGACCCATGTCTAAGCGCTAAGAATAGGCAGGCTTTGATAAATGGTAGTCCATCAACCCGCTCGTCCCATAGCTGTAGGAACGTTTCCGAAACCGCTTCTCTCAACAGAAACTCTAGAGCCTTCTTCTCCTTGTCCCCAACTGAAAACATCCTTGCCTGTTTTAGGTTGGCCGGTATCTCGCGCAATCTGTGATACGCGGCGACTCGGGCCGTAGGGAACGGGCGCCCTGGCACCCATACTGTCGGGAGAACCTGTGTTATCTTAATAATCCCTACTAGGATCCATAACGGGACTCTTTCTTTAAAGAGTTCCCAAAAGTAACCAGCTATTTTCGAATGGAGTTCGGCTTGCGAAACTCTTTCATTCATAGCCCTAGTCTTTTCGGCTATCTCTTTATCCTGCTCTTCATCTGTTCCCAACTTGGTCTTGCAATAGCGCGATGTGGAGTAGGGGTGGGCGATAGAGGCTGCATGAGTAGTTCCAGGAGGTTCACGTAAACACAACTCCCGGGTGACAATGGGGTCACGGACTCCAGTCATAGCGTTCCTTGCAGCTAATTCAGGTGTTACCTTCCGCACAATGCCCCCGCAATTTTTCAAGACTACGGGGACTCCGGATTTCAGATCGGCCACCGTTACGGCGTCCGTCTCCGACGCTACAAGTATCGGGACGTCGCCAAACCGGATGTCGATGTTAAATGCAGCCGGTCCAGTTATTGAGTCTGCACTTAATGGGCAATTAGAGTTGAGGGATAGTTGGTAGGCAACTTCGGTGTTAGGAGGGAGTATGCATCTGCAGATTCGCGGGCAGGACACGTATGCGTCCAAGACTACCAGGGCGTACCGCACCCCGAAAAGATTGAACCCCCGACCCTCCCCATGTAAGTCGGACAAACCGAACAGGATATCTAGGGCGTCTTTCAACTAGTCTAAATCCCCTATCAAGGTGTCTAGATCAACAATAGTTCTAGATGCTGCATCAGAAGCGACCATAACTGCGGATCCAGATTTATGACTCAAGTAGACGTGCCTTTGTCCGAATTCTTCTAAAATTTCGGTGCACGCGGCTAAAATGGATCGGACTGCGATCTGCCCTAGGGCAACTAGGGCTGTAAGTTCCTTTTGGTTTAGAACTGATGCATCAAAAAAGATGAATAGTGGAACGTAGCGAGGGACCTTTAGGAGCACACGGCGTGTGAAATATGCCATACCCAAAATCTCGGTACGTACGGACGAATTGCCCGCGGCCCTGATTTCATCCTGTGTGAATCTCTTTTGGGATAGCCAGAAGATGCGAGGCTCGAGATCTTTGTTACCCTAGACTCCTGCCACCCCTGAAGAGTGCCTGGACGAATCGATCCCCATCTTCAGTGGGCGTCGCGTGTGCCTCCAATTCACCCCCGCTGGGTAGTCGGGCAAATACAGCTTCAGATCCCGCGCGTAGCATTGCTTGAGAGTGTTAAACGCCTCCTTCTCTGCCCCACTCAAAACCCAAGGCTTCCGAGTCTTATCATTAACAGCATCCTACAAGATAGACCGGTCGCGGTGCTTATCCGCGCTCCAGTCACCGACGAAGTTGGTGGTGGCTAAGAATCTCAGCAGTCCCTCTGGTTTTGTTGGGACCTCCCACCCCAAAATTAATTCCACCTTATCTGCGGGCACCGATCGGCCTCCCTCTATGTGGACGTCCACTCCTAAGCTTTCGATTTGTTCCCCGCTATTATATTTGTATAATCCAGCGAACATCAACGTAATCCAGAGTGAAAGGGACAACAATCCCCACCTTGTTGCAAACCGGAGACCGTTTCTACCCGTCCTGAATGACCCATCATCGGCATAGTTGTGAACAAACTGCTTTCCTTCCGCGAGCTCTCCCTCAATGCCAATCTGGTCACCCCGCTTTAAGGCGTCAGCGTCCAACTCGGAATAAACCCCGTACTCCCGGTCGTACTGCCCGACTTGACTCACTCTCTTGTCCCTGGGATCAGGCTGTCCTTCTGGGATGCGATCACAACTATCCGTAGCCCCCAGCGACGTCGGTTCCCCCTGCAAGTTGGTAATGGGCGCGAGACCTTCGGGAGTTGGACACGTGAAACTAGGGCCGGATACACCAAGATTGTGAGAAGTGGTAGGATCAGAAACAGATGTTTGGGGGCCCGACAAAGCGTCGTTCAACCAGAGTTTTGTGGTTACTTAGGCTACCTTGGTGAAAACAGTTTCATAGGCGGCACCAGCGCGGACAATAGTTTCTGTTTGGGGTTCATTGATCGACCCTAGGGTGCGATCTGAGTTCATTTCGTACCATTACCCGCCCCAGACGAGGCCCAGGAACAAGCGTAAAGCACGAAAGCATAAACGCTAGTTATGTCCTGGGCCCACGCCCGAGGCTCGACGGAGGCGGCGGGAAAGTTAAAACTATAAGTATCCTTTCGCCATGTCTAAACCTACGAAGCTCTCCTACACCAGGGTGGCGAGGAGAGTCACGATCACAGACTGGGAAGTTAGGGGAACTTGGAGCGCCGTGGTTACCGCGGTGAAAATGATGGTTAAGAGGGGGATGAGGAGAAACAGGGGCTTAGTGTACACGTAGTTGTAGAGGCGATCGCGGTCGAACAGACCCCTTCCCGCTTCACCAGTACCCCCATACGCAGCGTCTAATTTCCCGCGCATATCCGCTGTTGCGGCTTCATCAGTAGCAAAATCCCACGCAGCTTTCTCCTCCGCAGACATACTCTCTACATCCGGCATTTTCTGTTTCTTAGCCTTCCTGAAACCGGTGCTACCTGTACTCTCAGAAAGTTCGGGGAAAACCATGTCACCGTCTCTAACCCTATATGCGCTGTCGCTCACGGGCCACTCACTCTGGTACCGCGAGAAAGACGTCGGTTCACCATCGATTCCCACGGGCTCTGTGGTCATACGCCTGAAATTGGCGTCGAAAGATTCATATCCGCGTGAGTATCTGTCGTATGTTGTGGTTCTCAGGTCCAAAACAGGCCCAGGGCCTCCAGTTTTACGCTTAGCCCTTGCCGGAGTAGCCAGAGGGGGCTGCTGCTCATTCCCAGAGGTGCGGAGGTCGAGGGTTTTTGTCTTTTTCACCGCAGTTGGGGGCGGAGGTGGTTAGGAATACAAAGGGTTCAAGACGGTACGGGGCTGCCGGAGAATCCGAAGATGTTTGATTTCCCCTTTGGGATTCTGAAGCTTAACGATGTACGACGCCCCATCACCCCCCATCCTGTACTCCATCCTATCCATTCCCATATCTCCCACACACGCACTATCATCATGGTGCATCCAAGACACGCACAGCGCTGTTACCCCTCTCTCCAGCTTTGTCCCACAATAACTCCCTCCTGGAACAGTAAACTCCTGTTCTGGCCCAATCCAATCGCCGTTTGTACCGTCCTCATTGATCGCCCACCCCTCGAAGAGCGGGTTGATGAAACAGTATCTCAAAGGCTCCACACACGGCTTGGCATTTGACGAGCCTACGATGACTCTCTCCGAAAGTCCTTGGACTTCGACGACCTTGGTTTGAGTTATCGCTGCGAATGCGGCGTTGATGAGGGTGTTGTCGGCTAAGTGCTGCGCCACTTGGTTTCCCGAGTCCAAAAGGTTGTAACTCCCTTCTAAACGTCCTGTCGCGCACCGAAAATGGAGGCGGATCAGCGCGCCGTAGGGTGAAGGTTTGAAGCGTTCTGTGCCGTTACAGATTTGATCCGGGGGCTGAAACAACATCAACTTAGTAGTGGCCCCGTTCTCGGGACCCTGAGCCCCTGAAGTTTTCAAAGAGAATTTCTCCACAGCCTCGCGGTCCACAGCGGGCCGATACACCTAGAACTTCCGCCTCTTTTCAGGGCGGTACGCGCTGTTGTTCAACGATTTCGAGTTTTCATTCAACCCCGGTATCTGTGGGGTTGGAAAGCGCCCGAGAACATCCTGATTCATTTTCCCAGAGTCTGAATCTCGCACCTCACCAGCCTCAGTGCTGTGCATACCCGTATTGTTGTACGACCGATTACTGTCCGTTGGACTAGGGTCGGTGGGATCAGGTAGTGCAGGCGTCCCAGGAATCTGGACGTTTGGGGTTGAGACGAGTGGGACCATCTGCTGAAGGCGGGATTCAATATCAGGAATAGGGTAATCCTGGAATTTACGGAGCCGCAGGGCTCTAGCTGCTTCCGTTTCAGCATCTGCAGCGGGTGTCTCGCAGACATCGGTGCGAGGTGACTCAGTTTCTCCCTCCTCCCGCGTTTGCACATCTACTTCCCCGTTCTACCCCTCCTACCCCCCGACCGTTACCGCTTCAAAATCTTTCGCAAGAATCGTGCCTAACTCCCGCAAACTGCCCGTAAACTTGCCGGATTCAACTTCGCTCGCGGAGATCGGGAGACTGTCGACCGTCGCTCGGACTATCTGAAGAGGTTGTTTGTTAGCGAGGGGGTGGACGTCGGGTCCGTAGGCCCGTCGAGACCCCGGAGGAGTGGGAGCTCGGAAGGCAAGATACCGCCTGGAGTCCGCGCCTTCCCAACCATCCTAGGGGCGTCTATCTACATCCCCGGTGGTTAGCTGGTGGATAGCCTGCCTCAGTGCTCCTATCTCAGGATCACTAGCATTGTCTTGCTGCGTAGGGCGCGTCAGAGAATGAACCAGATTTCGAAGAGCCACGTTCTCGTCTTCAGCCTCCCTACACCTCCTATCCAACTCCTAACACTTTGTTTCCAAAGCGCCATGTTTCCTATCCAATACCTGATACCTGTCACAAAGATTCAACACCTTCTGCTTCTCACCCTCGTGCTCGTTTATAAGAGATTGGTGTTCACTCACGAGTTTGTTCACAGGCTCGAGAAGTAGCCCCGCTAAGTATCGATACCTCCTATCTGCGGCCTCAGCCGCCTCCCCAATCAGCATATCCCCTTCTTGTCCATCAGCAGTCACCCCAAAGAAAGACAGTGTGGGCTAGGTAGGTGGTGTCGAGAGAGGGGTGTGATACGGTTCGGAGGAAAGAGGGCTCCAATCGCCAGCAGCGCGGCGCTCTCTCCGAAGAGCGAGTGCTTCTTCAAACTGTCCCCCTTCCGTCCCGATGAGATTCAAGAGGGGGTGTGGGTGGCCCTCGGAGGAATTTGATTCAGCATCAACAACTGTTTCGGAAACATTGGGAGTGGCAATCTCCTAATCGTGTCCAGAGCCTACTGCGTTGTTCTCAGTGTCAGGGTACTCGCCCCCCGAGGGTGGGGAGTGCCGTAGGGCCCCGCTTTTCGGAACAGGGACACGGCCGCCGAATGCTGTTTTTGGGCGAGGAGGCCCTCGGCGACCCCTACTCGTTTCAGGGGAGGGAGACGGCGGCGTCAACAGAGTTTCGGTGCGAAGAGGGCCTCCAGTGACATTTGGTGTCGAGATTCGGGCGGTTGAAGATTTAGAGATGACTGACTCACCCTCTGAATCGGTACCAGCATACTGTTCAACTTGGAAAAACCACGTCCTCCCATCCGGGAAACCGTGATCGCCGTGTCTTACTCTGAGATGTTTCGGGATCACCGGTTCCGCTGTTAGATCACACTCCCGAACCCCTTCTTCAACAATTTCCCTGTTGATCTTATCCTGTTTCTCCCTCCGACGCTGCGAGATAATGATTCTCCGAGAGACTTCGGGTTCTTCAGAGACATCCAGAAACCTGTCCTCAAAATAGTTCTGCTACGCTTCGTAACTGTGGTACCTTCGAACTAGACTCTGCGCTTGCTCGACCGCATCCCGCCTCTGCCTATATCTCCGTCTACGGGCTGCACTTGCCGTTTCCGAAAAGTCGAGGTCCTCCGTGTCTATATCAGATGGAGTTTGGACGGTCACGAGATTAAGAGGGGGGAGATCCGCTGCGAGAGGGTGAACATCCTACTCTGGGCGAATGCCAGTATCGTTTCTAAGAACCCAATACTAGCCCTGTGGGGCGCGCCAGTTGCTCTGAGAGTCTGCTCCTGAACCTGAAAACTGATTCCCTTTCCCCCGATCCCTGGGTTTCGCACGATTCTTGCGCATGTGTCGATTCAACCTGAGGCGAGAATATTTCCCCGTTCCCGTGGCTTTGCCGTCTGCACCTGTACCTGGGACAGCTGGACACAGAAGCGTGTCATCCTTGTTAGGAATCTGGACCTTGGCATAGAACTTTTTGAGTGCAGAGCCATTGGGGGCGAGACCGGCACCTTCGAGAGCCTTATCGAGGAGACTTTTGAAAGTTGTAGATAACCCAACCGCGGCGGCTGCGGCGCCGAATTCCCCCTGGAACCAGTTTCCTTCCTTTCCTTTGAGTTTCCCAATTGCGATGCGGAATATGCCGCTTGGGAACCCAGGCGCACTAATGCGGGCCCCGCAAGGGCCCTCCGTAAACTCTTTCCCTTTGTCTTTGAAAAGTGTTGTGAAGAAATTGGGACAACAGTACACGTTTCCGATGTCGGTTTGAATCATCAGCCAAGGGTGCCTGTTGTTGCCCTTGCAAGTTGGAGATTCACACCCAGTAGGGTTGGGAGTACTAGAGGTGGCGTAGGAGCAGAGGGCGAGGAAAATGGTGGATAGGTGATGGACCACCGTTTTGTGGCCCGCATCTCCGCAGGTGATACAGGTCCCAGTAGCGTTACCAGCACCCTTACCCCCGGTCCCTTTCATTGAAACTCCACTAGCATCTCTGAGACCGCCAGCATTTTCAGCTTACTCCTTTCCTCCCCCTTTAGGTTTACCATGCTTCCCATCTCCCTTCTTACCATATTGTCCGTTACCCTACCCCGTATTCAGCGCCTCCATCTCCTGCATTTCCGGATCTGGATGACAAAACACCGGCCCACGAGTACCGGACATAACGTTGTAACCGCCCCCTTGTCCGTTCTAGTTGTTACCTCCTCCCTGTCCACCGCCTTTACCACCACCCTTCTGCATTCGCTGTCTGTAGTAGTAATTGCTGCCGTACCTGAGTCCACGCCTCGCGGCGCATTCAAAATATGAGAGGAGATGATCTAGGCTCACTTCTGTGTGACGAACATCTAACTTCTCCTCCAAGACGTTACATATTCTCTCTATAGTACTGGGCAGGAAGGCGGAGAAAATGTTGCGACCAACATCTGAACGGATACTGGGGGAGACTGAGACATAGCCGTAATCCAAAAGTTCCTGCTGAATCTACCGCTACTGTAACGCCCAAATAGCGCCGGCTGCATTCACCGTCGCGTAACTGGTATCAACCGGAAAAAGACGGTCTCTCTGGACCTCTGTGATTAAACCAGAGTAACTGACCCCGCTACTAGCGGCATACTCCAACTCAAAAGACAGGTACTTGAGAATCGGGTCCTGAACCCTGTTAACATTCCTGAAGGCTGTTTTAGCGATAGAAGATTTCGCGCAAGACTGGAGTTTCCTAAAGGCGGCGGTGTGGAATCCCCTGCTCGCAACATATTCGAAGCGCGCTTCTCTTTCTGAAATGAAGCTACGAGGGCTACAACCAAGCCCCAGATCACAGGTAGGACTCTAACTCTCAATTTTATCCAACATCCCATCATCCACCATATCGGCCAGGCCCATGACACCCGACTCGCAGGCCCACTTGACTAGTTGGGCCTAGATTAGGGTCTGAATACGCATTACCACGGGCCAGCCGAGCGGAATGCAATCATCGACGGTTTTATTCCTCCCGTCTGCTTCCCCTAACACAATCTGCTCACCCCCGCCCGCTCCCACGTTCTAAATCACGTAAAGTTTCGCGTGCTCCGTCACAGCCTTGTGATTCCTCAACAGCCGCTAAAGACGCAACGTCTCCTTGATTCCACCTCTTCCTTCCGCTTCCGCCTCCTTCATCAGGTCCACGATAATCTGTGGATCGTGTGAGCCCTGGTATTGACCGAAAAGTTCATCGTCTAGAGGAGGTTGGAGACTGCGAACCCGGAGCTCACCGCTATCTGGATCTCCGTCGCCACCCCCTTGATCCGCAGGGACCTTGGGGCGTTCGGGAGGGGCGTCGTAGCCGAAGCTCGGTACCTATGAGTTCGAGTTCTGAAGAATAGAGTTTCGGGGGGGCGCGTGAGCCGCGCTACCATTTGGAGAGTCGGAGATGGTTTTGGACTGGGAATGTGGGAAGGCAAAACTCGCGGGTGTGGTCGAAGTCTCTGGGAACTCACTCGAGGCCCCTGTGACTCCAGCGTTGGCAGTGCTCGAAGTTTCAGGGTTTGCGGTAGCTGTAACGGGATTCGAAACCATATACTTGTTTGCGTTCCTGATAAGCCTTTCAAGGTCACCCTCGTTCTCCTCACTCGCCTCCTTAGCTTGTTCCGCCACATCCCTGACTCTGTCAACAATCTGCGTCAGACCATCCACGGTGTCGCAGCTTACAGTCACTTTCGCGTCAACATCAGCAATAGATTACTCAAGGGCCTTACGGGTCTTCTTCTCCTTCTTGAGACTCGCCTTCAGCTGCGTTAGTAATTTCGCTGATGCTTAACTCTCCTAGATACACCTGTTCTCGGCCTTAGCGGCCCTGTCTTCAGCCGCCAAAATCCTCTTGAGTAGGGAGTCGTCGTTATCGGGCCCCCCCGCTGAGACAGGCTTGGATTCGAGTTTCAAGAGTCTGGATTTCAGATCCGTGATGTCGGAGATCACGGGCTGTGGTGTGAAGAGAGATTGAGTTTGAGAACTGAGAGTACCTGGTGAAGGGATTTTGCTCTCAACACTGGCGATCTGCGTTCGGAAAATCTGAAGGTTTTGCGTAAGTTCTCCCTTCAAACTCTATACACCGGTCTCCAGCGAGGACACTCGCGAGTACAGATCCCTATTAGCGTCATTTGACGTGGATTCGAGGTTCTAGATCCTGAGGGAGATGGCGGATTCAAGTTGTTGAAACTTCTAGGGGATGTTTTGACGGATAACATCAACCTGAGACTGGAGGGCCGCAGCTTGCTGCAGGGGAGAGGAGCGGATTTCTTCGATCGATTTGCTGAAATCGCCTGAAGGTCCAAGCGCGTCAGATACTGTCTTTATGAATCCTTTGACTCCTCCCG
>JACKZZ010021345.1_pt1 | contig 14448 bp, 26 predicted proteins | sample 8027871 | NCBI WGS metagenome assembly JACKZZ01 (sample SAMN15724774, study PRJNA655200) | protist metagenome | isolation source: fluorescence activated cell sorting (FACS) single amplified genomes of... | place: USA: West Boothbay Harbor, Gulf of Maine | collected 2000-07-19
GTTATGGAACTCTGTTGATGGAAGAAGCAGAGCGAATAGCCAGGGACGAACATGGGAGCACGAAGATGGCGGTAATCTCTGGCGTAGGTGTGCGAGATTATTACAGAAAACTTGGCTACGGTACGTGTGAGCGTGTGTGTGCTGGTGCCTCTCATCGTGTAGTACTGGAAGGGGCGTACATGGTAAAACATTTATAAATACGTGTGTTAATGCAGCTAATTCATTTCTTTAAAGCTCTTTCTTATTCTTGAGGATAGGGAAGGTAATGACTTCCTACACAGTTGAGCAAGCAAGCGGTTCAGCAACGGAAGCATGTTCATCAGACATACCCGTATTGAAGAGGTGCCAGTCAGAAGCATAACTAAGCGATCGACACCCAAACCAAAGCCTCCAGTAGGAGGCAAACCGTGCTCAAGTGTGCGCACATACTCCGCTTCACTATCAATGGTAGCTTGTGACTTCTCCACGCCTGAGAGTGAGAGCAGGAAAGTTACCCTCTGTGAAAACGAACCTATATCGTCTTGCTGAACTGTGAATCTCTTCCTTTGTTCTTCTGGGTCATTTAACTCTGTGTAAGCATTACATAACTCCATGCCATTAATAAAAAGCTCAAAGCGTTCTACAAGACCTTCCTATCACACGTTAGCAGAATCAATGAGGCGAAGCGCTACGTGCCTTGCTTCGGTGCGATCGAGCGAGGGGGGAGGTAAGCGTGGGGTGGTCGATAAGGAATGTGGGTTGCGTGCATAGGGGTTCTAGTAGTGTCGATACGAGGCCGTCGAGCAGTTGAGACGAAGAAGCATTCGGGTGCGTGAGTATTCCTTCCCGATCACATAACTCTTTCAACATTGGAGCAGACTCTGCACCCGTGAGAAGGGCCTCGTTTATCAAAGAGGGAAACCTTCAGTGAGATTATCCAGCGACACTCCTAGCCTCTCTTCTAATCCACCAATCAATGAAAGGCGGCGGAAGGGTTGAGAGAAGTCAATCTCTTGGATATTGCCTTCAGAATCGCTGGGGATACGTACTGTGTACCCTCCTGTACACTCCAACACAACAGCTGCTCGATTAGGGAGGCACAGCGAGAAATGAGAGGTACTTCGTAACAGTTCCTCAGTTGTTATCATGAGCTCTTCATAGTCACTATACGCTTGATAGAATTCACACGTTGTAAATTCGGGGTTGTGGGTGGTGTCAATACCTGTACTTACATAAGATACGTTAACTTAGAATAGCAAAAGTACCTTCGTTACGGAAGCTTTTTCCTATTTCATACACCCGATCTAGTCCACCGACAACTAATTTCTATGGAGTAAGAACCGACAATTCGTTTTCGTTTCGTTACCTTCAAATGCAACTCTGGAGCAATGCGACACACTAAATCAGTTCCAAGAGAATTGTGATGAGTTACAAAAGGACGAGCGACCGCACCACCAGCACTGTGGTCAAGCATAGGAGTCTCAACTTCGACGAAGCCTCTCTCGTCAAAGAATTTACGCATCGCAGTGAGAGCACGAGAACGAGTGCGAAATATCTATGCACGAACAATAAGAATAAGTAGAGTCCCAAACGAATTGAGAACCTTATTTACGTGTGCGTTGACTAGCATGTCGACAGGGCGATTGCGGTAGCGAGCATCTGGGTCTTGGAAATTGTTGTACTGTGGCAAGTCGTGAAGGCAAGGTGAAAGAAGAGTCAGCTTAGATGTTAGGAGCGAAAGTTGCCCCCTTGGAGTGCGCGTAGGAACACCTACAGCACTCACAATGTCACCTCTTCGGAGGGCTGTAACAGTACCGTCAGCCTGCTAGGATCAACAGCAACACGAAAACAGCACGCTTCGCGTACCGCTACATCCGTGTTGGTAACTTTCAGCTGTACTTTCTCCTCTTCCTGCGAAAGGGTTATGAACAACATCTTACCCAGTGATCTTATGCTTTGAATACGTCCTTGAAGGACACACTCGTGCTCTACAGAGAGATCTTCCCCTGAGTTGAGGTAATTGTACGATTCTACGAAAGAAGCTATGCTAACGGATTGCACATGTACAGGGTAACTGGGCAGTCCAGTAGCATGCAGTGTTTTCAACTCTTTCTGCCTGTTTTGCAGGTACATTCGCGACGATGAGGCAGTGGAGGCAGGGTCGGTACAGAACGAACTCCTCATGCCTGCGGGTAGGCGGGACAAAGCGTGGGTCATCGGCGCCGAACTGTTGACTCGAATTCGTCGCGGTCGCAATACGCTCCTCCAACGAACGCAAGTATGCATATGACTGAGGCGAACGTGAATCCAGGACACTGATACTTGCCTCATCAAAATCAAGCATTGTGGCGTCTCTCACCTCGTACCGCTGCAGGCTACTCCTTGTTCACTCTTCTTCATTCATATCTACGTTAGCGTCTTTAGGTACTCTTTCGTTTCTGTGGTAGACTGATTCTCGCATGAGCGCGCCTATATGTCCCCTCCCCCGTCCTTTATCCACGCTCCATGTAGCTACAGTAGTTGGCTCACTTGATAGATGACCGATGGTGTCCCCGTACCTGAAGCCCTCCAGAAACTGGTGCAACAATTTTCAGAGACCATAGTGTACGCTGATTCTTCTAACGTGGACACCAATCGAAAGGTTCTCTTTTGCTCTCTGAATTGCGTTCATTTACCCTATTAGTTGTGGGATCGCTACTCGCGAGAGTGGGCCCCTGATGCGGATTACGTAAAAGCCATGTCTGATAATCTAGGCGTGGACGAGTTTCCCTCTCTTCTTGGGGATGAGTGGTCCGTTTCGTACCCTCATTAAACTGTATCCACTGACATACATGTAGGTCTGATAAAGCCTCGTTACTAGTGGCGGTCAATGAGTTCATCCTCCCGTACCTCGAGAAGTCTTTTCGTGTTGCAGAAATTGGTTCTGGTGGAGGTATGACTTGAGGTCGTGGAATTTGTTATTCTGAGAGTCGCAGGTAGAGTGTCAACGATTGTTGCTCCTGTGTGTGCAGACTACACATGCTGCGACATCTCTTCAGCCATGTTAGGTCGTGTGAAGAAAGTGCTGAGTCTACCAACATGCCACTTTCAGCTGCTCTCTTCTCCACAGCTCCCGAAGGAGTGGACCTTGGCTTTGGATTTCGTCTTTGCATTCGATGTGTTCCCACATGTAGGTACAGGTGTGTGGCAGAGTGACACCGTTTCTCAATGGAGTAGATCTCCATACATTATGGAAGTATGTGCAAGAATTCGCGCGAGTCCTGCGATTAGGGGGGCACGCTTTAATCCACACTTCCAATTTACTCACACAGCAAGGCTGGGATCGATTCTCTCAACAAAAGGAGTACTCTGTGGGTGGGTTTTACTTCACTTCCCCGGATGTGGTGCGGAACCTCATCAAGAGGACTGGGGTGCTGGAGATTGTTAAAGAGAGTAGTGAGTCCGATGAGGAATCGATGTACTATAAGAGAGACTACCTCGTTGTCGTCAAAAAGGTGTAGTTGGAAGGAATTGCTCAAAATGTGCATAGTCTCGCGATTGAGTTGATTGAACGCGAGGCATGAATAAAGTCATAAAGAATTAAAAGAAATATTGGAAATCAAGTAGGCCAGTCAAATGAAGGATGGTCGAGGATTACTATTGTCGCCAAGAATGAAGGTGCGAGGCAAAGGTACACAGGAACCCAGCGGCCAGCTCCCTTTTGTCGTTGTCCACTTCTTGCAAGCACAGTGGCTTGAAACGCGATTCGCCCTCCTTGGACTACTTGGGTTGATAGCCGACCGTAAAATTTTGCTATTCCGTCGTAAGTTGACGTTGTACGCGCACGTGTGATGTACCATGGATGGATTCTCGTGTGCAAGTACCTAGACGGGTTCAGCGACATCCCTCTTCCATGCCCCCTGACTTCCCTAGATGATTCATTTCGTCCTGCTTATTAGCCGTCAAGCAAAGACGAGGTTAGCGAAGTGGTATTCGGTGTATTCGTCTCGTGAGAAAGCTCGTATATTGAGAGAATCGTCTTCCGCTGTACTCTCTCGCCCGTCTAAGTTGTGTAACTTTCTGGAGTGGAAAGGGCACAAAATTGTTTATCGTCGTTATGCCTCACTCTATTTTGTATTTGGTGTGGACAAAGATGATAACGAGCTCCTTATGCTAGAGAAAATCCACTTATTTGTCGAATTACTTGACACTTACTTCCACAATGTATGCGAGTTGGACCTCATCTTTAACTTCCACAAGGTACGTTGTGTTCATGTGGTGCTGCTCTTGTCGGGATAGTCAAGAGAGGTGACATATTTATATGCACTTAGGCTTACTTCCTCTTGGATGAATTGATTTGCAACGGTGAGCTTCAAGAAACCAGCAAGCGGGAGGTCCTTAAACACATTCTCGCTCAAGATCAAATGCTTGGTGAGAACCCGGATCCGAAGAACAAGGAGAACCAGGCATGGTAGTGTATTCCTGTAAATAAACGCCTTATGTGTACACTTATGTACGCACCTCATGTGTACACCCTCCTTCGCGCAAGACCGTAGCATATAAAAACATTGTAATCTATTTACCTAGGTACAGCAACCAGCCACGACGCTCACCAGTGGAACTGAGTGTAATACTCCATAGCATCCACAAGTTGCTCCAAATCGTCCTCTAATTCAGCATCCGAGAAAGCGTTGTCCAGGAATTTGACGTCAGCAATCATACCAAACGAAGATGTAATGCGAAGCATGTTCTTCGATTGAAGATGAGGGGCGAGGAGATTCGTAATAATAGCTTCAGCGTTGTGAAGCAACTCGACAATCTTTTCAATAGCCTCGGTAATGCGCTCCTTTTTCACACGATTACGGCCACTACAGTATCGTGAGAACTGCCACTCAATAGAGCTTAAAACGAGATCGTACTTGAAGACCTTAACCATAAGCTCAAAGGCATCGCGCAGAGGCTTGTCAGCCACCATGAAATCATCGACTTTCACTGCCTTGTTCTCAACCAAGAGATAACCTTTCACAGCAATCTTAATAATGTTCTTTTCAAGCTCTTCCGCCTTGTCCGTAAGCATACGAATGCGATGGGTAAGGTTCTGAACACACCTTCTTGGCGTCACCGGACTCCTTTTTGACGATGCGCTTCATAGAGTTGATAAGCATCGATGTCTCATCATTAATGACGGTCTTCATAACCTTTTTACCGAGCACAGAAGTCGCAGCACCACTGGCGACATTCTTTTTGGCACGGGACATAACACTACCACTTGTAAACAGCGATACGTCAAAAATGGATGGTCGCACCTCTGCTTGCGCTTCTTCTTCGCCTCTTGTTGAGGAGCAGGAGCAGGTTCTTTCTTGAGAGAAGAGTTGAGATCCGCCACCCAACTTTTTAACTCGTTCTCATTGGAGAGGGAACCAGTAAAGACAACTTCGTCGCCTTTTGAGATGGTGAAGTGGTTCTTCTTCTTCACACCCTTAACGTCGGTTGCGATAGTGTGTCCTTTCATCTCGAGCTCACCTTTGGCTTCAGCATCCTGATATGATGAGGAGTTGGTCGACGGCTGCGCACGAGGAAGGGGCATAAATGGCGAGGGAGGCAATTTGACAATGGGACCCATTCAAACGCACGCACCGTAGACGACTTAAACCAATAAAGGGATCCACCGATGAGGAGGCAGTACATCGCCTTCCAGGACTTGATCTTCATCTCGACGTAGCCGACACGGGTTACCTTGGGTCCCTCTTCCTCAGAGGATTCCTCCTCGAGAGCAGCGGCGACCTTGGCTTGCTTGTCAGGATCCTCCTTGCGCTCCTTGCGCTTCTTGCGCTTGGCATCCTTAGTCTTATCCTCTTTGGGCTTCTCAGACATGTCAGCTCAGGGCAATCGAGAATGCTTAATGAGAGCTGAAGCAGAAACTTTGGAAATTAAACTGCAATCGACGTACATATCGTTCGGTCCATTCCCACAACAATCACTGAAAATCCAATGACCCAAACTAGCTCTCTCCTCCTGAATCCTCTTCAGGTTTTGCTACGAGCTGACTGCTGTTGGTCTTGCTACTTCGTTCCTTTTCTCGCTCCTTGTTTCCTCTGTCGATCAGTTCTGTAGTCGAAGTCTTCCGACATCATGGCTGAGCTCTCTGGAAACACTGTCAAGCTTACCGCTTCTGACGCTCCTGATGACCCGATTGAGGTCCCTACTGAGGTCGCTAACCAATCTGTGACCATCAAGAACATGCTTGAGGGTATGTTCCGTTTCCTTTCGCGCTTGTCAATCGAAGTCTTGTGCAGTTCAGTCTTGCGCGCGCCTCTGCTTCCGGAGATTGTTCTAACCTGCCTTGTAGACTTCGGTGGTGAGACTGATGTTGCTATCCCCCTTCACAACGTCACCTCCAAGATCCTTGAGAAGGTTGTCGAGTACTGCAAGTACCACCTTGAGCACCCTACCCCCAAGGCCGACGACAAAGACGAGAAGAAGACGGATGACATCCTCCCCTGGGACAAGGACTTCTGCAATGTCGATCAGGCCACCCTCTTCGAGCTCATCCTTGCAGCCAACTACCTTGACATTAAGCCCCTTCTTGACCTTACTTGCAAGACTGTTGCCAACATGATCAAGGGGAAGACCCCTGAGGAGATCAGAAAGACGTTCAACATCAAGAACGACTTCACCCCCGAAGAGGAGGAGAAGGTTCGCAAGGAGAACGAGTGGTGCGAGGAGCGCTAAATAATCTCTTTGTATCATAATAGAGAAATGTAGGAGACACGTCTTTTCTTTCTTCACACCCCATGTATAAGGAGGTCCTCATAATCCACGAGCTACTCTCAACCGTGAACCTCCCAATTTTCTTCGAAGCGTCGCTCAGACACAGTAAAAACCATACAAGATCTACGTTGTAATAAATTAGGAGTGGTAGGGAACAGGGCAGCAGTAGCACCATACCTCAATATGATTGGTAAATCGACTCCTTCTTGATATCTCCGGCGACACGGTCCTGGATGATCATTGAAATTGGAGGAGTGGGAGTGGCCTTACGAGAGCAGAGAAGGGAAAGTGAGGGTGCGGATCGTCGTGCGAGATTTCAGGATTTCAATTAACATTTCCTCACAATTCTTTTGGTGATGTCTCTCTCGTTCTTGCTCTCCTCTTGCCACTCACCAAATCCAAGGAGGCACAGTGTTTGAGTAGCAGTGTGTTTGATTGGCCTAATGTCGAGAAAGTACGATTCACAGCTGTCCTTGTCCCCCACGCCGTCCCTCACCGTTTTCTTTCCAACGCCGTATGTGGCTTTCTTATACCCTTTAGCTTCCATAGGGCGAAAAAGGATCGGACGAAGCGTTGGTTGGCTCATCGTGAGCCCAAGATTATTGAAGATGAGAAAAGGGCAATGTTTGTGAAGGGTCACAAGACTTCCCAAGTCCTCAATGATGCCCTTAATGATATGGTACTACTAATTAACAAGATTAAAAGTGTTTTAATGGCTTAGTATGCCCTCAAAAAGCCTGCCGGCGTGAAATATTACAGAAAGAAGAAAAATAGTCCCACACCAAGCCCTTTTGATGACATAAGTACAATTGAGTTCCTCTCGGACAAGAGCAATTCTGCTCTCTTTGCTTTTGCTCGTCATAGTAAAAAGAGGCCTCAGAACTTAGTGATTGGTGCGTTAACTATCCCTCTCTGAAATAGTTCCTCATCGTGTAATAGGTCGTCTATTTGATTTTCACGTTCTGGATATGGTAGAGCTTGGCGTAACGAACTTTAAGTCCATTGCCGATATGAAGTCCTCTGCTACATCCAGGTTGGGTGGACGTCCATTGTTTGTCTTGCAAGGTATGCTCTCGAAGTGTCGAGCTATCGAGCTTGTGGGAGTGTCGTGGATCTTATGATGCCTAGGCCCCGAGTTCGAGACCGATGAGACTTACAGGACTACCGCCAATATTCTTGTCGATTTTTTCCGTGGAAAGGTTGTGGATCAGATTAACTTGAAGGGATTGGATCACGTCATTGTCTTGAGTGTTCAAGGAAAGACCCTGATGTTCAGGCACGTGTGGCTGGGGTGAATTCCTATACATGCTTATTGCTAGGCATTACTTTGTCCACTTGAAGAAGTCTGGCAACAGAGTACCCAAAGTAGAGTTGGAAGAGATGGGTCCTCGCTTTGATTTTGCGATGCGTCGTGTTCGCTTCGCGGACAAGCAGCTTCGAAAGGGACGCTTGCTTGTGTGTGAGTTGTTCATCATGCACATGTGTATTACGCGTTGTTGTTGTTTGCGTGCACTCACTCTCTTTAGACTTCGCTGAGAGTTCCTTCGAGCCAGCGCCCGAAGAAGACTAAGAACGTTAAGCGCAATGCCTTTGGCGATAAGGTGGGTACAGTGCACGTCTCACTTGAGGACATGGGCAAGCTCACTAAAGTCGTTGTGCCTACCCGTGCCCTTCGTGAGGAGAGTAGGGAAAAGAAGCGTGAGGAGCGTGCGAAACGTCGCGAAGAGAGGCGCGCATTGAAGCGAAGCCGGAGTGAGGAGAAGAGCGAAGGGAGGCAGCGCAAGAAGAGACGTAAAGAGACGGAGTAATGGCTGCGCATGGATGACACTCTCTCGCTAAATTTTGGTAACGGTGTAAAGTAGCGCGGAGTACATGATTCTTATTTTATCGAATTATTGTTTCACAATGGACCAACTGTTGCTCACCTTCCTCGCTGCTTTCCGAACCACCCGCTTCTTATCATCCAGTGCAGGCACGACTCCCTTGATGACGTGTTTGCAGTACCGAGCAATCGACAAAAACGGGAGCGTTGCAAACGCCGAGAGGCACTCCAAGGACCGCACACGCAATTGCTTACGGGTTAATAGAGTACGTAGTGTAACAAGATCGTACATCGTCCAGCGCTCCGATCCCATACTCAAGCAAGCGCGGAATCAAGGTAACCAAATGAGCAGAAAGAGTAGCAGGTGCATTCTTTTCAATCACCATCAGTGTGTCCAGAGATGCCAGAAGCGTCCCTGCAGACTTTATTTCCGCGACCGGAGTTTTGATCGCCTGAAGGAGAATCGGAAGCAGCCGATCCACTTCCCCAAGAAGGACATCGGTCGGAATGTGGCGCACAAGCCCCGACAAAGCGGTCAGATAAAGATCGCCACGATTCAAGTCTCGGCTCTGCAAAGATTAGACTCACCACAATACCCAATAACCATTCGTCCCTTGTATCCGCACAGGAGAGTAGGCAGCGAGATGACGAAGTATTTCTGACGGTACAATAGCTTTACTTGCGACAAGAAAACACTTGGTTCAAAGAAAAGGTGGAACTGTTTCGAAAATCGTTCAGCTAAACTCTGATTGGAGGCTGCTAGAAGTTCTAACGCATTTTTCCAGAGAGACACCCCCTGACAATGTGAGGGCACGGCATCGATCGAGACCAATTTCAGGGCACCTTCTTATGATTACGCTGGAGGTAACCTTTGAGCAGCCAAACGTATGCAGTCAAGTCACTACCTTCTAAATCACTTTTCAATAAAGTTACATCGATCTGACAAGTCAAAAATGATTGATATGATACATAACGCGTACGTAGGACACTAATTCCTCATTGAGGAACTTGTCATTCTTCGATTTGTTAACCAAAGCACCCAGTGCAACATTTAAGAGTAACGAAATCTCTTTCGACATCCCTTTTAGTCTCAAGGCACCAACGATTGACTTTGTCAAAGAAAGTGGGTCAGAAATTGCCACGTTGGTAGAAGAGGCCATCATGATCGCAGAAATAACAAATACGGCAAGATTTCTGCACCAATAAACACCGGCATAATACACGGACAACAACGCACCTATCCAGAGGGTATTCACTGACAACACGCTCCAAGATAGGAGCATGTTCAATAGCTGGAATGGACAAAAGAAGAAGAGACAGCAGGGTCAATATCCGGACGAAGACGGGGCTTCGGAAATTCATCGAGTCTACAAAAGCGGTTATTAAATGGGGTCGAGGATTCAGGGCTGAACCTTGGGTGGCAAAAGATATAAGCTTCCACAAACTTTCCTTCAGTCCTTTGTTAGCCTACGGGGTCAGAATAGTTAGAGGGAGAAGCTGGGAACAGGAAACATACTTCCTCTTTGAACTTTCCATGTCCTCCTTCTATGCACTTCGCCAAACTCGCCAGCAAACTTACAGAAACATCCTCATTGCCCACTGCCTGCGCGAACGAAACCAGCTCACTTAGAATTCTCTCAAAGACCACCACACTTGCCGGAGCGAGTGAAGTGACTACTGACAGTGCCTTGGCAAAAGAAGGAGCAGTCACATCTTTCAATTCCTATTATAGTGAATCGCGCGACTTAAGTAAGAATAGCAACTCCACTCCATTACAGGACACCTCAACATACACCACGCTCAACTCCACACGCGCTCAGTATCGAAAATGATGAAACTGCTAAGATGGACGCTCGTGGGGATGCTAATAGCTAGCTGCTACGGGGCATTTGATGTTGAAGATTTCGAAGACTTCCTCAGCAAGACTCACTGCAAGCCGCTATCTTGCTACTCACTGACTGGGAAGGGAAACAATCGAGTCTACACCCACTGGGGGGCTTCTGGAACACCGCTTCGCCGACACTTTCCGTCCAACTACCTCGACGGCGAAAAGGTGCCCAATCCATTATCTTCACTTGTTACATGCCTACCCTTCTAGGCGATGCCCAGGCAGTCAGTCAGTGCGAGACACATTTCGAATCATCTCATGGATCAAACAAGTGAAGATGTTTTCAATAGAAAATGTCTGTCTGACTGGGCTTGGGCCTTTGGCCAATTCGTAGATCATGACTTAGCCCTCGTGAGCGCCGGGGACGAGCGCTCGCCGCATCCCATACACGCAGCGCTTGACGACCCAGACTTTAAAGGTAAATGCTTGCCCCTTCTTCCCACAAACGACTCACGCGGTAGACTACCTGTCCTTCTCAAGAACACCTCCTTATAGAGGAAACCCAAACTTCAAGAAGGAAGCAAGGGAGCACACAAATGCAGTCACCTCGTACTTAGACCTCTCTCAAGTCTATGGATCAAGCTCGCTGCGGCTACACGCGGTACGACTTGGGGAAGATGGAAAGCTGAAATCAGATCATGTACGTCTCTCTCAGCTGCACAACTATGATCGAGACTCACGCGCTAGTCTGAAGTATACGGCGAGCTGATGATCAAAAATTATCCAGCAGGAGACTACTCAACAGGAACTGAAGGATACCTCGAAAATCAAGGGATTGGAGGTGATCCATCCGACTTCTTCCTGTCCGGTGACGTACGGTACGCACGCTAAGACCAAAATAATCCCCACACTCACGACCACAGCGTAAACGAAGTCCTCCCGCTGACTGTAGCACACACGATCTTCCTCAGAGAACACAATAGACTCGCTGACGCCATCAAAACGGCTACTGAAAGTGCTGGATGCCATTGGAGTGACGAAGACATGTATCACCTCGCTCGTGCAGCCAACGTGGCTCAATACCAGTACGTCGTGTACAATGAATGGCTTCCTCATCTACTCGGACAATTCGTACGTTCATATGTTCTTTTCTCTGCGACCTTAAAATAGTAGTCGCCACCTGCGCACACTCCATACGACCACACACTCAATCCTACTGTATCTAACTCCTTCTCCACAGCTGCGTATCGAGTAGGTCACAGTATGGTGGGGCACCGAATTCTGTTGGACGATGGGAGAGTTAAGGGACAGATCACTCTGGACGAGGCATTCTTCAATCCTCAGTTCATCACTGACAATGGAGTTTGCGGAATGGTGCGAGGTCTCGCACTACAACCAGCGCAAGAATCAGATGAGCTGGTCGTCGACGAACTGCGCAACTTGCTGTTTGGGAACGTTCAGGACCCGAGTGATCTTCCTTCACTGAACATGCAACGCGGACGAGATCACGGACTCCCTGGTGCTCCTCTCTTCAGTGTGCGCTGCGTACCCACTGAGCAATAGGCATGGCCGAGGTGCGACACCATCTTGGTTACCCAATGCACAGCTTCGAGGACTTGACACATGACCAACGCAAAGCAGGCAAGCTTGCACGTGCTTATCGCAACAACATACACAACTTGGATTTGTGTACGGCTTGAGAAGGGATATGAGAGAACATGGCTGACACGCGAGTTGCAGGTGTCATCTCCGAGGACCACGAGAGAGACTCATTCATGGGAAAAACTGGTACCACTATCCTTGCAGACCAATTCTTCCGATTGAATGCAGGAGACAGGTGCTTCTACACTAGAACGTGCGCACAACACTTGGGGTTTCTGTAGTGGACTTATGCGAGTAGATGGGACAAAGAGTTGATCGACAAAGCAGTGCAGACCACTTTTGCAGAGATCATCAACTATAACACCGACTGCTACGCGGATGGTGCACTGACTGACGCGTTTTTGGCGCCGGAGGCAGTGTGTCAGAGTGGAGTAGGAGGACATGGTGAGAGATGATCTTCTTCCCTCTTTTCTCTCTTCTCAACTCCGACGACACACTAATGTACAGTACAGTAGCGCGTACCTCAAAAAGTTTCGGCAGCGTTACTTCACATACTTTCCCTGTGTGGCGCGGAGTAATTCTCACAAGCGAACCCACGGCAGCAGCAGACACAGAACTGAGAGTAGAAAGCGACTTCTCAGTGAGTACACTGATTGCGGTCGCGAATTGCTCCGATGAAAGGATAGTCGGACTTCAGAAGTCAGTGCGGGCATAAAGGAACATTCGGAAATACCTCTGAAGACATAACGACGCTAAGCACGAACACGTCGTGGTAAGCACAGTGTCTTGGGCACCACGCTCAGGTGTAAACATATCCAAGTACAAGTCCAATAGCGGCTTGGATAATTCCTAAGAGATTAGAAAACAAATACGGTAGGCCGCCACATGGAACGCACGACGAGAGGGTGTCCAGCTTCTACTTTAACAGATTTGATGCACGCAGTCTGCAGCTCATCTAATACTTTCAAGAGAGTGTGGTACTTGCCATTCAATGATGTGTTGGCAAGCAAGCTAATTACAGGCTTCACTACCCTTTCCGCGCACGCACGAGCAGCGAATTCTAGAAATTTAAGTTTCAAGAAGCTTGCTGCACGCTACGTACCAGAATTTCCAGCAATTCCTGCGAGTATGTGCGACGCAATCAACGTAAGCTTCGGATCATAGTCTGCAATAATATTGTTCACACACTGCGGCATGGCATACTCAACTAGCTTAGAAATAGGAGATCCTTCCCCCCTTTGAGAAACCATATTCAATGCTAGCGCATGAGGACCACTAGAACTTTAGTGATGCAGGAACGTACACGTAGACAATCCTTCTAGCGCTCCATAAGCGGAGTGCATCACCGCAGCATTGGAACCAGTCATGATCTCAGCACGCAAGACACCCCAGATATTCCCCAAGTGCGGCACAATTGCATGCCCTCCGTAACGGAAGAAGCACTGCTTCAAGAGCGCATAGCTGGCAATCTGCGATGTAAGATGACGCGGTAGCAGACTGAAGAGGCACCTTCGTATCCATCTCATCGTCAGTAGTCTTGTCCAGCAAAAAAGGGATACAGTAAGGCGCGAACGCAGGGGTAGCCGACAAGCAGGTGTGCAACGCAGCAACAAGTTGCTGTTTCTTGATCGAATTCGGGTCTCCAGCTCTCTCCTTGAAAGTAATGGGGAAATAACAAGCATTGACCTGCGCCACGTGAGCGAGAGATGAGCTCGTGCACAACACGCACCTCAAACAAGTCTTCTTCGAACCGCACGAACTCAGGGATTGTGCGAATGATCAGCGACGTAAGCTGAAAGCAAAGAATAAGGTTGCGCGGATCTTTTTCCCCGTCCATACACTGAATGAATCCAAACACAAAGTCGGCTTTCATCATTTTTACAGAAGCAGTGAACTTCCGCAAGCAAGTGAGAAGGATCTCATACACAACTTTGCGAACTACGAGATTAGCGAGAGGAGATTTCGAAAGCTGTTCGTACCTGGTTGGCTGAGGGACTGGACGTGCACCTCGGAAAATAACGCACGCAGAAGCTTGTGATCATCACCAACCGCAAGCTTACAGGGTAAGTGGGGTGGCAGGGGGCTGAAGCGATGTATACCAGACGAGTGCTTATCAGTGCGCTTGTACAGTGGATAACTTCTGCGTGGCAAGAGTAATCTTGATAGCGATCACTAAAGAACTGGGCCAAGTACGCAACATCACTTTCATTCAGGTCCCAGCCGGGGTGGGTACGAAGGAGATAGCCTATGAGAAGCGTCGCTAGGATGGGTAAGGCGGATACGAGTGTCTCACGGAAGCATACCTCGTGAACGCTGTACCTCATCACGGCTTGTGAGGAATTCTCCAAGTGAGGTGACAACACCATACAGAGAGGCAGAACCTGCAATTACTAGATCATCCAGGGCCTCTGTTAATGTAAGATGAGGAAATCATCAAAGTTGATGACGCACTCTTCGAAAGCTCCTG